>Ga0209430_1001813_pt1 | contig 14923 bp, 16 predicted proteins | sample BarGraIncub1133A_FD_184504 | JGI IMG/M metagenome (GOLD analysis project Ga0209430, IMG submission 184504) | Arctic peat soil microbial communities from Barrow, Alaska - Barrow Graham LP Incubations 11-33A (SPAdes) (version 2) | ecosystem: Environmental > Terrestrial > Soil > Wetlands > Peat... | reverse complement strand
GCAACCAAAAGGGCTACCCATTCCTGTATAGAAGATCAATAACCGCTCGGGTTGCTCCTCAGCATTTCCCTATCCTGTTATTAACCATGTATATTATTGACCATAAGTGGGAATAATATACTATATAAGGATGACGAATTAAAAGTATTTGTTGACTTTAATTAACATTTTTTACAAAACTTATAAATCAATTTTTTGCCTAAGAGAGAGAATACACAAAATTATTTACACACCCGAAATAATCTAAATAAATTCTTATTCGTAAATAACTTTTTTCCTCTTAAAGATGTATGCTCCAATTTTAATCCTCCTGATTATACGTTCTTGCCCATTTCATATGCCTGTTTCATAGTCGGGCTTCCTTTAATGTCTCCCTTATTCCAAGCTCCTGTTCCATAAATAATACCTTTTTCTACTGCCCCACTAAGACAGGAAGTAAACCCCCCGAAGCCTTCCACTGTTCTTTCCATTGCCTGCTTTCTGTCATCTGCTGCAGTAACAATAAAATAAAAGTCTTTATTTTTAATCTCGGTATATCTTGCAACTGTTCTATCAATTAATGTTTTCATCTGTGCATCCATTGTATAAAAATAAACAGGTGTTGCCATAACAATTATGTCAGCTACAATCATTTTTTCAAAAACTTCAGCCATGTCATCTTTATGAACACAGTTGCCAACATTTTTTTTACATCCATCACAGGCCACACAATAATGGATCTTTTTATCTCCTATAAAGATTTTATCTACTTGATTTCCTGCTTCTTTTGCTCCTAGCATGAATTGGTCACATAACATTTCTGAATTTCCGCCTTTTCTTAGGCTGGCAGACAACACTAATACTTTTTTACTCATCTTTATCATCCTCTATCTTCTTATTTATGTTTTGTTGTTTAAATATTAAGAACTCTTATTTTTAATACCTTATCACTTGGAGTCAACTCTAAAGTCGATCTTTTTTTTTAATAAGGTCAATGCATTCTTATAATATTTAAGGTTAAATTAGTCATCCGTTCTTTTCAATTGTTCTTCTTTTACCAATACCCTTTCTTCATATCCATCAATTTTTATATCCAGACGTTCTAACGTTTGCTCCATTTTTTTTATTTTTTCAGCAAGATTACCACGTTGTTCTATCAAAAGTTTTTTTCTAGCCTTGATTGTAGGATTTCCTTTCTGGAACATGGTTACGTACTCTATTAATATTTCAATGGTAAGTCCTGCACCACGCATACATTTTATAAACTCAACCCAATTACAATCCTCTTCTGTATAGTCCCTTATCCCACTCGCATTTCGATTCACTGGTGGAATCAAGCCAATTCGCTCATAATACCGCAGCGTATCTACCGTTATATCAAATTTTTGACCTGCTTCTGCAATTCTCATAGAAAAGTACCTCCTTTACCGAATGAAATTTGTGAATGTAGTATTTTCCCTTACTGGGAAAGCAATACCTGATTTTATTCCAGCCTCTTTGCATTTTAAGAAGAATGCCATATTTCTGCCTAAGGTACGCATAATCTGAAGTCCTTCTATATCCTTTTTCACATCTTCTGGAGTTTGACCGTGCACCATATTCCAATACTGTGAAGAAATAATTGGCATCTCCATTAATGTAAAGTATTTATTTAACTGATCAAAAGTTGCTGTAGTTCCGGCTCTTCTAGCTGATACGACAGCAGCTGCAGGTTTCAAATAAAAAGACTGCTTACCTGAACATAAATCTGCATAAAATACACGATCCATAAAAGAAGTAATCGCCCCACTGGCAGCTCCAAAGTGTACTGGTGAACCAAATATATAGCCATCAAAATTTCCTGCTATTTTAAGGATTTCATTTACTTTGTCATCAAATACACAATGGCCTATTTTGACACAGCTTTTGCAAGCAATACACCCTGACAATGGTTTTGTTCCAATTTGAAATATTTCCGCATCTATTCCTTCATGATTTAAAATTTCTGCTACCTCGTTTAGTGCTGTATAGGTACATCCTTTTCCATGCGGACTTCCATTTACTAATAATACTTTCATAGTTTGCTCCTTCCATCTTAAACAACTTGTATTTCTTTGTTCTATATACCATATCACTTGGAGTCCACTCCAAGTCAAGTATTTTTTTGGGAGTATTATTAAATTAAACTCCCAATTTCTTTTATCTGAGGAATATTAGCTTAGGCCAAATAATTCATTGATACATGCAAGCTAATTCATCATCCTTACTCATACGCAAACAACAAGCCAAGTTGCCCTTACACTATTTGGTTCACTCTCTAAATACTTTTTGCAATTCCAACATATGCTACAGATTGATATACAATCTTTTTAGCTTCAATGGGAGTTACACCAGCCTTTTTCATAAAATTGTTTTTAATACTATTTAATTACTACAAAGTATCTGTTTTTATTTTTTTACAAATTTGTTCTCACGCGCACTGTAACGTGGCCCGATATTTGGATATTTCTTTAATAAGTTTTCTATCTCTTCCAAATCCTTAGCAGTCAGAGTTACATCTGTTGCGCCTGCATTTTCTTTCAAATATTTCCTGCGTTTTGTTCCAGTAATAGGAATAATTTTATTACCCTGTGCCATAACCCACGCAATAGCAAGTTGTGCAGGCTTCTTTGTTTACTGTTTTGGCTTTTTAACCAATACTACATAGAAGACGATGGCCAACAAACTGGTTGTAAAAATAATGACTCCTAATGGTATGGCAGAGTATTAACCCGCGATTCCCACTAGTGGAGAAGTAACGGAACCTAATAAAAATGGTAAGATACCTAGCAGTGCGGAATCACTCCCTGCGAAGTGTCCTTGCGATTCCATTGCTAATCTAAATGAAACGGGTCCAATGTAAAATCAAACTGCTCAGCTTATAATTAAATAAAAAGTGTAAGTTTTTTTCACGATTTCCGTTATTTCCCCTGCACTTTTCATACTAAAAAACTAATAATCTAACTATAACGATACTAATGGTTTAGGTAATAAATCTTTAGAAATACATTTCCAAGAATTTTACCACATTTGAATATATTTATATTGATTTATGTCTATTCAAATAATGACTTAATATTTTTTAATTCTTGACGTATTTTAATTCCTTGTGGACAATGACTTTCACATTTACCGCACTCTAGGCATTTATCTGATTTCTGTGACACATCTACAAAGATATTATAGTGAGCCTTAAGTTCTCCTTCTGTTTCTGGCGTAACAAGCATGTGATATTGATTGTAGTAAGTAAAGTTCTTAGGAATATTTACTCCTGCTGGACAAGGCATACAATATTGACAACCTGTACAGTTAACTTTTGTTCTTTCTTTATACGCTTTTTTTACAGTATCCATTATTTTTAATTCTTTTTCTGTTAATGAGTTAGGTAATGCAACACTCGCAATTTTTAAGTTTTCATCGATATGCTCCATTACGTTCATACCACTGAGTACTACAGATACTTCTGGATTATTCCATACCCATCTTAGCGCCCATTCAACTGGGGATCTTTTAATTTTCGCTTCTGCAAAAACATTCGTAATTGCTTCCGGAAGACCTTTAACAAGCTTTCCACCTCTAAGTGGTTCCATAATAACAACTCCCATGCCTTTATCTGCTGCATATTTTAATCCTTCTGTTCCAGCTTGGAAATTTTCATCTAGATAATTATATTCAATTTGGCAGAATGACCAATCATAGTAATCTACTATTTCTTTAAATACATCTAAATCATCATGAAATGAAAATCCTGCATATCTTATTCTTCCATCTTTAACTGCTGAATTTAAAAACTCATCTATTCCTAATTTCTTTAAATTCTCCCAAACAGCTCTATTTAAAGCATGCACTAAATAAAAATCTATTTTATCTGTTTGTAGACGTTCTAATTGTTCATTTAAATACTTGTCCATATCCTCTCTAGTCTTAATTAACCAACTAGGAAGCTTTGTAGCTAAATTAACTTTTTCTCTATACCCTTCTTTCAAAGCTCTACCAACAAATGGTTCACTTTCTCCGCCTCTTGCCATCCCAGTTCCATGATAAGGATATGCAGTATCTACAAGTTTACTCCTTCATCAATTGCATGATGAATCATTTCTATTGCCTTTTCCTCATCAATCTTTGTTACATCTCCATCAATAATAGGTAATCTCATACATCCAAAACCTAAAGCTGAGACCTTTTCATTCGTCTTTCCTAATATCCTATATAACATCTTTACATCTCCCTAATTTTAAAATCTAAACAGCATGTGCACCGACTGATTAGTCTACAAAATAATCACTGATTTAATTCTTGTCTATCTTGCCACGCAAATGTTGATGTTCTTTTAGCAATTAACCACTGTCCGTTTTCATAGACGTATTCATCGTTATACTGAACCCCAGAAGTGTTATTTATTTTTTTCCCATTTTCAGAATTAATAAGATCTACCCGACAATAAAGAGTTCCAGTAGTTATATGCTATCACTTGGAGTGGACTCCAAGTCAAGTAGTAATTTAAATATTTTGTGGTTAAACACCTTTTTTCTTATATGATTTCTCGTTGCTTTGCCACTGAACTATTGTTGGACGAACTTCTAAGTCTAAATGATACAGACGCAATAACTATAGCAATCGCCGCAAATACAGCTCCGGTCCAACTTAGCGTTAATATCGATGAACTTTCTAATGCAATCCCTCCAATTCCGGCGCCCGCAGCAAATGCTAACTGCATAACTGAATTATTAAGGCTAAGCATTATTCCTGAGGCTTCTGGAGAAATCGAGATAATGTTAACCTGCTGAACTGGAGAAGGTGTCCAAATCGCTATAGCCCATAGAACAAGCAATAAAATGGTAACGAAGGTTGATCCAGCGATAGTTGATAGTAACACAAGCGCAATTACTTGGAACACCAGGCTGCCAATAATTGTTCTTGAGATACCGATACGGTCCCCCAAGAATCCTCCAAACTTGTTCCCTACTAAGGTAGCAATACCGAAGGCAAAGAGAGCCGTGCTTATCATCTGTTCGCTCATTGGTGAAATAGCCGTAAGGAAAGGAGTAATATACGAATATGGTATTGCATACCCTGTGATCCAAAAGAACGTTATACCAAGAGTAAGTAAGATTCTAGGACTCTTCAAAAGAGCTAGTTGCTTACTTAGAGGTATTGCCTCCTCCCCCTCTGTAGATGGAATCGTTAATGCCACTATGAAGATGGCTAGAAAGCTAAGAATGCCGGTTCCCCAGAATATTGCCTTCCAACCGAATGCTGCGGTAATAACACGACCCATTGGCAGACCTATGATTAGAGCTGCATTGAACCCAGTTGTAATTGTAGAAATAGCCCCTGATTGGCGTCCGGGTGCCGCTAGTTTTGCCGCTATAGTAAAACATGTGACATTAAAAACTCCAGTTCCTATAGCAAGTACAATACGAGAAAGAAGTAATAAAGCATAGTTAGGAGCGACAAGCATCATAACACTGCCAATCACAACTAAAGAAAGAGAAATCATTAATATCTTACGCTTCTCCATCTTCCCCAACGCTATTATTGCAATTGGAGTACCGATGGCTCCAGCAATAGCAAATACCGTGAGTAGTTGTCCTGCCGCTGCCATTGATATGTTAGTAGATTTAGCAATTTTGTCCAGAACACCTACAATAACGAATTCTGATGCAGTGATTATGAAGCAAATGAGTGCCAGTGCGTAAATTTTTAAAGTATTTTTCATATTTATATATCCATTCCTTTCTCTTCGCTCAATGCACAAAACGCAATGAAATGCTATTGGTTCTTGGCTTTGGGCGAACTTTTTTGTATATTTATTTATCATAATGGCTTTAATACTTCTGTAATATCTTTTAGCAGATCGACAATTTCTATATCTTTCCTCCGTTTCTTGTTTTACTCTACACTCTTCTTACTAAATGTTGAATTTAATTGTACCAGGCCTTTTTACAGTTTCCAGATCCTGATGGGAAAGGAAGCAACTTGTCTTTGTATCTAAGGTTGCAATTTTTTTCCGTATATCCTTTGCTTAATTCAAAATCAAAAATTCCTTTTGCCAGGACTAAGTATAATACCTTTGAGTAACACGAAGTCAAGAGAATTAGAGTAATTTTATACTTTTTCTCAAAATGAAAAAATGCCTTTGGAAAGACATAAATGAGCCTTCAAATTCTTTTGCAACATCTTTCAACTGTGAAATCGTTATAGCACTCGAAACCTTAGCATTATCTATATGTACACTATAAAAAAGATAGCAGTATCAAATGGAAATTCAGGCATTTCCCCTTGACTTATTCCTTCGCGGAAATTAAAAAAGCACCTTAGAACTTTCAAAAAAGTTCTAAGGTGCCTGCTGTTTCCCAATTTGTTTGAATTATCTATTTACCCTCTTCTAAAAAAGCGGCCAAATCTTCAGGTGTCGGAGCAGACTTATCCCAGTTGGCTGGATTAAGGCAATCCGGTGCTTTGCCATCCATAATTTCAATATACAAATTGGCTTTTGCTTTTAGATATCTGTACTGTTCATCCATTTCCCGCAGTTTCTCCTCCAGCAACTTTTTCTGCGAAATGACGATATCATATCGCTGCGAAACAGTGTCATTTCCTTCCAAACATAGCTGAATGTATTCCTGAATCGACTTGATGGACATCCCACTGCCTCGTAGATATTTAATTGCTAGCAGCCAATACACGGATTCTCTATCGAACAAGCGGTTGTTGTTCTTGTCGCGCTTCAAGGAATGAACCATTCCTTTATCCGTGTAGTACTGTACCGTATGCTCGGAAAGACCAACTAAATCCGCCGCTTTTTTTACTGACAGCATAAAAACATCTCCTTATATAATAGGTTTTGTTTAAAAATTAATATCAACAAGTTGCAATCAATTGGTTTGTTTTGCCTTCAAGTAACTCGAATCTATTTCTATATTATCATGCTGCTCATAATCAACACTTTTCTGATCTTCAGGGCTTATAAGTGGCAGTCTCATAAATCCAAATCAAATTTTTTTTGCACTGTTTTCCATTTTTATGACCCCCAAATATTTCTATTAATCATATTTAACTCATAGTTTATTAATTATGCTAGCATTATATGCTGCACCAAATCCATTATCTATATTTACTACACTTACACCGCTGGCGCAACTATTTAACATTGACAGTAAAGCTGAAATCCCACCAAAGCTTGCTCCATATCCAACGCTAGTTGGCACTGCAATTATAGGTTTATCTACAAGTCCTCCCACAACGCTAGCTAAAGCCCCTTCCATTCCAGCAATTACTATAACAACTTTTGCTCCTCTAATAACATCTAATCTTGAGAAAAGCCTATGTATACCTGCAACACCTACATCTATTATTTTGATAGCTTTGTTTCCTAATATTTTAGCAGTTTCAAATGCTTCTTCTACAACAGGTAAGTCAGAAGTACCTGCTGCAACAATTGCTATATAACTATCTGTAAGGGGCTGCTCCTTTCTGTTAATAGTTATTGTTCGTCCAAGTTTATTATATTCTGCGTCGATGCATATTTCCTTTACTGCATTATACATTTCTTCGTTAGCTCTAGTTCCTAATATATTATTATCTTTTGTAATCATATATTTAACAATATCTCTAACTTGATCTACGGTCTTTCCTTCACAATATATTACTTCCGGATAACCAACTCTAATTTCTCTATGATTATCTATTTTAGCAAAACCTAAATCTTTAAAAGGTAAATCTTCTAATTTTTCAAGAGCTTCTTCTATGTTTATTTTATTATCTTTAACACTTTCCAATAAAATTTTAATTTCTTCTTTATTCACTAGCTTATCCTCCTAAGATTTTCAACTTTTTACTTGTTTTGCTCATCTGGATTTTTCATCATAGTTTCATTGAAGCTCCCTACTCTATATCCTTGCAAGTCTAACGTTACATATTTAAATCCGCATTCTTTTATCTTTTGAGCAATGGTGTCTAAAAGCTCTTCATCAAATAACTTACTTCTGTCATGTCTAGCTACTTCAACTCTTGCTAAATCTCCATGACATCTTACCCTAACAGCTCTAAACCCTATGCTCATCATATGTTTTTCTGCATTTTCGATCTTCTCAAAATCTTCTACTTTTAATTCATTTCCGTAAGGTATTCTTGTTAAAAGACAAGCATATGCTGGCTTATCCCAAGTATTAAGTCCTAATTCTTTAGAAAAAGCTCTTATTTCCACTTTAGTTATTTTGCATTCTAAAAGTGGACTTTTTATTTCTAATTCCTTTAATGCTTTAAGGCCTGGTCTATAATCACTGATATCATCAAGGTTAGTTCCATCTATTACACAGTTATAATCTTGCTTTTTAGCAATAGATAAAATCATACTAAACACTGCAGTCTTGCAAAGATAACATCTATTTTCCGGATTAAATTTTATTGAATCAATAATTGGAGCTTCTATAATTTCATGCTGCACTCCTAATTCTTTAGCTATTTCCTTTGCTTCTGCTATTTCCCACTTTGGAATATATGGAGACATAATTGTTACTGCCTTTACATTATCTCCAAGAGCTTCTTTAGCTACTCTAAGTAAAAAAGTACTATCTACTCCACCTGAAAATGCTAAAACTACTTTTCCTAAACCCTTGAGATATTTTATTAATTCATTATACTTTTCATTGTTTATCATTTATCTTTCCGCCTCTCTTTAAAAACATTAATTTATATCTTGTTTATAAACTGCCTTATATACCTTATCTATAGATATATTTTTTTCTTTTGCTATAGTCTTGCATTCTTCATATTCTGGTTTATATTTCACTAGGTTCCCTTTATAATAGGATTTCTTTATTGTAATATCTCCATACTCTGTTTTTACTTTCGAAAAATCTCTATTAAGCATTATTTTTTCAACTTTATATTTTCTAACACCTATTGAAGTAGTTTCTTCAAAAATAACATCTAAAGCATCCTGTTCAACTTTTTCATTAGTTAACACACTTAATTTTATCCCTGGTCTTCCCTTTTTCATAAATATAGGCGTTTTAAAAACGTCTAAGGCTCCTGCTTCAAAAAGTTTTTCTTCTACATATCCATAAAGTTCTGGATTCATATCATCTATATTGGTTTCAAGTATATAATGCTCTCCTATTTTTACATAACTTTCCTTTTCACCCAAATATGCTCTTAAGACATTTGGAATTTCTAAATCTCTGTGACCTATTCCATATGCTATCTTTTTAATTGAGAAATCAACATTTCGAGTAAATTCTTCAACGTTTGCCGCGAGTATTGCTGCCCCAGTAGGAGTGGTCGTTTCAAATTGTACTATTCCAGCATTTATAGGAATATTCTTTAATATTTCTACTGTTGCAGGGGCTGGTACTGGCATAAGACCATGAGCACATTTAACAAATCCTCCTCCAACTTGAACTGGAGATGCAATAATTTTATCAACATTTAAATAGTCTAAACAAATAGCTGCTCCTCCCATATCTACAATTGAATCAATAGCTCCTACCTCATGAAAATGTACTTCATATAAGGGTTTTCCATGAACCTTAGCTTCTGCTTTCGCAACCTTCATAAACATATCTAAACTAAGTTTTTTAACCTTATCACTTAAATCGCTTGAATTTATTATTTCCTCTATATCCTTCAAGTTTCTATGATGATGATCGTGATTATGTACATGACTATTTAATATAACATCTACCCTAGTTCCTGTTATTCCAAGTTTCACGGACTTTTCAATTTTTATTACATATTCAGAATTTAAGTTTATTTTTGAAAGTTCTTGTATTAAATATTCTTTAGGAACTCCTAAATCTATAAGTGCCGCTAAATTCATATCGCCACTTATTCCACAAAAACAATCGTAATATAAAATCTTCATGTTTATCACTCCTTCTACTCGTTTGAATTTTAGATGCTAATTCATCTAATGTTTAATGCTGTTAAGTTATATAATGTTATATTTTCTAAGAAAATCTTGATCATTTATAACATTTTCATATTTATCATCTCTTATTATTTTATGTTCTTCTGAAAATACAATAGCTCTATCAAAAACACCTTCTATATATTCAAAATCATGAGTTGCACAAATTATAGTTTTGCCGCATTTATTTAGATCAATTAATAGTTCTTTTAAGAATTTTTTTCCTTTTGGATCTATTCCATTCATTGGTTCGTCTAAAGTTATTACTTCTGGATTCATAGCTAAAACACTAGCAATTGCAACTCTCTTCTTTTCTCCTCCGCTTAAATTATATGGATGTTCATCTTTTAACTTATCTATATTAAGAAGATTAAGGCAATTACTTACTCTTTTATTTATTTCTTCCTCTGTTAGTCCCATTCGCATAAGTCCAAATGCCAGTTCTTCAAAGACACTAGAACAACATAGCTGGGCATCAGAATTTTGAAATACAAATCCTAATCTTTTATGAAATAGTTTTAAGTACCTAGTATCCTTTAATGCATATTCGTTTATTTCAGAGTTATCAAACATATACTTGCCTTTGCTTGAAAAGATAATGGCATTTAATAGTTTTAAAAGGGTTGACTTTCCACTCCCATTTGGACCTATAACGGCTATTGATTCCCCTTCTTTTATATGAACATTTACATTAGCAAGAGCTATTTTTATTCTTGTATGTAAATGAAATATTCTCTAATTTTATCATCAATATTTCTCCTTAATTTTTTAGTAAGACATACGAAAGAAAATAGTATGCTTAAAAGTATATAAACAAACCAACCAGGACTATATTTATTATAAAATATACATAGTCTATTTTCTTTAATCTTAAATTTACTTTTGTAGTATATTCTCCTACAAAGCCCCTGCATTCCATAGCATGGAACATCTCTTCACTCATTTTATAAGACTTTATGAATAAATTTCCCATGATTCCTGTGAGAGAATTATATTTATTAGAATTTATACCAATTGATCTAAGTTTTAATGCATATAACAGGTTAATAGAATGTTCGCCTAGAAGAACAATATATTTTATGGTTATATCCATAATCCATATAAATATATCTGGTACAAATAGTAATTTTAATGATTTGCTAATTTCACTCCATTTAGTATTATGAGCTAATAAATTCATAAGTAATGTAGTTATTATTAATTTTTGAAAAAGTAATAAACCATTATGTATATTCCCATAATACATAGATGGTACTAAAGCTATTAAAGTTATTAAAGGAAACATAAAACTTTTAAACAGTATCCTTTTCCTTGATTTCTTTTCCATAAGAAAAAGATTACTTAGCACATATATATCTATTATAAATAGGTATATAAAACTTCTTGAAATAGATATACACAATATCATCACTATACTGCTTACAACCTTTAAGTTTGGATTTAATAAATAAAGATTTATTGAATAATCTAATTTAGCTTGATTTTTATTTTGCCTGATTATCGAAACTATCTTAATTAAAGAAAAAACACTCTTTTCAATGTATAAGTTTTTTTCTTCCTTTGGAATGTAATTATCTTTTGCTGAAAGCCATTCTGGAACCATTTAATCTCCTTTTTTGTATTTCTCTTCAAATTTATTTTTCCTAAAACCCTAAAAATGATTAAAATTATTATTACTCCAACTAATGCTGATAAAATATATCCAAAATATTCATTTAAAAATCCAAAACTATAATCTGAAATTGGAGAATTAATATGAAATCCTTTTTCCATTCCTTTAGGTATAAATCCTATAAGATTATTGATTTTTTCAGGTCTCCATTCTCCCCAGGCAGTTCCATTTGCTAAAAGCCCTAAAGGAGTCGCTAAAATAAGAATTCCTATAATAATGTAGAAAAACCTTATTTTATTTACTTTCTCTCTGTATATTACATCTGGTAATGCTTTTTTTATATAGTTGTACGCCCCAACAGTTATTATTCCTTCCAAAATGCCAACTACTAACAAATGAGGTAATCATCATAGCTGGGATAGATACACCGAGACCATAGGGGCTATATAGTGGTAGCCCTGAAAGATCCTTAAAAAGTAATGGTTGAACACCAAACTCAACTGCTGCAAATAAAGCTGCCACATTAACCGAAATATAAGCACTTATAAAAGCTCCAATATATTCTCCTTTTGGATTTTTAAATAAATTTTTTATTAGTTTAAATAAATAAGATGCTATAAATGGCATTATAAAAGCCATATTAAAGCAATTTACACCGAGTGCTAAAATTCCTCCATCTCCAAAAAACAATGCTTGAATTACAAGTGCTATTGTAACTGAAAAAACAGCAGCATAAGGTCCAAGCGAAATAGCAACAAGAGCACCGCCAATAGCATGTCCTGAAGTTCCTCCTGGAAGCGGTATATTAAACATCATAATTAAAAACGAAAAAGCCGCTGCTACTCCAAGAAGAGGCATTTTCTGTCTTGTTATTTCAGCTTTTACCCTTAAACTTGCCCCTCTCCATATAGGCAACATAACCCCTCCAAAAGTAGCACAAGTTGAAGGACTTAAATAATTATCAGGTATATGCATAAAGTTATCCCCCCTCATTAGAAGTATCTAAACAACTAATCATTAAATTTCTTAATTTTTTATTCTTGACCATATATACTCTCTAAGAATATATATGTCTAAGAATATTTCCGGTAAAATTCATTGGAATATTTCCCCTTTGAATTTTACCATATTAAAATATGTTGTATTACTTATGTCTATGCAAATAATGCCTTAACATTTTTTAATTCTTCACGGATTTTAATTCCTTGTGGACAATGCTCTTCACATTTACCGCACTCTACACAATTTTCTGGTCTTTCTGACACATCTACAAATGCAATATAAAGATGCTTTAGTTCTCCTTCTGTCTGTGGTGTAGCGAGTATGTGATATTGATTGTACTGAGTAAAGTTCTTAGGAATATTTACTCCCATTGGACAAGGCATACAATATTGACAACCTGTACAGTTAACTTTTGTTCTTTCACTATATATTTTTTTTACAGTATCCATTGTTTCTAATTCTTTTTCTGTTAGTGAGTTAGGTAGTGCAACGCTTGCAATTCTTAAGTTTTCATTGACATGTTCCATTTCGGTCATACCACTAAGTACTACAGATATTTCTGGATGATTCCATACCCATCTTAGCGCCCATTCAACTGGAGATTTTTTAATCTCTGCTTTTTCCATAGCATTTGTAACAGCGTCTGGAAGATCTTTAATTAGCTTTCCACCTCTAAGTGGTTCCATAATAACAACTCCAAGACCTTTATCTGCTGCATATTTTAATCCTTCTGTCCCAGCTTGGAAATTTTCATCTATGTAATTATATTGAATTTGGCAAAATGACCAATCATAATAATCTACTATTTCTTTAAACACAGCTAAATCATCGTGAAATGAAAATCCTGCATATCTTATTCTTCCATCTTTAATTGCTAAATTTAAAAACTCATCTATTCCTAATTTCTTTAAATTCTCCCAAACACCTCTATTTAAAGCATGCACCAAATAGAAATCTATTTTATCTATTTGTAGACGTTCTAATTGTTCATTTAAATACTTGTCCATATCCTCTCTAGTCTTAATTAACCAACTAGGAAGCTTTGTGGCTAAATTAACTTTTTCTCTATAACCATCTTTCAAAGCTCTACCAACAAATGGTTCACTTTCTCCGCCTCTTGCCATTCCAGTTCCATGATAAGGATATGCAGTATCTACATAGTTTACTCCTTCATCAATTGCATGATGAATCATTTCTATAGCCCTTTCCTCATCAATTTTAGTTACATCTCCATCAATAATAGGTAATCTCATACATCCAAAACCTAAAGCTGAGACCTCTTCATTCGTCTTTCCTAATTTTCTGTATAACATATTAACTCCTCCTAAATAAATTATATTTAAAATAATTAACTAATTACTTCATCAAAAGCAAAATTGTCAAATAGCTCTATAAGTTCTGGATCTGTTATTTTTAGTATACCTTTTTGATTCAACAGTAATTATTTTCTAGTAGGGATAATACTGTTCTTTTCAAACTTTTCTACCACATCGTTCAAATATTTGGTGATTGATAGATGCTGTGGACAGGCACGCTCACATTGTTTACATCCAATACATTCACTAGCTTTTCCATGGTTAATAGCAATATTGTTGTAATATACCATCTGACTTGAGAAACTACCAGTGGTACGCATAATGCTATTGTACAGTACAAAATATTTTGGAATAGCAATGTCCTTTGGGCATCCATGCGTACAATATTCACAATCAGTACATTGCACGGCTGTATTTTCGTTAATGATTTTAGTAACCTTTTTGATAATGGTATTCTCTTCTTCATTCAAAGGCATAAAGATGGCCATAAATGAAGTATTATCCTCTACCTGCTCCATACTGTTCATTCCGCTCAACACACGAAATACTCCCTTCTGGCTAGCTGCGTAGCGTAGTGCCCAACTTGCAGTAGAAGCAGCGGAATTATAATCTTTCATTAGTTTGTCAGCTTCTTTTGGTACATTTACAAGAGTTCCACCTTTGCAAGGTTCCATAACAGTTACTGGTTTATTGTACTTATTGGCAATTTCCAAGCAACGGCGAGACTCAACATTCGGCTGTTCCCAGTCAATATAGTTAACTTGCAGTTGAACGAAATCCAATCCATCTCCATACTTTGATAAAATTTCCTCTAGTAACTCTGGCGTGTCATGGAAAGACATACCTACAACGTTGATTTTACCCTCCGCTTTCTTTTTCTGAGCAAAATCAAAAGCGCCATACTTGCAACTCTTTTCATAAACATTAGAGCCCATGTTATGTAACAGATAATAATCAATCGAGTAGGAGCTAAATAATTAGTTTATTTAGCGACCTCTCACACCACCGTGCATACCGTTCGGTACACGGCGGTTCAATAAGAATTAATGTTTTAATAAATATGTCTCAGATATAGAGACTAAT
>Ga0209430_1001811_pt1 | contig 14928 bp, 15 predicted proteins | sample BarGraIncub1133A_FD_184504 | JGI IMG/M metagenome (GOLD analysis project Ga0209430, IMG submission 184504) | Arctic peat soil microbial communities from Barrow, Alaska - Barrow Graham LP Incubations 11-33A (SPAdes) (version 2) | ecosystem: Environmental > Terrestrial > Soil > Wetlands > Peat... | reverse complement strand
CATCTCGTTGGCCTCGATCACGCCCTTCTCCTTCACCGTACCGGTGAGGATGGCTACGGTGTCGTTGCCGAAGGTGTTGGGGGCGCTGCCGTTGTAGATGACCTTGACCTCGGGGCCGTTCGTGGAGCCCTCGGCGCGAACCTTGAAGATCATCGGGTTCGTCTTCTTGTCCCACGAGCCGGCGACCACGGTGCCGGTCACCTTCACGCGGGTGCCGACCAGCGAGGCTTCGCTCGCGATGCTGTTGACGGGCTGCGTGAAGGAACCGCCGCCCATCATGACCGAGTAGAGGACGGGCACCGCGACGACCAGGATCAATATCGTGACGCCTATCAGACGGTTACGGGCGCGTTTGTTCACTTCGGGGAGTCCCTTCGTACCGAGCGGGGGTGCAGGGGTCGACCGCGCGCCGTGAAAGAGGCGAAACCGCGGAAGCTCCTGGGCACAACGCACCGCACTATCCTGCCTGCCTGAACGTCCGTGAGTGTAGCATCAGGCGTGCCCGGATCGCCACGGCGTGCACCATCGCTCCGCGCCTCGCGACGAACGGTCAGCTTTCCTGCAGCCGGATCACATCGGGAGTGAAGCCGGTCGCGCGCAGCAACTCGAGGTACCGCTCCGGGGAAAGCGCCTGCTTCGCCCCGTCGAGCGCCACGAGCGCCGCCTCGATCACGTTGGTCCCGAAGGTGCGGCCCTCAAGGCGGGGCGTCGACGTGATGAGCAGCTCGGCACCGGTGGAGCGCAGGAACTCGACGTCCTCGGCGGTGGTGGTGTTGGTGACGATCCACTTGCCGGTCATGTCGCGCGGCATGTACTTGCGCACGAACTTGTAGTCGCCCGTGATGATGTCGGCGTCGCGGTAGAGCTGCGCGTGCTTGGACTCCGACTCGACGTCGGAGGTGTGGTCGGCCTCCGCCGGGTAGAGGAACTTGAACGGGAGCTGCGAGGCGATCGGCGCCATGACGTGGACGAGGCGGACGAGCGCGGCGCGCTTGTGGATCATCACGGGGATGTCGAGGGCGTAGAGCAGGTCGCCGTAGGTCATCTCGCAACCCGCGTCCGCGAAGGCCATGGCCATCCCCCAGCGGTCCACCGCGCTCGCAACGAGCACCTTCTTGCCCGCCACCTGCAGGCCGAGGTTCTCGGACATGAACCGCACGACGTCGCCTTCGACGGCGCCCTTGAGTCCCGAACCATCCACCAGCGGAGTGACCTTCACGGCGTCACGGAACTGCCGCGCATCGCGGAAGTAGTAGTCGCGGTCGGCCGCGCGCAGGAACAGGTCGATGCCGCCGAGGCCGAAGGCGTCAACCTTGCCGTCATAGGCGCGCAACCGCCGCGCCGCCTCGGCCATGTCGCCGTCGGTACCCTCACGCGAGATCCTGAACGGCTCGCCGAGCAGCTCGATCTCGACCGTGTGGTCGCGCTTGGACGATCCTATCGAGACGGAGACGACCTGCTTCATCGGGGGGAACGCTCCTTCGCCGGCGCGGGAGTATGTGCGGTGACCGCATCGAGCAGGTCGGTGAGTTCGTCCAGATCGACCTCGACATCGTGGCGCAGCGGTGAGGTCCCCAGCGGTCGCGCGATGACCTCGCGCCCGAGGATCTTCTCGATCGCACCGGTCCGCTTCGTGCTTGCCAATATGATCACGACGTCGAAGTCCTTGAGGTCGGCCAGCGTGTCGAGCACGAGGTTGAACATCTGGTCGGCGCGACCGGCTTCGAACCCCTCGCGCTCCGCCTGCGAGACCACCAGCGCCAGCTCGATGCCGTGGTCGTCGCAGACGCCGCGAACCTCGGCCACGTTGGCCACGGGGAAGGCGATGAGCGCCACGCGCTTGCCGCGACGCACCTCGCCGAGGGTCTCGAGCCATGACACGAAGGACCGATCGACTCCATGGGCCAGCGCGGCCTCGTGCTGGGTCGCCCCGCCCTCGCGGTCGGCCAAGATGGCCTCGAGCTGCTCGATGATCTTGTCGCGGCCGACGACTTTGTCGCCGATGCGGTAGAAGCGCATGTGGCCCACTCCGTAGGCAGTCCTGTGCACAGGACTGTGCACAGGATGGAGTATAGCCGTCCCCATCCCACCGGTGGCGTCGGGGTATGGTGGCAGGAGATGCTCGGCCACGGGAGGACGCGCGATGACCCAAAGCGATGCCGATCGCTCGAGCGCGAGCGCGAACCGCGTGTACCTGGAAGTGGCTGCGATCGTCGGGCCGGTCTACCTGGTGGGTGGATCGGTGCGCGACCTGCTCATGGGCCGCCCCTGCGACGACTACGACTTCGCCACACCCCTGCGTCCGGACGAGGTCGAGTCGGCCGTGAGCGCCGCCGGTCGGCGCCCGCACGTGACCGGCAAGCGCTTCGGAACGATCGGGTTCTCGGTCTCCGGTCACAAGGTCGAGGTCACGACCTTCCGCGCCGAGACGTATACCGGCGCCTCGCGGAGACCGGAGGTCGAATACCTCGACGATCTGGGCGACGACCTGGCAAGACGCGACTTCACCGTCAACGCGATCGCGCTGCGCGGGGACGCGTTCATCGACCCGCACGATGGTCGGGCGGACATCGCCGCGAAGCGCCTGCGCGCGGTCGGTGATCCGTCGCAGCGCTTCGCAGAGGACCCGCTGCGTATGCTCCGAGCCGCGCGCTTCGTGTCGCAACTCGGCTTCACGGTCGAGCCGGCGACCGCGGCCGGCATCAGTGCGGGCGCGGACAGCATCCTCCACGTGGCGCGGGAGCGCAGGGCAGCCGAACTCGACAAGCTGCTCGCCGGCGGCGACGTGGCCGGGGGGCTCCGCACGCTGGCGGTCACCGGCCTGCTGGGCTACCTGCTGCCCGAACTGGCGCTCCAGGCCGCGCTCCCGAATCCGGGACCCGGTCAAGGAGGCACGCTGTGGGACCACACCGTCGATGCGGTCGCCGCGACGTCGTCCGACATCAGGCTGCGCTGGGCGACGTTGCTCCGCGACGTGGCGGCGCCGTACCTGGCCGGCACGGGCGTGTTCTCGGGCGACCGCCCATCCCGCGGAAGCGAGACTCTCGGCGCCGAGATCGCGGAGCGCATCGGGCTCAATCTGCGATGGTCGGTCGAACGACGAGAAGCCGTTCGGGGACTGGTCGCGCATCAGATGGACGTCGACAGCCCTCTCAGGACGGCCGACACAAGCTCTTAGCTGTTGCGCTCGTAAACCATCATGAGTCCCTTGAGCGTCAGGTCGACGTCGACATCGGTGACGGTCTCACAGATGGCGCTCATCCTGTGAGAGAGGCCCCCGGTCGCCACGACCGGCGTCTGGTGCCCGAGTTCTCCCCAGATACGGCGCACCAGGCCGTCGACCATCACAGCTCCCCCGATGATCAGCCCGGCCTGCACGCTCTGACGCGTGTTGCGGCCGATGACGGTCCCCGGGTCGAGGAGGTCCACCTTGCTCAGGCGCGCCGCCTTGGCGAACAACGCCTCGGCACTCGTCTCGACGCCCGGTGCGATGACACCCCCGAGATACGAACCCGTCGAATCGATCACGTCGATCGTCGTCGCGGTGCCGAAATCGACCACGAGCACGGGGGCCCCGTAGGCCGCAAGAGCAGCGACGCCATTGACAATGCGGTCGGCGCCCACCTCGTGGGGATTGTCGGAGCGGATGGGCAGTCCGGTCTTGAGCCCCGGCCCGACGACCATGGGCTCGCGCCCGGTCGCCTTCATCGAGGCGTCGTTCCAGGCATCGGTCAGATGCGGCACCACGGATGCGACGATCACACGCTCCACGGCGCTCCACGCGTGCCCGGGCACTCCGAGTAACGCGTCGACCTTGATGACGAGCTCATCGGGCGTGGCTGACGCATCCGACGCGATCCGCCAGTGGGCTACGAGCCGCTCGCCCTCGAACAGCCCCACGACCGTCTGGGTGTTGCCGACATCCACCGCAAGGATCATGTCGTGTCCCTTCTCGCTTCGCCGTGCCCTGGAATCCGGCACCTGCCGGACCTGCAGCGTCACCACACTGTCGCACGACTGTGGGGCCCACGGAACGAAGATGCTCCCGTGCCGGTGCTATCATCGCCGCGAAGACGCAGGTCGGACAAGGGGGAGCGATGCTTCACACGCCACGGCTGCTTGTCGTCGATGACGAGGACGCGATCCTCGAGTTCGTCTCGTTCAACCTCCGCAAGGAGGGCTACGACGTCACCACCGCTCGTGACGGTGACGAGGCGCTGGCTCTCGCAGCCGCGCAACCGTTCGACCTGGTGATCCTCGACATCATGCTCCCGGGCACCGATGGTTTCGAGGTCTGTCGCCGGCTGCGTGCCGCGGGTGATGTGCCGGTGCTGTTCCTCTCCGCGCGCGACACCGAACTGGACAAGGTGGTCGGGCTGGAGATCGGCGGCGACGATTACCTCGCCAAGCCCTTCGGCATCCGCGAGTTGCAGGCACGCGTCAAAGCGCTGCTCCGCCGCTCGAAGTCCGCGGGACGCTCGGCATCCGTGTCCGGTGAGCCGGGCGAGGTCTTCGAGGTCGGAGGGATCCGGCTCGACGAGGACTCCCACGACGTGACCTTCCACGACACCGACATCGACCTGACGCCGCGCGAGTTCGAGTTGCTCGCCTGCCTGATGCGCCACAACGGCAAGGTGTTGTCGCGCGACGCGCTGCTGCGGCAGGCCTGGGGCTGGGAGATCGTCGTGGAGACCAAGACGGTCGACACCCACATCAAGCGCCTGCGCGACAAACTCGAGGCGGCCGGCGTCGATCCGGACATCGTCGAGACCGTGCGCGGGTACGGCTACCGCATCAACGGATAAGCGGGGACGACATGCGTGGATCGATCAGGACGCGCCTGCTCGCGTCCTTCCTCTTGGTCGCGGTCGCGGCCGCGGCCGGACTGTCCGTCTACTTCCTCGATCAGATCGAGTCGTTCGGCCTGCGCCGGCTCGACGAGCGTGTCCGGTCCGAAGCGAGCGTGGCCGCCGCGACGCTCGGGGCGACCCTCGACTCGAGCGGCGGGACCGCGCTCACCGGCACCTCCGCCTCGCATGTGACGGCGGCGCTGACGAACGCCACGTCGCGAAGCACGAGCCGCATGCTGGTCCTCGACGTGAACGGCAAGGTCGTCGCGGACAGCGCGGACTCGGCGGTCGGCGACAACTACCGCGCCCGCGCCGAGATCGCACGGGCCCTCAAGGGGCGTAGCGGCACATCGACCGGAGCGACCGCCGACAGAAGGGTCTCGCTCTCCGTGGCCGAGCCCGTCCGCTCGGGCGGCAAGGTGGTCGGTGTCGCCTATGCGAGCGCCTCGACCTTCTCCGTGCTCACCCTGCTCGCCGATTACCGCGGCCAGCTGGCGGCCGTTGTGCTGGCGTTCCTGCTCGCGTCCTTCGTACTCACCGAGCTGCTGAGCCGGTGGCTCACCCGCCCGCTGCACGAGCTGCAGGCCGGTGCGTCGGCGCTCGCATCGGACCCCTCGGTACGCGTGCGACCGGCCGGGCCCCGCGAGACGCGCGAACTGGCGAACGCCTTCAACGAGCTGGCGGAGGAGATCGAGACTTCGGCGCTCGAGTTGCACGACGAGGAACGGCGCAAGTCGCGCTTCGTCTCGGATGTGAGCCACGAGCTCCGCTCCCCGCTCACCGGGATCCGTCTGGCGGCCGAGACGCTGCTCGACGGTGACGTCGAACCCGACGACCAGCGCAGGTTCCTGGCGACGATCATCCGTGAAGCGGACCGGCTCACGGGACTCGCGAACGACCTCCTCGAGCTTCAGCGGATCGAGGGCGCCACCGGCGAGCTGCCGATCGGGCGGGTCGACCTCACGCAGGCGGCGCACCTGGCGGTGGAGGCGAACGAGCCGGTGGCCGCCGAACGGGGTGTCACCGTCACCGTTGTGGGGACAGCCCCCGACGTGCTCGGCTCGCGGGACCGGATCCAGCAGGTGGTGGGCAACCTCGTGGACAACGCCACGCGGCACACGCCGGCGGGCCGTGGTGTCACCGTGGAACTCACCACGGAAGACGGCGACGCCGTGCTCCGCGTGCTCGACGAGGGCCCGGGCATCCCGGCGATGGATCTCGCGAACCTCTTCGAGCGCTTCTACCGCGCGCAGTACTCGCGGGACCGCGCGAGCGGCGGAGCCGGACTCGGCCTGTCGATCGTGCGTGCGATCGTCACATCGCACCACGGGACGATCGAGGCGACCAACCGGCCGGAAGGCGGCGCGGCGTTCACCGTGCGGCTCCCGAAGCTGGACGCCTAACGGACGATCGCCCTGCGCACGGCGGGAGCCAGCACGACCGCGGCGGCGGCCTTCAGCGCATCCGGCACCAGGAACGGAACGACGCCGACGAGCAGCGCCCCGGTCGGGTCCATCCCCGTGACGAGCATCAGCTGCAGCCATCCGAGCACGTAGACGATCTCGACCGTCAGCGCGCCTGCCAGCGCATCGGCCATCACCGGCGAGCCCACGCGACGCGCGAGCTGCCCGCGAACCCACGCGCCTATGGGCGCAGCCACCAGGAAGCCGAACAGATAGCCGCCGGTCGGCCCGGTCAGCACCGCGAGCCCGCCGCGCATCCCGGAGAACACGGGAAGGCCTACGGCGCCCACCAGCAGATAGGTACCGACCGCCAGCGCGGCCCAGCGCGGGGGGACGACGAGCGCGATGAGGACGACGATGAGGACCTGCAACGTCATCGGGACGCTTCCGAGCGGGATCGCGATCACCGCGGACGCCGCGAGCAGAGCGGCGAGCAAGGCGGTCGTGGTCACCCGGCGCGCGGAAGCGCGTGAGGCATCGAGAGGCGCGGACATCAGGACTCCTGGGTCGACGGGAACGGCGATCGTCGGAGCACTGTAAACCTCCGAGTTCTAGCGGTTCACGGTAACCGACGATCCGCCCGCCGTCAACGCAGGGTCACGTCTCCGGCGGCGATCGGGACCACGCCTGTCGCCGTCTCCACCAGCAGCCGTCCCTGTGCGTCGATCCCGCACGCGCGGCCGTCGGCGACGGTGCGCCCCGCGGCGTCGCCGACGCGGACCGGCCTGCCCGCGAGGAACGAACGGCTCTCGTACTCGGCCCGAAGCGGCGCGAACCCGCCGGTCTGCCACGAGCGGTACGCGTCAGCGACCCCGTCGAGCACGGCAGCGGCGACCACGGCCAACGGGACCGTGCGTCCGGCCAGCTCGTCGACACAGGTGGAGGCCGTCGGATCGGGGGCATTGCGGACATTGACGCCGATCCCGGCAATGATCCAGGACAGCAGCCAGCCCTCACTGAGACCCTCCAGCAGCACGCCCGCCACCTTACGGCCGTCGGCGCTCAGGAGGTCGTTGGGCCACTTGAGCAGGGTATGCGCGCCCAGGGAGTCCAGCGCACGCGCAACGCCGAGGCCCACGACGAGCGGAAGTACGATCGCCTCCGGGGTCTCGACCTTGGGGCGCAGCACGATCGACGCGTACACACCCCCGGGTGGGGACGACCACTCGCGCCCGAGCCGCCCGCGTCCCGAAGTCTGCTGCCCGGCGAGCACCACGGTGCCCTCGGGAGCGCCCTCGTGCGCCAGCACGCGGGCGTCATCGTTCGTCGAACCGGTCGCCGGGCCACCTTCGAGGCGCGCCGCGAACGGGACCTTCAGCAGCGGGGCGACCTCGAGCGGCAACGGGGAGTCGGGAGACGATACGAGCGTGTAGCCCTCCCCGGCCCGGGCGTCGATCTCGTAGCCCGATTCCCTCAGTGCTTCCATGTGCTTGCGGATCGCCACTCTGCTGACCCCGAGAGCGGAGGCGAGCACCTCTCCGGAAACGCCGGACCGATGCTCGCGCAGCGCCTTCAGGACGGCGGCCCTGCGATCGTCAGACCGTCTCGTCATCCTCGTCGCCTCCAGCCGGCTCCGCGCCGTCGTCCATCAGCTCGAGCTCGGCTTCCTCGACTTCAAAGTCGATGATCTGGCTATCGATCCGGGCCGCCTTCCAACGGCGATACGCGATGTAGAGCCCGGCGGCCACCGCGACGACAACGACCGCCCAGAGGCCCGCCTTGCTCATCCACTTGAGCACACGCTCCATGTGGGTACCGAAGAAGTAGCCGATGACGACGAGTCCCGTCGAGTAGACGATCGCCGAGAGCAGCGTGTAGATCTCGAAGGGCACGAGGCGCATGCGCGTCACTCCGGCGAGCGTCGGCGTGAAGTTCTTGAACCCGGCCGTGAAGCGGGCCAAAAAGACCGTCTTCGTCCCGTGGATCTCGAAGTAGTGCTCGGCGTCATCGAGCCCCTTCATCATGCGCGGGAACCTGCCGACTATCGCGACGAGCAGCGGCCGTCCGCCGACCCGTCCGATCGCATACGAGAGCGTGCTTCCGGCGACCGTGCCGACGACGGAGGCGATCCACACCAGCACGATGCTCACATGCGGGTCACGACTGGCGGCAGCCGCCACGACCATGACGACCGTCTCCCCGGGGACGAGGCTGCCCGCGATAAAGAGGTTTTCGAGAGTTCCGCCGACGAGTGTGGCGAGGTAGCCCCAAGCGCCCATGGCGACGAGCAGACCGTCGAGCCACGCGATTCCACTGATGGTGACGGGCGGCATCTTTGTCTCGGTCTCGTTCGAAGCGGGCGGACGATCAGGAAGGGCGGGCGACCGGGATGCGTTCCCGGCCTAGGTGGGCGTGTTATCCGTACCGGGAGCGGCGGCGGGTGCGGCTTCGGGATCGTCCCGGCGGAGCCGGGCCTGCCACGTCCAGCGCTCCCACAACCGGCGGCGGGGCCACAGCGCGGCCCACACCGCACCGGTCACGACCGTGCCGATCGCGACCGGGATGAGCGAACGCGTCAGCGCCGTTGCGATGAACCCGAACAGTGCGGGCGCCTGAGCGACGAGAACGCCGATCGCGGTGGCGGTGGCGAAGGTCGCGTAGAGCACTTTCGGACGACGGAGCTCCCGATCGCGCGCCAGATGCTCCCCGATGCCGATCTGCGCGATCCGCTCTCTCAGGAACGGCGCCGCGGTCACGATGCTCACCGCCAGCGCCACGAAAACGCCGACGATCAGCGGCTGCTCCTGCGGGACCCCGGGTACGAGCTGGAGCGCCACGGTGGCGGCCCAGAAGAAGACCAGCAGGCCGAACAGCGCCAGGCAGGCACGCCGCGCGAGCCGCAACGACCACTCGAAACCATCGTCGTCGGCGGGCAGTTCTCTCATCGCGCGTCCCGTTCCTCGTCGAGCCCCACATCGAGCGGAGGGGCGAATGTGAGCGCTCCGGCACTCACCCGGTCCACACCCGTCTTCGACAGCGTACACAGTCGCTCGAAGGTCACGCCACCCGACGCCTCCGTCAGACACGTGCGGCCGACCGGTGTCGCCGCCCTGACGGCCGCCACGGCCTGCACGAGCGTCTCATCATCCATGTTGTCGAGCAGCACCACGTCGGCGCCTGCGGAGGCGGCCTGCGCCGCCTGAGCCATGGTGTCCGCTTCGACCTCGACCCGCAGGTCGGGGTGCGCCGCTCGCGCGGCGGCGACGGCGCTGCCGATGCCGCCGGCAGCCGCGATGTGGTTGTCCTTGATGAGCACCATGTCGAACAGGCCGATACGGTGGTTCGACGCCCCACCGGTCGCGACGGCGTACTTGGACAGCAGCCGCAACCCTGGGATCGTCTTGCGCGTGTCGAGGAGTACGAGCGACGGCCCCGCGGCATCCTGCCACGCGGCGGCACGAGAAGCGATGCCCGACAGTACCATCACCATGTCGAGAGCGGTGCGCTCGCCCGCGAGGATGACGCGCGCGTTGCCCGAGACTTCGAGCACGGCCGTCCCGGCCTCGACGGCCGTCCCCTCGGCGACCAGGGGAAAGCACTCGGGCACCTCCACCGCGGCGGCACGAGCGAGCATCTCCCATGCGCGAGCGGCCACCGGCAGGCCACAGACGACCCCGGCGACGCGCATCCTCACCACTCCGGAGAACATCGCGTCCGTCGCGAGTAGGGAACCGGTCACGTCCGCCTCCAGGAGACCGGGGGTGACGCGAAGCAGCGCGGCCGGAGCGACCCCGAGATCCTCGGCGAGCGCGGCGGCGAGCTGCATGTCGGCATCGGGAAGCAGGGGCGCGACTCTCACGACGGCACGACCGGGCTCGGGTCGGAGGACAGGGGCGCCGGTCCGCGCACCGGGTCGAGGCGCGGCTTTGCGCCACGCCGCCACACGGTGTGGACGCGCCAGTGCTCGTCGTCACGATGCGGAGCGTCGTCGCGCCAGTGCGCGCCACGGCTTTCGGTGCGGTAGCGGGCGGCATGCGCGGTCAGCGTCGCGAGCGTCACCATGTTCTTGATCTCGAGGTCGGTCGTACCGGACGCGGACGCATCGATCCACGTACACAGCTCCTCGAGTCGGGTGCCCGCGCGGGCCAGGCCCTCCTCGCTGCGGTTGACACTCACGAACTCGCTCATGATCTCTTGGACGGCGGCCCTGGTTGCAGCGGGGTGTCCCGAAGACTCCCGGTCCGCACCCGGCGCCACGATCCGCATCTCGCGCTCCCCCGTACTCGGTGCGAGCGTACGGACGATCCTCCTCGAGAGCACGAGTCCCTCGAGCAGTGAGTTCGAAGCGAGCCGGTTGGCGCCGTGCAGGCCCGAGCACGCGCACTCGCCCGAGGCGTACAGGCCCTCGACGCTCGAACGCCCGTCGATGTCGACGCGGATGCCGCCGATGGAGTAGTGGGCCGCGGGCGCGACGGGGATGAGGTCGCGCGACAGGTCGTAGCCGGCCTCGAGGCAAGTCTCGAAGATCATCGGGAATCGCGCACGGAGCACCGGCTCCCCGAGGTGCCGGGCGTCGAGCCACACGTTGGGACGGCCGCAACGCTCCATGACCTTCACGATCTCCCGGCTGACCACGTCTCGAGGCGCGAGCTCCGCCAACGGGTGGACCCCCAACATGAAGCGGTCCTGGTCGCAATCAAGAAGGTAGGCGCCCTCGCCCCTCAGCGCCTCGGTGATGAGGAACTTGGGGTTCGCGGCGGAGTCGAACGCGGTGGGGTGGAACTGCACGAACTCCAGGTCCGCCAACTCGGCGCCCGCGCGCCACGCCGCGGCCACGCCGTCGCCGGTCGCGACCTCCGGATTGGTCGTCACACGGTAGAGCTGCCCGGCTCCCCCGGTCGCGAGCACCACGGCGTCCGCCCAGATCACTCCCGGCTCCCCCGTTCCCGGGCCCCTGACCAGCGCGCCCACGCAACGGTCGCCCGCCGTGAGCAGGTCGACGAGGAAGTGATCCTCGAGCAGGGTCAGGCCGGCGGCGTTGCGCACCCGCGCGGACAGCGTGTCCTGGATCTCGGCGCCGGTGGCATCTCCGGAGTGCAGCACGCGCGGCAAGGAGTGCCCGCCCTCGCGGTGCAGGTCGATCGCCCCGCTCGCCTGGTGGTCGAAGTCGACCCCCATCGCGACCAGGTCGCGCAGTGCGGGACCGGCCTCATCGACGATGGCGCGCACGACGTCCTCGTCGCACAGTCCGGCGCCGACCACCAGCGTATCGGCCAGATGCAGGTCGACCGAATCGGCCTCCCCCACAGCTCCCGCGATGCCGCCCTGCGCATACCAGGTGTTCGTTTCCGCGATCTGTCCCTTGGTGACGAGCGTGACGGTGAGTCCATGGGACGCCGCGCCGAGCGCCGCGGTCATGCCGGCGATGCCGCTGCCCACGACGAGCACGTCCGAGCGGCGCTGCGCGACGTCATCGGTATCGAAGGCCGTGAGATAGCGACGTCCCAGCGCGTCGGGGAGCCGACGGTGCGTACCGTAGGGCGCTCCGGCGGCGGGGTGCAGCGGATCCGGCTCCATCATCATCCGATCGCGATCATGCGCTCGACCGAGGCCAGCGCCGCGGCGGCGACCTCCGCGGGCACCTCGATGCGCGTCTCGAGGGTCTCGAGGGCTGCGAGCACCTTCGGGAGCGTGGTCTTCTTCATGTTCGGGCAGACGGGCGACGGGTCCAGCGTGAAGAACCGCTTACCGGGCGTGGCCTTGGCCAGCCCGTGCAGCAGCCCCTCCTCCGTCACGACGATGAACTCGCGGGCGGACGATGAGGCGGCGTGGCGGAGCATCCCGCTCGTGGAGAGGACCGCGTCGGCGAGCGCGAGCACTTCGGGCCGGCACTCGGGGTGCGCCAAGACCTCCGCGTCCGGGTGCGCGTCGATGGCCGCGAGGACGTGGTCGGGCGTGACCCGCTCGTGAGTCGGGCAGAAGCCCGGCCACGCAATCACCTCGACCTCCGGTACCTGCTCGGCGACCCAGGCCGCGAGGTTCCGGTCCGGAGCGAACAGGACGCGATCGACGCCCAGCGAACGCACGACCTGCGGAGCGTTCGCGGACGTGCAGCACACGTCAGTGAGGGCTTTCACCTCGGCGGTCGAGTTGACGTAGGTGACGACCGGGACACCGGGGTACTCGGCCTTCCATGCGGCGAGCTTCTCGCCGGTGATCATGTCGGCCATCGGACAACCGGCACCGGCTTCGGGAAGCACGACGATCTTGCCCGGCGCCAGGAGCTTGGCGGTCTCCGCCATGAAGTGGACGCCGCAGAATACGATCACCTCGGCCTCGGTCTCGGCCGCGGCGCGCGACAGCCCGAGTGAGTCACCGACGAAATCGGCGACATCCTGCACCTCGGCGCACTGGTAGTTGTGGGCCAGGATCACCGCGCGCCGCGCTACCGCGAGTTCGCGGATGGAAGTTGCGAGATCGCGCTCGTCGCTCACACAGACTCCTGTCGATTTGAGATCAGGCGCCGGGCGTAGTCACGCCCGGGCTCTGTATCGCCACATTATCTATCAGGCGGGCGCTTCCGACACGAACAGCAACCAAGGCGCGGGCGGGCCGTCGCAGATCCGTCACCCGCTCGAGGGTCCGGGCGTCGACGATAGCGGCGTAATCGAGCGTCACGCCCGGCTCCGAGGCGATGGTCGCGGCCAACTCGGCCTCGAGCTGCACCACGTTCGCGACGCCGGCCGCCACCGCCCGCTGCGTGCTCGCGAGCGCGCGCGACAGGACGAGCGCGTGCGTGCGGTCATCCGCACTCAGGTACCTGTTGCGGCTCGACAGAGCCAGCCCGTCCGGCTCGCGAACGATCGGACAACCAACGATCCGCGTGTCGATGTCGAGGTCCCGCACCACGCGCTCGATCACGCGCAGTTGCTGGTAGTCCTTCTCGCCGAAGAGGGCGACGTCGGGCTCCACGATACCGAGGAGTTTGGTCACGACGGTGGCCACCCCGATGAAGTGGCCCGGACGCGCCGCGCCACACCACACCTCCCCCAGCAGACCGGGGTCGACGCGAGTGGTCGCGCCCTCGGGGTACATGGTCGCAACGGTGGGCGCGAACAGCACGTCGGCCCCCGCGCTCTCCAGCAGGTCGGCGTCGGCGTCGAGGTCGCGCGGGTATGCGTCGAAGTCCTCGCCCTCGCCGAACTGCGTCGGATTGACGAAGACCGAGACCACGACGAGATCGCAGCGCCGCCGCGCGGCCTCGACCAGCGACAGATGCCCCGCGTGCAAGGCGCCCATCGTCGGGACGAGTCCTATCGTGCGTCCCTCCAGATGCGGGCGGCGCAGGATGCTGCGCACCTCCTCGATCGTGACGACACGCTCCATCACCACATCGCCCCCTCGGGCCCGCCGGATCGATCAGCGCGGGCCGCGCGAAGCTCCGAGGCCACTTCCGGGTCCAGGTGTGTGGCCTGCGCTGCAGCCGGGAAGGCGCCGGAACGCACGTCGTCGGCGTAGGAGGCGACGGCCTCGCGTACCGCGGCGCCCAGCTCCGCGTATCGCCTGGCGTGGCGGGGCGTGAAGTCGCCGGCGAGGCCGAGCAGGTCGTGGAACACCTGCACCTCGCCGTCGCAACCGACGCCCGCACCGATGCCGATCGTGGGGATCGCCAGCTCACTGCTCACGATCACGGCGAGTTCGGCCGGGATGCACTCGAGAACGATGGCGAACGCCCCCGCCTCCTGCAGCGCGAGGCAGTCATCGAGCAGCCGCGCCGCCGCGGCGGCGTCCTTGCCCTGGACCCGGTAGCCGCCGAGTTGGTGGACCGACTGCGGCGTGAGTCCCACATGGCCCATCACGGGGATCCCCGCTGACGTGAGGCGGCGGACCGTCTCGGCCACGCCGGTCCCGCCCTCGAGCTTCACCGCGCCCGCGCCGCCCTCGGCCATCAGCCGACCGGCGTTGCGCAGGCCGTCCTCGGCCGACGCCTGGTAGCTCATGAACGGCAGGTCGGCCACGACGAGCGCCCGCTTCGTCCCGCGGACGACCGCGGCGGTCGCCCGCACCATGTCGTCCATCGTGACGGGGAGCGTTGAGTCGTACCCGAGCATCGTCATCCCGAGCGAGTCGCCGACGAGGATGGCGTCGACACCGGCGGCGTCGACGAGCCGCGCCGCTGAGACATCGTAGGCGGTGACCATCACGATGCGCTGTCCGGAAGCCTTCAGCGCGCGGAAGGTCGAGGTGGTGACCGGCGGATCGGCGCCGGCCGGTGAATGGACGCTCATGGCGTCCTCCTTTCCGATCACACCGTCCCAGCCCTCATTCGGGGTCCAGGCGGTCCCATCGAAGCAACCCGCGGTCGCGGGGGCGCCAGTATATCATCGCCCGCGGTCGCCTCCGGCAAACGACGAGGCCCCGGCGATCCGGGGCCTCGTGATGACGATCCATCGAAACGGTGAAGCACTACTGGAACAGCCGGACCTGCCACTTCCCGTCCTGGAAGACGACGGTCAGGGTCTCGGTGCGCTGGGTGTACGTGCCCTTGGCCTGGTCGGTCAGCCACTGCGCCGACACCTGGACGACGGCCGTGTTCTTGTCCTTGGCATCGGGGGTCGTCTTGACGATCTTGAGGTCCTTGAGACCCGGCTTATCGCCAGCGAGCTTCTTGGCCT
>Ga0209430_1001810_pt1 | contig 14932 bp, 20 predicted proteins | sample BarGraIncub1133A_FD_184504 | JGI IMG/M metagenome (GOLD analysis project Ga0209430, IMG submission 184504) | Arctic peat soil microbial communities from Barrow, Alaska - Barrow Graham LP Incubations 11-33A (SPAdes) (version 2) | ecosystem: Environmental > Terrestrial > Soil > Wetlands > Peat... | reverse complement strand
GCAAAACCAATACGGAAAGGATGTTACATACAATAAACCAGCTTGCATTTCTGCTGGTGTACATGATTACATGGGTAATATTCGGACACTTTTCAATGCTGCAAAAATAGAATTTAATGATGATGACAAAGGTGAAATGAGAATTATTCACAACCCATTCACCAATTACGAAATTCCTCCAAAGAAAAACACAAAACACCGTAATCTCGATATAAAAACTGTGAACGCAATAATATATTGCCCTGATATGGCAGTTTCCGGCTCACACGGAACAAACCGATCTAATCTTGCGAGGGATGTTTTTGCTCTTAGTTTCTTCCTGGTTGGGATGAATACGGTTGACCTTTATAAGGTCAATGAATACAAGAATGGCCGTATAAACTACAACCGATCAAAAACCGAAGATCGAAGGGATGATGGTGCCCTCATATCCATTAAGGTGGAGCCAGAGGCAGTCCCATTCATCAATAAATACCGCGATAAAACAGGAGAAAGGGTATTTTGCTTTTATCAGATGTATTCTACAATGGAAAACTTTAATCTTGCCATCAATAAAGGATTAAAGCAAATTGCAAAAGAATTGGAATTGACAGACCAGTTAAGTTCATATTACTCCCGCCACAGCTGGGCTACAATTGCAAGAAATAACTGTGGTATCAGCAAGGATGATGTTCACATGGCCCTGAACCACGTTGACGAAGATATGAAGATCACTGATATTTATATTGCCAAAGACTGGAGCATTATCGATAATGCAAACAGAAAGGTGATTGACTGTGTTTGCCCAACTCAAAAGGACATCGATCCCGAAATTGCCGCTCAACTGATTGAATGAATATTTAAAGAACTTCATCGTTTTTCGACTGGGAAGTTCCTTTGCAATTAACGCCTTGTACTTCGGTCGACAATTTTAATTAGGCAATATAATTCAAATACTTTATCAAGTTGATGCTCGATATCTTCATATAGAGAATTCACTGAATGACACTTAAGAATACCAGTCTGATTGTCGAGCTCCTTAATGCGTTTAATTGAGATGCCATCATTGTATACAATAATAAAATCCCAATCTGCCAAACGAAGCTTATTACTCCAAAGTTCTCTTTTAATTTCCCTCCCAAGTACAATATCTTTGTCGCAAATAGCCTTTCGGGTTCCATCATCCATACTATCCCCGTCAACCTCAAAACATCGGAATTTTCCATTGAATGCCTGATCAACAACTAAGGGTATTGTATCCAGGGATTCAATATATTTCACATCTCCATATCCTTTTAGGTATCCACCTTTTCCTCTGATTGGAATAAGCGGTACTTTCAAAAAATCTGCTTCATCCCTGGTTTTTCTGTCAGTCTGCAAATTAGAATCATCTTTAAGCATATTCCCTCCTCCAGAAACAATCCAGGTTTTGTTTAGGTTAGGATCAATCGAAATAAGCTTTTCAATGAATTTATTTGACAAAGGAACCTTGCCATTTATAATTTGAGAAAAAGAGGACTTCGTATAGCCCATCTTTTCGGCAAGCTCCTTTTCACTAGAAGCATGCTCATTGAAGATCAGCCAATTTATAACCTTCTTAATCATCTGTAATTCTGACATATAAAAATAATTGAAAATACTTGTAATTTAGTTTCGATCTACTTTAATTAATATGAAACTTCGTTTATATTCGCAACGCAAAAATCCCAAAAAATAACAACCAAATGACATTAACGAATCAACGATCAAAAAGTTTACTTATGGTTCTCCCAGAATTAATGGAAATGATAAAAACCGGAACTTCGCCACCTGCGTCAACTTTTCAGACAACGGAAACAGCAATCTTTTCTTTAAAAAAAGAAGGCTGTTGCACTTTTAAAAAAAAATCTATTTATTTGTTTAGCAAATATTTAATATAAATAATACACTAATTTTCAATAGATTTAGCTGTTTCAAAAGTAAACAAGTTTACAATAATATCCAAACTAAAAATGACACAAAAAGAAAATTTTAAAAGAGCTTTCGGGAAACTTAAGGTAAAAGAAGCCCCAATTGTAAAAGAAACCATTATGAAAAGATGTAAATGGTCCCACCAAACTTTCAGCCATAAAAAGGAAGGCAAACGAGGATTTGAAGTATATGAGACAGAATTAGTTGAAACAACATTTCGGGCTTTCGGAATCGATGCATGGAGTGGTGAAGAACTATTAACTGCTTAAAATAGCAACTATGTTTAGACTGATTCTAAAAAACAGAAAAAATGCATTTAAAATATCCTGAATTATGACATACATATTCGAAGAAAAGCACCTAAAAGATTTATTGTCCGACGCTTGTGAGATCGGATTCAAAAAAGGGCTTATGACTGGGTCGGCTTCTAAAATAAAGATCAAGCCCTACATGTCCAAAAGAGAAGCACACAGGCTTTACGGCAGGGCAATCGTAGACCGCTGGATTAAAGAAGGATTGATAAAAGAAATTAAAGACGGTGAAAATAGCTCCACCGTCAGGATCGATCGAATCCAGATTGATATCGTTGCCAAATCAAGCAACCGAAGTTCATTTTTAACAACTGAAGAAAGAAAGACTGCTATTAAAATTATTTAAACGATGGAAAAAGAAATCACTTATAAAGTAACTGCTCAAGAACTACGTGAATTGCTACTTGAGCCCATTCGCAATGAGATCAAGGCTGAGTTAAAAGCAAAATTTAATGAAAAGATAGTAGATGTAGAGACAGTATCAAAAATTCATGGAGTGCATCCACATACTGTAAGAGCATATGCCAAATCGGGCGATTTGATTCATCAGGATAGAAATGAAAAGGATGAATACAAATTCAGGCTTGGAGATATACTTGAAGTTGACTTTAAAGTACTCAGAAGACAGCTTAAGAATCGCAATTTTTGAGAATGTATGACTCTGTAATAAAGAGACTAACAGAATGAAAAGAACAAACAACTACACTTTGAACCACTTTTATACCGAAGCCAGAGCGCTCATTGAAAAGCACAATTGTACAGATTTGAATTGCAATCTAAGGGTACAGTTTGAGATAATTGAGGACAGTGAAAAGAATGGTTCTAATCGATTAGATTGTAGAATATGCTATGAAACCGAACGCACCTTCAGGTTTTTCTCCTCCCAGAGAACTCCTCAAGCTGCTCTCAGAAGGTTTGAAGAAACTTTACTCGAATCAAAAGAGAAATGGCCAACTCCAAAGACAGTATCTGTTGAATTAACAGATGAACTCATTTAAACTGAAATTAACCAATAGCAGTATTTAAGTATTAAAATAAATACCCTACGGCGGGGCAAGGCCGGCGTTCTTTAAACCCGAATCCCACGGCGGTGGGTTCGCTGCCAACAGGGCGGGAGATCACTCTCCCACCCCTGGCATAGCACATTTGCAATTCAACTCATTAAAAAAAAACTCAAAACTATAGCGGATTCAGTTCTGTTATATTTCAACTTTCGCCAATTACCAATGAATAAATATATTAACAAACCTTTTGAAAAAAATGCGGACCATCGCTTCTCTACCGAAGAGATGGAAAAAAGTAAAACCCGATGTGGATTTGAATTTAAAATCACATCATTACTTTTTGAGGATAACAAACCTCAATTACCAACTAAAGCCATGGGCTGTATTAACACCGGTCAGGGATGGAAAATATTTGCCACCTGGAACCAGTATGGTGAATGCACAGTAGGCAGCACACCAATAAAGCCTTTCGACCTGATCAAATATGATGATCAACAGGTCGATGAGCTGAAGCCGGTAATCCTTGGCTTTGAACATGCTGTTTTATAATAAATTACCTCACTAACATTTAATATGAAAATTGCAGTAATTGGTGATTACGAATCACCGGCATATAAAGAATTGCTTCAGCACATCAGAATTTTAATGCCCGATGAAGAGGTGCTTGATTTGTCAAGACATCAGAAAAGTAGTTGGACCAGGATGCTTGAGAATCGGTTTGCCGACATCAAAAACGCACACCAGGTAGTAATCAGCGACGATTGGGATGTCCATTTTGATGCCAAACGGGATATCACTCATGCCCAGTCATTGAACAAAGAGTGTTTCATTGACTGTAAAGGGCAGTTTTTACCTTTCCCTGAATACGCCATCAGGAAATAAAAATAATGTGTTGGCAATCTAATGACTTTTAGCGGAGGTTGAATTATGAAGGACATTATCTACCACGGGATTCCAAAACAGGATTATTTTGCAATAGCCATACCAATAACATGGCTGCATAAGCCGATCGATGGTGAAGGTGGTGTGGTCACACTGCAGGATCCAAAAACAAAAGCCAAGACCAAGGTGCAAATCATTGATACCTGGACCTTTGAAATCGCTGATTTTTTAAAAATGGATGGCTGGTCTTTATTGACTTACAGCCTGCCTGCTTCTAAATTAGCCTATATTCTGAAAGCAAAATATCCGGAGATTGATCAAACAAATGTTGTACGCTTTGTTTTGCTGAAAAAAATATGACCTACATTGACGCAGAGAAAATATTTGATGCTACCGAACAAGGGTTAGCCATATTTCAGCACTATTTTCCGGGCGTCGATTTTCGAGACCAAAAGCATTTTGTGAAGTGCCGTACAAGCGAACGCACGGCTTCAGCAAAAGTGACACAATACAGGGGCAAATGGAGGATTACTGATTTTGGCAACCAGTCGGAAGTGAACAGCATGAGTGCCATTGCGTATGTGATGTGGGCTGAAAATCTGATCTACATTGATGCACTTCGTTTTATCCAGGATGTAATCATCCGGCATGAAGTTGGCGGTAACGAGTTCCGAAGACCACAATACAATGCTGAATACAGCTGGCGGGAGGTCGGCCCGGAAGACAATAAGGGAGAATACAAATTTACGTACAAACCCTCTCCTACTGATACCGACCTTAAAAGCATTGGCCGGTATGTTACCGTTGAACTACTGGACAGGTTTGCAATCAAATCTGTCGAAAAGTACGAGTTGGTAAGCTACAGTAAGAAGTACAGGAAAGACGTTGTCCATATTTTTAAATCAACAGACGATTACCCGATATTCCTTCTCGACGAAGGCAGGTTCAAGAAGATATACAAACCGCATGAAGTGGACAAGGTCAATCGGTTTCACTATGTTGGTGATAAACCCAAAAGCTATGTATTTGGACTAAAACAGCTCAAAACCCTTGACAATGAATTTGTAAATCCCGATTCAGGTGAATATGAATACAATGGTCCTGAATGGAAAAAGCCAAAGGTTAAAGACCTTATTCGGTGCAGTGGCGAGAGCGATGCAATGAATGTGGCCAGTCTTGGATTTCATGTCTATTGGCTAAACAGTGAATCGGCAGAGTTGAGTCGTGATACATGGGATGAGCTTGATGGGATGTGCGATACACACTACCAATTGATGGATCTTGACTCAACCGGTAAAGAGATGGCCATGAAATTTGCCCACCGGCATATTGACCTGGTCACGATACAGCTTCCCGAATGGCTGAAACTGAAAAAGGACTGGCGGGGAAATGCCTGCAAAGACATCAAGGATTTCATTGGGATATCCGGAACAGATGAGGATGAAACACTTGGCAATTTTCTGGTATTGAAGCGAAAGGCATTTCCGATGAAATTCTGGACCAAAATAACTGAGGAATCAAAAGGGAAAAAGGTTGTTAATTACAATATCAACCTGGAGAATTACTACTATTTCCTGCAGTCACATGGTTTCTATGTGACTGACAGTCCGTACCATCGGAAGGCTGGATATTGCTATGCTCATATTACCGGAAAAATAGTTGATCTGATCAATCCGGAACACATTAAAAAAATCTGCAAACGGTTTACAAAGGATTGGATACGCAGCAAAAACCTGCTCGATGAAGTGGCCATCCTTAACAAGATCAACTCAAGTAACCAGATATCGGAAAACAACCTTCAGGAGCTTCAGGAAATTAAACTTGATTTCACCAATCACAATAAACACTCCGAATATCTCCACTTTCGTAACAGCAGCCTTCGGATAAAGAAAGATGCAATAGAAAAGATCAAACACCAGGAGATCCCGAATTACATTCTCGGTAAGCTTGAGATTGGTACTGATGTGATTAGTCACGTGATTAATAAAAATATCACATTAGCCAATCAACCGGCCATCGAAGTGAACCCTACCCCTGAGTATGCGGCACTACTTGACAAACTAAAAACTGCCAAAACCTCCGAGGAACGTGAAAACACGAATGTTGAACTGGCCAATTTTCCCGAGCTTAACCGCTATGATGTAAAGGTGAATGATAATAATTTCATATTCACAAGGTTTCTTCGTGACCTGGCTTACATTCATTGGCGAAAAGAACTGGAGGATAAGGAAAAACTGACAGAGGATGAAAAGAAAGAACAAAACCTTTTGCTTGCCAACCTGATGTTTGTGCTTGGTTATATGGCTTCACAATACAAAGATCCGGGTAAGCCCTGGCTCGTATTTTTGCAGGACCTTAAAATATCACAAATTGGTCAATCTTCCGGACGATCGGGCAAGTCAGTTCTCTGTATAGCGCTTTCCTGCACCCGTCCCCGTTTTTACATTGGCGGCCGGAGGAAAGACATTACTGACAAGACAGAATTTATTTATGATGGCTTTACACGGTTCCATAATTTTATCGAAGTAGATGACCTTTATGAGTTTGCCGATTTTAATTTTTTCTACACCCAGGTAACCGGCAACCGTGAAGTGAACAGCAAGCATATTTCGAAGCAGATACTCGCTTACGACAGCTCCGGGAAGATGATTGTCAGCTCTAATTTCGAATTACAGAATGTTGACAGTTCAACGATTGCCAGAATTTTGAATGGAGCAGCATCTGACTATTACCACGAAAAAACGAAGTTCAACAATTACAAGGAATCCCGTTCGCCGCTCACCAAATTCGGACGCCTGCTCTTCGATGATTTTACGGAAGAAGAATGGAGCAAGTTTTACAACTTCATGGCCTATTGCATCCAGTTGCAGATGCGTTTTTTTAAGATACAGCCACCGATGGACAACCTGCTGAAACGGCAATTGCGCAGGCTGATGACAAAGGGTGTATCGAAAGACGAAGAGTTTTATATTTGGGCAAATCAGTATTTCACAATACCTCCTGATCCTCGTCCGCCAATTGCGCCTGACAATTTTGGCTACTTTAATGTTTATTTCCGAAGAGACGCTGCTTTCGATAATTTTAAGTCAACGCTTAGTTCTTCGCAGGCAAGTAAATACAAGAGTAATCAGTTTAAATCAAGTCTTGGAGCCTGGTGTGAATATCATGGATACACTTTAAATCCACTTCACCTTTGCACTGGTACAAATGCCATGGAGGACCGTCGGATCATCAAAAAGATTGATGACAAAACAGCCGAATGCTTCTTTATATCTACAATTCAAACCGGTGATGAAAATATGCCGACAGATAAGGAGCTGGAAGATATGCCTTTTTAAAAATAGGGGGAATCCAATTTGCGACCTGCGACAAAACTAATTGTCGCAGGTTTTTTTTGCGTTAACGTCAGCATTGAGATCACCCGGGAAACATTCAACTAAATAATTAGTTTTTAAGTTCGTTTTTCGATTTTTGTTTTTACTGCTATTTTTCAATTTTATGTTGTAACCTGTAACTTTAAAAATAAAAAACTATAATTCAATTAATTACAGGGTTACAACTTGGTTACAACTTCAAAATAAAACTGTAACTTTTTGAAAAATGAAAAATTGAAAATTCAGGATATCGAACGATTTTCGCCGGTTACAAATAAATCTCCAATTTGTAACCGTTGTAAATCAATTAGTTACAAACCAAGTAAAAACACAGTTGTAACTTTGTAACCACTGTGATACAATTAGTTACAAAGGGTATATGGTGCCAGTTACAAATTTTTGGCACTTTTGGGGAATATTTTAGGGGGTAGGGTTTTTACAGTGAATAATGGATTCTGGAAAAATAGAGGAATTGTTGCAAATTGACAATGGCTATTTTAATAGCTTATTCATTTCATGCAGTATTTTGTCCAATTCATGCTTATTCTCAGATCTGGAAATAACAGTGATGTAATGATCGCCGTTTATGTCATCCTTGATATGGAAAGATCTTTTATCCATTGAATTATCTAATTTCCTATCTAATAAAACATTGAATATCTTATTTCGATATTCTTGCGGTGAAACCTTGTTACGACTCTTTCGCATTTTAATTTCAGCATGATCACAATAATAGTATAAGATCACATTGAAGAGTTTCAAATATTCTTTGATTAAATCAGCGATCTCAAAAAGTGTTATTGGATTATTCTGCCAATTTGATTCATCCTGAGAAATGAGAACTACATCTACAACCGGAATTTCCAATGTAGGAATTCCTTCCTGGTTAAATAAAGAGAATCGGATTTTAAACTTATTCCCTTCTTTCGTTTCGTAAGAAATTACTTGTTCTATTTCCATAAAAATAAAAAGAAGGAAACCAACATTACTTTTGAATGGTTACATCAGTTTTTGAGGATACTAATGCCTTTTTCTTCTGCTCTTTATCAAGCTGAAGATTTCTCACAAAGTCTAATAAACTTTTGGAAGGCTTCTCGATATGTAATGTTTTCGTTTTCATGACGCCGTAAAATTAGATCTAAATATAGTATTGAGCAAATTTTTAATCCTATTTTTTAAGCTATTGATAAACTATCCTTAAAACATACAAAGTTAGGTGATTGTTCAGATGGTTTTCAAGCTAAAAGTCTTATATTTGGTTCTCCTGCCGCCAGTGGGTTTCAATAGTTTTAAACCATTGAAATCCAATCTATATGAAATTCAATATCTCAGTTCCTGTAAAGCCATACGTCAAACGTTTCCTTGAGAATAATTACGGCAATCCAGTCGATTTCCGTAATCATCCCAGGGAGAACGAAATGTTTAAGCGTATGCTGAAAAAGCCAAATTACGACAACGAACACAAGTACAAAAACGAACTCTGCAAACAATCACATGTTGTTGAAATATCCATATCCGATCGTGATTTTTACCGGCATGGTTGGGAGTTGTCGAAAACCGATATCGTTAGTTTCGGACGCCATTTTGAGCATAACGCAAAATGGCTGATGCGGTCAGTTGTCAGTACCTATATCAGTTTTGGTATACCAATCAATATCTCAATCGTAAAGTTCCAGACACGCTTCCATATGGAGGAAGAGTACTGGCCATTCGATGCTATTAAACAGGACTTTTTCAGGTTCAAAACCAACAATGATATTGACTTTAATCAATTTGCTTTTCAGCATCTGGAAAAGTTGATATTGGTTAATATTTCGAATGCAGGAGCAATTACCCGTCACACAGTAAAGAATTATGAAAAAATAATCGTTCAAAATCAATAAATTTCAACTAAAAATGTGCGGAAGTTGTCACCGATCAGTGACAACTTCCGGTATTACCAAAAGCTATGAAAACAATCAACAAACAGCCCGAAAACATGGGCGGTGTACTCCGGATTTGGGCAGTTCCACCGTCTGATATTTCAATATCCGGCAATCGCCTGACTTTCCTTTCGGATGCAAACTTAGTTGACATCTATATTCAGGAAGACTCTGCCAACTTCTCTGAAGATATGTCCAAATCGTTTGCCGGGACGTCCTATAAGGTGGAATTATCGGCAATCGTTCCCTGCGATACTTCTCAAACGCTTAAACAGATATCAGATATGGAACGCCGTTCTAAATACATGGTGATTTATATGGATGGCAACTGCAATTACAAACTTGCCGGCACAAAACAGGTACCGCTTCGCTTTTCTGCCAAAGCAACATCGGGTTCAGGAACCGCCGGATTGAATCATTTCAGTATCTCCTTCACCGGAATACAACGGAAAAGGGCCGTTTTTATTGAAAATCCGTTCACGTAAAAGATTGTAATACCTCTATTTTCTGCCTGAATGGGCGGCCTCTGTCCTTTTGACCGCTCTTTTTATGCCCTAAACTTGCTAAAAACAAAGCAGGTTATGTCGGCAAAAATCATTGTAATCGACGGGTATATTGGTCCATATGGTTATTCAAAGCAATTCATACGGAATGAACTGGCAGGTCAGTCAAAGAATCCCGTGACTATAAAAATCTCCAGCCTGGGCGGATCTGTTGACGATGCCCTGAATATTTTCGACCAGTTTATTGAGCATGGCAATGTTACTGCAGAACTGTCTGCTTTTGTTGCGAGCTCTGCCACACTCGTTTCGTTGGGTGCGAAAACCGTTCGCATGAACGAAAACTCATTTTATCTGATTCATAAAGCGATGAACTGGGTGGACGAATGGGGAACCATGAACGAGGATGAAATTGAATCCCTGATTGCAAAACTCGAGGCTCAAAAACAGCAACTGGCCAAAATCACGCTTCAGCTGGCCAAAATGTACGTGAAGAAAACGGGCAAGACCCTGGACGAAATCATCAGCCTGATGAAACAGGAAACCTGGCTCACTGCTGAAGAAGCCAGAACCTGGGGTTTTGTGGACGAAGTTTTTGCACCTGATGTTGCTGTCAACTATCTCGACAACCTCCAAATGGTGGCAATGATCACCTCAAATGGTTTCCCCGATCCTCCTCGAAAAACCCATCAGAATAAACCATCTGCACAAGCCGAGGATGAAGATTCGTTTTTTGACAGGATCTGGAACCGGATGCTCAATAAGCAAAAAGACAATAACCCTAAAAATAAGAAGGTCGAAATGAAAAAACAATTCATCCATTTAAACAGCGCTCTCAGCGTCGAAGCGCTTGAAAGTACTGAAGAAGGTGTTTTTCTAAATGAAGAACAGCTTCGTCTGATAGAGGAAAGACTCGAAGCCAATCAGCAGCTCGTCGTTGAACGCGATAGTGCAATCGTGGAACGTGACACCGCATCTTCCAATCTTGGGACTGCCCAGGCAAATATCGCTTCAGCTTACAATCCATTCAACGCAATTGATCCAACGATTGCAACCGCTGCAACTCCGGAAGCCAAAGCAACAGCAATTCGTACTTTGCTTTCAGCACGTCCGGCAACAGTACCGGTCCTGGCGCTTGAACAACAAGACGAAATTACTACGGATGAAGTTGACTGGGAAGTCATCAACAACCTTGAGCACAACAAACAGGTAGATAAAAACTCTTAATAATCTATAATCATGTCAATTACAACTACTTCAATCATTCAGGAGTATGGCGCGTATTACATTGACGCAGGACAGAACAAGAAAAGGATTCTGACCATGCTCTCCCAGGGGCGCGAAATGACCGATTTTGCTACTCCCATCAAAACGGATGATACCATTTTCCGCCTGGCAAATGCCACTTTCCGCACATTGGTGCAGCCGTTCCAGAAAACATTCACCCAAAAGGGAGGTGTAGAAATCGTTCCGAATGAAATCCGTCAATACCGCTTTAAGATTGATGATGAATTTATGCCGGACGAACTTTATGGAACCTGGATGGGCTTTTTGACCCAAAAAAGTATTGACCGTAAAGACTGGCCTTTTGTAAAATGGCTGATTGAGGTATACTATGCCCGGCAGATAGATCAGGACATGGAACTGAACGAGTATTATAAAGGTGTTTATGCGGCACCAGCTGCTGGCATTGCCGGTGCTGATGGAACTGGCATGAACGGATTGAAAAAGCTGCTGCAGGACGGTGTTAATGCGCATAAAATCAATTCAATCAACCTTGGCACACTGGATAAGACAACCATTTTCGATCAGGTAGAAGCTTTCACGGACGAAATTTCAGAGGTTTACCAGGGCATTAAAATGAATGTATTTATGAGTCGTAAATGGTATAAGAAGTATATGCAGGATAAACGTTCCCAGGGACATTACATCCATACTTCCGATAAGGATATTGACGGAAAGATTGATTTCACACCACTTGATGTCAAGCCGCTTGCCTGCATGGTTGGAACGGACGATATTTTCTGTACCCCTGTTGAAAATTTCATTCATATCTCTCCGTCGACACTTACTAAAAACCTGTTTAAACTCGAAGAGGCCAAACGTGCAGTGGCTGTGATGGCCGACTGGAGTGAGGGTTTGGGCTTTGGAATCAACGAAGCTGTCTGGACCAATATCCGTCCGACAGTTTAATATTAAATAAAAATCCCTGGTCATCCGTCAGCTGACGGATGGCCAGCGGATAGTGAATCACACTTAAAAACGAAAATTGTCATGATAGATTTTACAGATATTGACAAGAATCTCCCGAACGGAGAGAATATGGGCGGGATCGCCCAGAAGGTTTATTTTGGGTACCACGCAGACGTGGACAAGTTCCCGACCAAACCGGTTGCACCTCTAACACTCGAAACTTCTTCAACATTAACCGGCGAACTCACAATGAAAGCCGGGAAACGGATGTTTGAAATGTACTTAACCGATGATACCGGGGAATTCAAGATTGAACCTGTTGGGGAAGTTGATGGAAAATCATTCGTCACACACCTTACCCTCTTTCATCCCGGATTGCAAAGCAAAATCCGTGGCTTCATTAATGCTGCCAAGAATCAGAACCTCGTGTTTGTGGTTATTGATAACGACGGACAGAAATACATCATGGGTGATGAGCTCCGTCCCGCCGTTTATGCCGGATCACCAGACGGTTTAGGAACGGGTAAAGATGTTGCTGCACGCAAAGGGATGTCTTTCGAGTTTACCTATAAGACTTCGAATATTTATGCCTACACAGGAAATATTCCTCTGACTGAAGCGATCTGATATTATTAATCATGTGGAAGCAATACTTCAAATTTGTAAAGCTCAAGCCTGGCAAAGTGGTTACTTCCCAGTTTGGTGAAATTGATTTCAGTGCCGACAATATCGGCATTGAAATCATTAAAACGCTTTATGAAAATGGTTTTCCCTATCTGGAAATCACAGAAGAGGGTAAAGCGGAATTGTTTGGAGGCGAATCCACCATCATTGAAGGTAATGCAATCGAAAAACCTAAAAGGGTAAAAAAATCCAAGCAAACAACATTACTGGTTTAATTCCTGGTAGTTCGTATCTCATGCCTGGGTTAACTTCTTTAGCCTCGTTTGATATGCTTGCCAATAGTTGAGTTTTGTTTTTTCACTAAGGAATGACGCACCCAAAAGAGAAGCAACTTTATTTTTCCCTGATGTGAGTCCCTTAAAAATGTCGATTACCTGTTTTTCGCTCAATCCTGCATGTTGGGCCAACGCATAGAACTGTTGAAGAACTGTACCCTTTGCCAGATTCCGGGGTAACAGCCCATCGTCCAAAGCAAAATCCTTATCTTCAATATGGATTCTGCTATTCAACAAGTCATAGGCAGGACTTAACCTATAGTCCCCCATGGGTGTTTCCAACAGCGAGAAGTTTTTAAAATGGGCATCGCCATTTGAGAAAAGATAATTAAATAACAAGAGTTTAAATAGCTTCGGGGCTTCCAGTTTGTAGGCGGGTAAATGGACTTTCATCAATTCAAACAGCTCTAAATAATTGCCCTGGTATTTGTAATGCTCCCCGTGCGTTTGCGGTGTTCTGCCAGCCAATGATGCAAAATCATCCTGAGCCCATTTACTGCCATCTTCTTTTACATCAAAACGTTTGGTAATGTAAGCCGGGGTTCCATTTTTAAAAAAAATCAGTGCATTTTCAGCGGTTTCAATGCCGTAAACCTGCCGTGCTATTTGCATGGTCAGATGTTCATTGGCAGGCATCTGGTCAGCATTTTTTCCGGCAACTGGAATTGGTTTTAAGATGTATGCTCCATGTTCACCCTCATTGATTAATCTGAGTTTGTTCTTATCCAGCAGTACAGAAAATTTTTCCTGAACGCCTGAGATAGAAATGCGTTTTCTGTTTTCTGCAAATAAATCATCCGTTTCCTGGTTTGTTGCGGGAGAATCGTATGGCAAAACATGGGGTACGCTGTGCCCGTTAAAAACCCTGTTTAAGCAGGTCCTGCTATAAGCGGCATGACCTTCTGCAAGTGTTCCCGGATAATATTTTATTTCTGGTAAACTCATTCTTGTTCAATTTTAATAACCCTGACTGCTCCGATCGTATCATTTTGGGCAGTTGTTAATAGCAAACCGAAATAGTCATCCGGATCAATCCGCATTAATTTACAAACCACTTGCTTATTAGACCCTTCCGGTAGCATATTGTAGAAAAAAGGGAAAAGGTATTGGGAGTTGTATTCTTGTTGTGATATGGGCAAGGTAAGACTTATACCGGGCTTGTTACTATCAGCCATCCAGGCATCATTGTATCGGAAAGTAAACGTCCCATCATCATGTTGAGTCAAGATACCTGCCTCTTCTCCTTTATATAAGATAACTGCGCTTCTCATTTATTCTCCTTTGGTTTTTTAATTTGCAAGCAAACTTCCAATCCAAGTACATCTGCTAATTTCTGGATGGTCAGCAAAGTGGGATTACCTTTCCCACTTTCAAATTGTTTCAGGGTTCGTAATCCCACGCCGGAAAGCTCAGCAAGCGTTTCCTGTGTTACACGCATCATCTCTCTGCGTTGCTTAATGGTCTCTATCAAATTTCCTAAGTGCATTATACGGCTCTTTATTATGCAAATTTACTTTAATTTTATAAAATACAATCAAAAAGAGCATTTAAAGGCACTTTGTGTTAGATTTCGAATTGAGCAAGCTAAATTGCCAACTATAAGTGCTTTATATGGCACTATCAGCATAGAAGTCGCAGCCAATAAAAGGATGTCTTTCGAGTTTACCTATAAGACTTCCAATATATATGCCTACACCGGTAATATTCCTCCGACTGAAGCGATCTGATATTAAAAGCCATGTGGAAGCAATATTTTAAAGTAAGCATTCGGTGAAGTCCGTCTTGTTTTCCTGAAAAATCAAGATAGACTTTCAAAGTTATTCTAATATGTTCAGAGAACTTTGATAGACTTAGGAGA
>Ga0209430_1001809_pt1 | contig 14937 bp, 15 predicted proteins | sample BarGraIncub1133A_FD_184504 | JGI IMG/M metagenome (GOLD analysis project Ga0209430, IMG submission 184504) | Arctic peat soil microbial communities from Barrow, Alaska - Barrow Graham LP Incubations 11-33A (SPAdes) (version 2) | ecosystem: Environmental > Terrestrial > Soil > Wetlands > Peat... | reverse complement strand
CCGTCCACGACGATGTCGACGTCGCGGACCGGAAGGCCCAGCAGCTCGTCGCGCAGGCAGCCGCCGACGAGCCAGCCGGCTTCGCCGGGGCCCAGGGCGGAGCGGGCCGCCGCCGTGACCTCGTCGGGCGACGGCGGTGGAGCGCTCCCGTCCGGACGGCCGCTCACGGGCGCGTCAGGCCGCGGGGCCGGCGCCGCGGTAGCGGCGCACCACCCGCGGCGCCACGTCGCAGGCGACCTCGTAGTTGATGGTCTGCAGCAGCTGCGCCACCTCTTCGCACAGGATGCGCGGCGCGTCCGGGGCATCGCGGCGGGGAGCGGCCGCCCCCGTCCACGCCTCGCCGGCGCGACCCTCGACGCCGTCTCCCGCCGCGCCGAAGAAGACGACCTCATCGCCGGGCCTGCCCCAGCCGTCGGGCAGCCGTACGGTGAGCTGGTCCATGCTTATGGCGCCGGTGATGCGGCAGCGGCGGCCCGCGACCAGCACGTCGCCGCGGCTGGTGAGCAGGCGGCTCACGCCGTCGGCGTAGCCGATGGGCACGATGCTGATGCGCGCCGGCTCGTCGGCGACGAAGCGCCGCCCGTAGCCCACCGATTCGCCGGGCGCGACCACGCGCACGCCGGCGACGTAGGAGCAGAGCTTCATCGCCGGCCGCAGGTCGTCCTTGAACGGATCGTCGTTGCTCGGGGCCAGACCGTACATGGCGATGCCGGTGCGGATCATGCCGAAGTGGGTGCGCGGCTCGCGCAGCGTCGCCGCGCTGTTCGCCGTGTGGCAGAGCAGGCCCGGGTAGAGAGCGGCGAGCTCCCCGGCCAGCGCCGCGAAGCGCCCGAGCTGATACTCGAAGAACGTCGTGTCGGCCTCGTCCGCCGTAGCGAAGTGGCTCATGAGCCCCACGAGCAGGCCGTCCTCGGCAGCCCCGGCGCAGAGCACCCGGGCCTCCTCCTCGGTGACGCCCAGACGGCCCATGCCGGAGTCGAACTTCACGTGGACGCGGGCGCCGAGCCGCCGCGCCGCGGCCAGAAACGGCGCCGACCAGACGACGACGTCGGCGTCGGCCGCCACGGCGGCATCCAGCTCCGCGCCGGTCATGGGCCCGAAAATGAGGATCGGCGCCTTGAGCCCCGCCGCGCGCAGTTCCTCCGCCTCGGCCACGGCGGCGACGCCGAGCCAGGTGGCGCCGGCTTCAAGCGCCGCGAGCGCCGCTGGTACCGCGCCGTGCCCGTACCCGTTCGCCTTGACGACGGCGCAGTGCACGGCACCGGCCGGCAGGTCGCGCATCAGCCGGCGTACGTTGTGGCGGATGGCCTCGAGGTCGATCTCGGCCAGCGCCCGGTGGCGGCCGGCCAGCATTTACAGGTCCAGGAGCTTCATGATGTCGTGGCGCGTGATGAGACCGACCACGGCGTCGTTCTCATCGACCACGGGCACGCGATCGAAGTGATGGCGCGACATGATCGTCCCGGCGGTGCGGGCCGGGTCGTCCGGACCAATGGTCTTGACCTTGTCGCGGTGGGTCATGAGCTGCTCCACGTTGGCGGCGGCGGCCTTCTCCAGCTGCTCCTTGAACTTCTTCTGGCTGCCTAGATAGATGATGCTGTCGAAGAGCTCGAAGTAGTGCGGGTACTGGACGTCGGCGTCGAGCGCCATGAGGTCGCCCTCGGTGACGATGCCGGCCAGCTTGCCGTCCTTGACCACGGGCACGCCGCCGATGCGCTTCTCGCGGAACACGGCGGCAAGGTCCTTCACGGAGAGCTCAGGATCGACGGTGATGACCGGCGTGGTCATGATGTCGCGGGCGAGGGCCTCGCCCTTGGCCGGCTGCTCAGTGGTGCTCATGCGTTTCCTCCTGTGGGCCGGCCTTGAGCCGCTCGACGGCGGCCGGCAGGAACTGGATGACGTCGCCGGCGACCATGCCCTCGGTGCCCACGGCGTTCTCGGCGGCGAGGTCGGCGGCCAGGCCGTGCAGATAGGCGCCCAGACAGGCCGCCTCCGTCGCGCCGAGGCCCTTGGCGAGCTGGGCGACGATGACGCCGCTCAGCACGTCGCCCGTGCCCGGCGTGGCGAGGCCGGGGTTGCCGGTCGGGACGACGTAGGCCCGTCCCGACGGGTCGGCGACGATGCTCGCCTCGCCCTTGAGGAGCACGGTCGCGCCGCTGCGCTGCGCGGCGGAGCGGACGCACTCCAGACGCTGGGCCGCCACCTCGTCGGCCGGACGGCCGAGCAGGCGGCCCAGCTCGCCCTCGTGAGGCGTGAGCACCGTCGGCATGGCACGATCGGCCAGGAGCTCCGGTCGGTCGCCCAGCGCGTAGAGCCCGTCGGCGTCGAGCAGCAGCGGCCGGTCGAGGCCGAGCAGCTCGCGCGCCAGGAGCTGCGCCTCGTCGCCGCGGCCCAGGCCCGGTCCCACGGCCACGGCTTTGAGCCCGGCGGCCTGCTCGAACAGCGCGCTGCGCGCCGCCGCCGTGAACTGACCGGCGGCGCCGGGCGCCTCGACGGTGATGACCTCGAGGAAGGGATTCTCGCCGCCCGCTCCCTGCGGCAGGGCGGCGTGCACCAGCCCGGCCCCCGCGCGCAGCGCCGCCATCGCCGTCATGTGCGCGGCGCCGGTCATGCCTCTGGAGCCGCCGACCACGAGCACGGTGCCGACCGAACGCTTGTGGTCGCGCGCGCCCTTGGGCACCAGCAGCGGCGCCAGACCATCCTCGGTGAGAAGCCAGACGTCGGTGTCGTGGCCGCACAGCGGCGGGATGCCGATCGGCGAGACGACGACCTCGCCGCTGAACGTCCCGCCGGGCGTGACGAAGTGGCCGATCTTGGCGGCGTGCAGCGCCACCGTGAGATCGGCGAAGACGGCCGGCCCGTGGATGGCGCCGGTGCTCGCCCCCACCCCGCTGGCGATGTCGACGCTGACCACCGCCCCGGGGGCCTCGTTGATGAGCTCGATGGCCGCGGCGGCGGCGCCCTTGGCCGCCCCCGTGAACCCGGTGCCGAAGATGGCGTCGACGATGACGTCGGCCATCTCGACGATCATGATGGCATCCTCGGCCGGGGCGTCCTCGGCGTCGAACGCCTCGCGGACATCGACGCCGAGCTTGTCGAGGATGTCGAGATTGAGCTTCGCGTCGCCGGCGTACTCGCCGCCGGGGGCCAGCGTGAACACGGTGACCTCGACGCCGGCGTTGAAGAGCTCGCGAGCCACCACGAAGCCGTCGCCGCCGTTGTTGCCCTTGCCGGCAAACACGACGGCCTCCTCGGGTTCGTACCGCTCAAGGATCTCGTCGGCCACCGCCAGCCCGGCGCGCTCCATCAGATGACCGCCGGGGATGCCGACGCCCTGGATGGCGGTGACGTCGATCTGCCGCATCACGTCCGCGGTGTACAGGCCGAGCAGCAGAGACTCATCCATCGGCGTCCTCCTTCAGGGCGGCGGCCACGGCGTAGGCCATGCCGCCGGTATGGCTCAGCGAGACCTCGACGCCCGTGACCCCCAGATGGGCGGCGATGCGGGCGACGTCTCCGTGCAACGCGATCAGAGGCTTGCCTCCGGAGAGTACCTCGATGTCGCGCCACGCGAACCCGATGATACCGATTCCGAGCGCCTTGCCCACAGCCTCCTTGGCGGCGAAACGCGCCGCGTAGCGCGGAAAGGGGTCGGCGAAGTCGTCGCAGTAGGCGCGCTCCTGCTCGCTGAAGAGCCGCTCGTAAGCGCGCGGCAGACGCTCAAGCAGGCGCCGGATGCGGGCCGCCTCGATGACGTCGATGCCGAGGCGGAAGAGCAGGCCGCCGGGCGGGATGGCGGGGAACCCGCCCGCCATGTCGCCCGGCGACTTCACTCCACCGTCACGGTCTTGGCCAGATTGCGCGGCTGGTCCACGTTGAGACCCTTGATCGCGGCGATGTGGTAGGCCAGGAGCTGGAGCGGCACCACGGTGAGGATGGGCGCCAGGTGATGGTCGCACTTGGGCACCCAGAGGACGTCGCGCGACAGCTCGCCGATGACCTCGTTGCCGTCGGTGGCCACGGCGATCACGTCGGCGCCGCGGGCGCGCACCTCCTCGATGTTGCTGACCAGCTTGGGGAACACAGGCCCGTCGTCCGCGACCACGACCACCGGCGACTCCTTGTCGAGCAGGGCGATGGGGCCGTGCTTCATCTCGCCGGCGGCGTAGGCCTCGGTGGGGATGTAGCTGATCTCCTTGAGCTTGAGGGCGCCCTCGAGGCACACGGCGAAGCCCATGCCGCGGCCCAAGTAGAGGAAGAAGCGCTCGTCGTGGTAGCGCTGCGCGATCGCGGTGACGGCCGTGTCGCGTTCGAGCAGCTGCTGGACGAGCTCGGGGACGGCGCGCAGCTCGTGGCCGAGCCGCTTGAGCTCGTCCTCGGCCCTCACGCCGCGCGCCCAGGCCAGGCGCAGGGTGAGCAGCAGCAGGGCGGCGACCTGGGCGGTGTGCGTCTTGGTCGCCGCCACGCCGATCTCCAGGCCGGCGCGCGTGTACAGGACGTAGTCCGCCTCGCGGGTGGCCTGGCTGCCCATGACGTTGCAGAGCGCGAGGACGGGCGAGCCGGCCTCCCGGGCGAGCCGCATGGCGGCGAGCGTGTCGGCCGTCTCGCCGGACTGCGTGATGCCGATGACCAGCGTGTCGGGGTCGAAGACGGGCTCGCGGTAGCGGAACTCGCTGGCCACGTCGATCTGTACCGGCACGCGCGCCAGCTGCTCGATGGCGTAGCTCACGATGAGGCCCGCATGGTACGAGGTGCCGCAGGCGACGATGAAGATGCGCCGCAGGCGGCGCAGCATCTCGTCGCCCATGCCGACCTCGCTCAGGTCGACGGTGCCGTCTTCGAGCAGCCGGCCGGCGAGCGTGTCGCGAAGCGCCGCCGGCTGCTCGTGGATCTCCTTGAGCATGAACGTCTCGTAGCCGCCTTTCTCGGCGGCGGCGTCGTCCCAGGGCACCACCGTCTCCTCGCGCACGAGCGGCGAGCCGGCGACGTCGCAGAACTCCGCGCCGTCGGCGCGGAGCGTGACGACGTCGCCGTCCTCGAGCACTACCACGGTGCGCGTGTGCGCAATGAAGGCAGGGATCGCCGAGGCAAAGAACATCTCGCCGTCGCCGACGCCGACCACGAGCGGGCATTGGTTGCGTGTGCCGACGACGACGTCGGGCTCGTCGGCTGAGACGGCACAGAAGGCGTAGTGGCCCCTCAGGGCACGAGCCGCGGCGCACACGGCCGCCGTAAGGCCCTCACCGAAGTGCTCCTCGATGAGGTGCGCCACGACCTCGGCGTCGGTCTCGCTCTTGAACTCATGCCCGCGCGCGCAGAGCTCGGTGCGCAGCTCCTTGTAGTTCTCGACGATGCCGTTGACGACGATCGAGGCCTTGCCTGTGCAGTCGTCGTGCGGGTGAGCGTTTTCGTAGCTGGGCCGGCCGTGCGTCGCCCAGCGCGTGTGCCCCAGCCCCACCGTCGCCTTTGACGAGTTCTCCCCGGCGGCCGCGAACAGCGCGTCGAGGTTGCCGACCGAGCGCACTGTCTCCAGGCCGCCGTCCTCGATGAGGACGATGCCCGCCGAGTCGTAGCCGCGGTACTCCAGCCGTCTGAGGCCGTCGAGGATGATGGGCTTGCCCGGGCGTCGCCCGACATAGCCTACGATGCCGCACATGCGTGCTCCCTTCTGCGGGTATGGCGCAGGCGGGCAGGCTGCGGACGGCACCTTCGGGCCGCTTTGTTCCGCCGTCGCCGGCGGGTTTTGACGACTCGATATCGACCGTGCCGGGCCGGGAGGCATCCGCCGAGTCTTTCGATGAACCTCCACCTCGTCACCCGCGCGGGGCAGCCCCTTCGGGGCTTCGCGCGCGGGCCAGGCGCTCAGGTCGCTCTTCGGGTGTCCGCGCCGCCGGTCTGCTCTATGCCGGCTATTCTACCGCTTCGGCGTCATCCCCGTTGCCGCCGGGGTCACGCTTGCGTGACAACGAACCCTTGCTCGGCGAAATGCTGGTCGAACGCCAGGCACTTCCGGACGTCCAGACGGCGCATGACTTCGAAGCTCACGCAGTCGACCAGGCTCAGCCGCCGCCGATCAGCGACAAGCAGAGCCTCCACGGCGCGCTCGTGGTCGTGCCTCGTCACCCACTCGATGGTCACTGGGTCGAGGATCTGATGAACGAGCTTGCGCATCGCGGAGACGCCGAGGCGTCGCTGCAACACCGCGCAGGTCTCGAGGACCACGTAGTTGCTGGTGAGCACAGACAGGCGCTCTGTCGCCGCCCGCCGCCACAGACCCGCGGCGTCGGCGTACTTGACGTCGTCCTCGTCGACCAGGGCGACGAGAAACGACGTGTCCACGAAGACGCTCATTCCGAGGCTACCGAGGCGAACTCGTCGTCGTGCGTCTGCGAGAGGTCGGCTCCGCCGGAATGAAAACCGCCCACGGCGGCCAGCGAGCGCTGCCAGCACTCATCGAGCGAGACTCCCGATTCACGGCGCACATACTGGTCGACGGCGTCGCGGATGACCGCCGCCATGGAGACAGAGCGTTCGCGCGCCAACCGCTTCACGGCTGCGGCCTCGTCCTCACTGAGCTGGATCTGCGTGCGCACCATGTAGTCACCCCGAAGTGTAATCACATTGCCATCACATGTTAGCACTCGGTGACGGCGAGAACGAGGGTGACGTTGCCCCGGCGAGAGCGCAGGTGAACCGGGATCGGCGGAGGAGGCCTTCCGCGAGCGGCGCAGGATCCCTACGCCAAGCATTCCTCGACAACGGCGACGATGCGCGAGCAAGCGCCCTCGACGTCGTCGTGCGTGGGCGCCTCGGCCATCACGCGCACCAGCTCTTCGGTGCCGGATGTCCGCACGAGGATGCGGCCGCTGCCGTCGAGGCGGCGGGTCTCTTCGTCGACCGCCGCCCACACCGCGGCGGCCCCGTCCAGGGCCTTCTTGTCGGGCACGCGCACGTTGACCAGCTTCTGCGGCAGACGCGTCATGACCTGTGCGGCCTCGGCGAGCGCAACGTCCATCTCGCGCAGCGCCTGCAGCAGGAGCAGCGCCGTGGCCAGACCGTCACCGGTGGTGCACACGTCGCGGTTGATGATGTGGCCCGACTGCTCGCCTCCCAGGAGGTAGTCGCCCTCGAGCATCTTCGCCACCACGTACCGGTCGCCGACGTCCGTGACGAGCACCTCGATGCCCTCGCGCTGCATCGCGAGGTGGAAGCCCAGATTGGTCATCACCGTCGTGACGACGGTGTTGCGACGCAGCTTGCCCTGCGCTTTGAGGTGCCTGGCGAGGATGGCGATGATGAAGTCGCCGTCCACGAGCTCGCCGGCGGCGTCGACGGCGAGCACGCGGTCGCCGTCGCCGTCGAAAGCCAGGCCGAGGTCGAATCCGTCGGCGGCGACGATCTCCTGGAGCGCGCCGATGTGCGTGGAGCCGCAGCCCGCGTTGATGTTGGTCCCGTCGGGCTCGGCGAAGAGCACGGTGACGTCGGCGCCCGACTCGGCGAGCGCCAGCGGCGCCGCCCGCGACATGGCGCCGTGGGCGCAGTCGAGGGCGATCTTCATGCCGCTGAGATCCAGCGGGATGCGACGCACGACGTCCCACACGTAGCCCTCGAGGGCTCCCTCCAGGTACTCGGCGGAGCCGAACCGGTCGCCGGCGAGCGACTGCAGATCGTGGTGCGCGATGTGCGCCTCGATCTCTCCCTCTTCTTCGTCGCTGAGCTTGACGCCGGCGCCGGAGAAGAACTTGATGCCGTTGTCGGCGAAGGGATTGTGCGAGGCGCTGATGACGACGCCGGCGTCGGCGCCGCGCTGGTGGACCAGCGTGGCGAGCCCCGGCGTCGGGATCACGCCGGCGATCTCCACGCGCGCGCCGCCACTGGTGAGGCCGGCCGTAAGAGCCGCCTCGAGCATCGGCCCCGACAGACGCGTGTCGCGGCCGATCACGAACAGCGGGTGCGGGCCGGCCTTCTGCGCCAGCACGCCCGCCGCCGCGCGCCCGACCTGCACGGCGAACTCGGCGGTGAGCAACTCACCGGCTACGCCGCGGATGCCGTCGGTGCCGAAGTAGGTGACCATGGTAAGACCGGTCCGTATGCTCGAGGGTGGTGGCGCGCCTGCGCCGGTGCTCGGGTCATGCTACGCGCGTCGCGCCGGGGTCGCAAACCCTGCCCTACTCGCTCGCCGACGTTTGCACCGAGTCCACGACGACGCGCCAAGAGATCCCATCCCAATGCAGGATGAGCGGCATCGCCGGCTGCGGGAGCCGCGCGCTCACTCGCCGCGGCCACACTTCGCCCACCACCCAGACAGACTGCTCGGACACGGCCGTCACCGCCTCGGCGATCATCCTCCTGTCTGCGCTCGCCACGCCCATCCCATGGAAGGTGAGCGGCCGCCAGCGACGACCGTCCCAGTGGACCACGCCCCTTCTTCCCGCCGCGAGCCAGATGTCGGATGGCGACAGCGCCGAGAGCTGTGAGTACGTCGAGAAGTCGTGCGGCACCTTGCGCCAGGCCCGGCCGTCCCAGTGCTGCAGCAGATCCCCACCGCCGGCCCAGACGTCGTCCCGGCCGATGGCAGCGACGGTGAGAAGCCAGGCGTCGCCGCGATAGAGGCTGCGGACGGAAGACCAGGCGCGCCCGTCCCAGTGAAGCACCATATTGCCCACCGACGTGCCGTCCCCGCCGTCGCTGCGGCCTACCGCCCACACGTCGTCGGCGGACGTCGCCGACACGGACTCGAGAAAGCCGCGCCGCGATCCTTGTGGCGCGTCCACCGTGCTCCACGACATCCCGTCCCAATGGACGATCGAGACGTGCTCCAGATTCCACGAAAACTTGCCGCGGGTGAACAGGCTACCAGTGCGCTCCCCGACCGCCCACACGTCGTTCGGGGTGACGGCGACGAGGTCGCGGATCCAGCCTGCGCCGGCAGGCAGAGGGTAGGCCGTCCACTCGTGGTCGTCCCAGCGTAGCATGCATTGGTCGCGCTGCTCGGAGCCTCCACCGCTGGCTACTGCCCACACGCCACCCTCGCTATCCACGGTGATCGCACCTACGTCGCCCCAGTCTGGAGCAGTCGCTTGTCGCCAGACACTGCCGTCCCAGCGCAGGATCAAGGAGTGGATCGCCTCGTTCCCGGTGCACTCGTCGACGACCGAGAGACGCCCCACGGCCCACACGTCGTCTTCGGCGCGGGCCGCGAGGTCACGGAGGAAGTAGCCCGGGTTGGGCGCGGCCTGAGCGCCCTGCCCTGCGGGTGCAGAGGGCGAGCTGCCAGCCGGGGGAGGCAACACGAACGCCGCCGTCCCCTGCGAGCGTCCCGCCGGCGACGAAGAGCGGCTGGCCCTGCCGAGAACGACGCCGAGAGCCAAACCGGCCAGGAGGAGAGCGGCGAGCGCTCCCAGCAACCACGCACGCCGGCGCGGTCGCGGGCCCGTCGCAGCATGTCTCTTCTCGTGCGCGCTCGCCTCGGCGCAGGTCACGAGCTGGCCGCGCAGTTCATCGAGGAACCCGCCGAAGCTATCCATCTTGGTCCTCCCCAAGCACGTCCAGCTGCGCGGCCAGCCGCTTCAGGGCTCGGCTGACGCGGGCGCGCACCGCCTGCTCGGTGCAGCCGGCCGTTTGCGCGGCCTCGGTGTAGGACTTACCGTCCAGGACGTACGCGACGACGGCCTGGCGCTCAGCCGGGCTCAGCCGCTCGAGCGCCGCGGCGATGACACCGCGCAGCGCCTCCAGGTCAATGAGCTCCTCGGCGCGCTCCATGGCATCGGGCGCGACGTTCAAGGGATCCATGGCGAGCCGCTCACGCCAGCGCCGTTCCACGCGCTGCTTGCCGATGTAGCGGTTCAACTGGCGGCCGGCGATGGTCTGCAGCCAGGCCGCGGCGCTGCCCGGCCCGGGGCCTCTGAAGCGGGCGCGGGCCGCGAACGCTTGCGCGAAGGTCTCGGCTGTCAGGTCGGCTGCCACTTGAGCGTCGAAGGTCCTCCGCACGAAGAAGGCCAGGAGGCGCCGGGCGTGATGATCGTAGAAGGCCACGAACAGCTCGGGTTCGGCCACGGACGCCGTGAGCAGTCGTTCGTCGCTCCTCGACTCGGCACCCACGCCCGGAGACCTCCTGTCTTGCTACCTACAAGTGCAGGCAACGCCCATTATGTGACAGACAGCCTCGCCCGCGGCGGAGACCCTGAAGGCGGGGTCGCGCCAGCACCGGCCCGGAGAACGACGACGAGCCGGCCTGAGGGAGCCCGCTAACGGGACTGCCGCCTGCAAGGTGGCTCTTGCCGATCGTCTCCGGGGCCACCTCGGCTGGGACAGCCTCGCATGCGACCGACATCGGCGCGAGGAGTCCTGGTTCGAGGTGCGGGACGTGCAGACTCGACGCTGAAGTGCGGACCATCGACCCAGTCGACGCCCGCACTTCAATTCGAATACCCGCCGGGTCAAGCGCCTGTTGGCGAACCACCATTCCGGCACCGCTGCGTCCCGACGATGGATCTGCTCTGACTGGACCGGGCCGTTCACAAGCGGGTAGGCTACCGCTCGAACCGCGGTGCACCCCTGCGGGGGCCACCTGGGACGGTCGGAGGCTTCCGGCCGTTTCTATGTCCGTGGGCGCGTGCACGCCAGCAAGGACGGGAATGGATGCTGGCTCAACGGCTCAACCGAGCGCGGCATCTGGCGTTCACTGTGCCGCCCCGTCGGGCATTCGCGTCCTGAGGCAGACACCCACGTGCGCAACGGAGCGTACGCGCGACGAGGGCAAGCGTGGAGTTGTCCGGCCCCGCGCTCGTCACAGGTGAAGCGGTCGGCTCGCGAGCCGACGGACACCAGCACAGGTCGAGCCGCCTGAAGTCGCCGTGCTTGCCCACGACGAAGGCCGCGTAGTAGAAGTTGAAGCCGTCAATGAACACGCCCGCCCGAGGTTCGGCCTCGATCGTCAACCTGGTTGCCCCCCAAGATACGCAGAAGCCGCCCGGAGGCGGCCCTGCACCTCGAGCCGTGACTCGAGGGAAGTCATCCAAACGATACCCGGAGCGTCAAGCGGGCAGACGGTGGAGTCTCTGTTACTGGACCCACACGAAGGGGCCGCTCTCGCGGCCCCTTCGGCGTGAATCGGAATCTTCGAAAGCGCTTAGCGCTTGCTGAACTGCGGCTTCTTGCGCGCCTTGTGGAAGCCGGCCTTCTTGCGCTCGACCTTGCGGTCGTCGCGGGTGAGGAAGCCGGCGCGCTTGAGCTGCGTGCGCAGGTTCTCGTCGGCCTCGCAGAGCGCCTTGGCGATGCCGTGGCGCACGGCCCCGGCCTGCGCCGAGATGCCTCCGCCGTACACGTTGACCTTGACGTCGAACTTGCCGCCGGTGTGCGTGGCCTCGAAGGGCATCTGGGCGATGGTCTCGAGCACCTTGCGCCCAAAGTAGGCGTCGATGGCGCGGCCGTTGATGACGACCGTGCCGACACCCGGGATGAGGGTGACGCGGGCGACGCTGGTCTTGCGTTTGCCGGTCGCCCGGTAGGTCACTGCATCAGGCACGCCTTACTCCTTGATCTCGAGCACTTCAGGCAGCTGCGCCTCGTGAGGATGCTCCGTGCCCGCGTAGATCTTGAGCTTGCGGAGCTGGGCGCGCCCGAGCTTGGTGTGCGGCAGCATGCCGCGCACGGCGTGGCGCACGATCTCCTCGGGCCGGCGGGCCTGGAGCTTGGCGTAGGACTCGCTCTTGATGCCGCCGGGGTAGCCGGAGTGGTGGTAGTACATCTTCTGCTCGGGCTTGTTGCCCGTGACGACGATCTTGTCGGCGTTGATGATGACGACGAAATCGCCGGTGTCGATGGTGGGGGTATATGTGACCTTGCGCTTGCCGCGCAAGCAGTCGGCGACGACGGTGGCGAGACGGCCCAGCGTGTGGCCCTTGGCGTCGACGATGTACCACTTCTTCTCGATGGTGGAGGGCTTGGCGACGTAAGTCTTCATGCGCTCACTCGTGTCGGTGACAGAACGCGCGCCCCACGTGGACGCGCGAAAGGGAACTATAGCCAATCGCACCGGGCGATGCAAGACGACGCCGTGAGGGATCGCGCCCGCGCAACGGGTGTCCGCTCGGCCACTACGCGAGCCGCCGCAGCCGTACCTCGTCGCCGGGCTCGAGACCCAGCACCTCCTCGGCGGACCCGGCGTTGACGGCGATGGCCACCTGACCGTAGCTGTCGACGAGGACGACGATGTCACTGGCGCGCACGGACGCGAAGGTCCGCGCCACCCGGGCCAGAAAGCGTTCGCCTCCGCAGACGAGCTCGACGGTGTCGCCGAACTTGGCCTCCTCGAGCTGCCGGGCGCGGAGGTTGAGCGCCACGTTGCCGAAGCGGTCGACGAGCAGCGCCGTGGCCGTCAGGCCGTCGTGGTGCCGGCGCAGCTCGGGGAGCTCCAGCCGTGTGAGGCCGTCGGGCTCGATCGCCGTTCCGGCGACGTCGAGCGCCAGCCCATCGGCGAGCCTGGCCGCGACCGGAGCGAAGATGTCGCGGCCGTGGAAGGTCGCCGAAAGGGGCGCCAGCCAGAGTTCTTCGTTGATGAGCTCGTGGGCAGCGGCCACGCCACCATCGCCGTCGGCGGCCAGGGTGAGCAAGCCGTTGTCCGGGCCCACGAAGAGGCGGTCGCCGCCGCTGCGCAGGGCTACCGCCCGTCTGGGCCCGCCCACCCCGGGGTCGACCACCGCGAGATGCACGGCCCTTTCGGGCAGGTACGGCAGCGTGTTACGGAGCACGAGGGCACCGGCCAGCACGTTGCGCTGTGGCAGCCCGTGCGTGACGTCGATGACCCGCACGTCGGGAGCGACGCGCGCGATCACGCCGCGGCACACGCCGGCGAAGTCGTCGGCGTGACCGTAGTCACTCGCGAAGCACAGCGGTCTGCGCATGGTCGCAACCTACGACGTTGCGCGCGCCGGCGCAACGTCGCGGGGCGCCGGTGGCGTCAGGCGAGCCCGCAGGCGGTGGCGGCGATCGCCGCCACGAGCCCTGCGGCCGTGTGCTCGGAGGCCTCCACGGCGACCGGCAGTCCCAGCTCGCGGAGCGTCTCGCTGGTGACGGGGCCGATGGAGCAGAGGGCGGCGCCGGAGAGCCGCTCGACGAGCGGCCGGCCGACGCCGTCGGGTCCGCCACGTGTGCCAGCCGCCTCCATGAGCCCGACGAACTGCTGCACGGTGGAGCTGGACGTGAAGGTGATGAAGTCGGCTCTCTCGATCCGTTCGGCCGGCGCCTGCAGACGCTCCGCGGGCACGGTGTCGTAGACCGGCAGCACGTCCACGATGGCGCCGTTCGCGCGCAGCGCGTCGGGGAGCACGGCGCGCGCCAGACGAGACGACGGGATGAGGACCCTGGTCCCGGCCGGCGCCACGGCGCGCTTCTCCAGCGTGTCCAGCAGGCCCTCGGCGACGAAGTCGTCGGCCACCACATCGCAGGTGACGCCGCGTTCCTCGAGGGCGGAGGCGGTCTTCGGCCCCACGGCCGCGACGATGGCGTCGTCGAGCGACGCGAGCGGCAGGCCGAGCTCCGTGAGATATCCCAGGAAGACCTGCACGCCATTGGCGCTGGTGAAGATGATGAGCCGGTAGCCGGCGAGATCGTTGACCACGACGCGCACGATCTCGTCATCGAGCGTCCGGGGCACGATGCGGATGGTCGGCGCCAGCAGCACCTCGGCGCCCAGATGCTCGAGCGGCTCGACCAGAGAGGCGGCCTGCTCGCGCGGGCGCGTGACGACGACGGTCTTGCCCTCGAGCGGCCGAGCGTGGGTCATGTCAGGCGGCTCCGCGGACCTCTGCGAGGATCCTGTCGGCGCCTCGCGCCAGCAGATCCTCGGCGAGCGCGATCCCCAGCCCTTCGGGCGCTTGCGCCGGCCCCGCCAGCTCCCCGCGCACGGCCTTCGTGCCGTCCACGGAGCCGACGAAGGCGCGCAGCAGGAGCCGGTCGACGCCCAGCTCGTCCGGCGCCTCGGAGACCTCGGCGAAGCCCGCGATCGGTACCTGGCAGCCGCCCTCCAGCGCGTGCATGAGACTGCGTTCGGCGCGCACGGCCAGAGCGCTGCGCTCGTGGATCAGCGGGGCGACCAGGGCCGCGACGCGCGCGTCGCCGGCCCTCGCCTCGATGGCCAGCGAGCCCTGGCCGACGGCGGGGAGCATCTGCCGGAAGGCGAAGGCGAACGACGCCAGCTCGGGCTGTTCGAGGCGAGCGAGGCCGGCGGCCGCCAGGATCGTACCGGCCATGCCCTGCTCCTCCAGCTTGCGCAGGCGGGTCTGGACATTGCCGCGAATGTCGACGAGATCGAGATCGGGGCGCAGCGCCAGGAGCTGCGAGCGGCGCCTCAGGCTGGACGTGCCGACAGTCGCGCCCCGGGGAAGGTCGTCGAGGGTGCGCAGCGAGGAGGACGCGCCGCCCACGAACACGTCGCGCACGTCCTCGCGCGCCGTGAAGGCGACGATGGCAAGGCCCTCGGGGACCTCCGTCGGCATGTCTTTGGCCGAATGCACGGCGAGGTCGGTGCGGCCGTCCAGCATGGCTGCCTCGAGTTCCTTGGTGAACAGCCCTTTGTCGCCGATCTTCGCCAGCGGCGCATCCAGCAGTTTGTCGCCCTTGGTCTGGATGATCTCTATCTCGACCTGCAGGCCCGGATGGAGACGCTGGAGCTCGTCGCGCGCCCACTCGCTCTGGATGAGGGCAAGCTTGCTGCCCCGGGAGCCGATGCGCAGCGTGCCGCTCACGCGTTGTCCGTGCCGGTGCCGCGGAGGTGATGGACGGTGGCGTCGGGAGGGTCGGCCGTGCCGGTGGCGCCGGAGGCATCGTGGTCGTCTGCGGCGGCGTGGACGTCCGCCGCGGAGGGCGCGGCGTCGGCGGCGGCGTCGCCGCCGCGCTCCGGCGCCGACCCGTTGATTCTGAGGTCGAAGAGGGTGC
>Ga0209430_1001807_pt1 | contig 14941 bp, 30 predicted proteins | sample BarGraIncub1133A_FD_184504 | JGI IMG/M metagenome (GOLD analysis project Ga0209430, IMG submission 184504) | Arctic peat soil microbial communities from Barrow, Alaska - Barrow Graham LP Incubations 11-33A (SPAdes) (version 2) | ecosystem: Environmental > Terrestrial > Soil > Wetlands > Peat... | reverse complement strand
CCGGCCGCCCATGCTGCGCTGCCGGGCCTTGTCGTATCCGCGTTTGGCTCTTGCGCACGGGTCACAGTGGCAGCCGCAGCGGTAGCCGTTCCGGTCACCGTGGACGTGCTGCACGCGATGGGTGCAGGCTGCGATGGGTCTCACAGCGTCACGCCGCGCTCACGGAGGCCCATGATGACCTGCGTCGCCTCGTCCGTGGTGAGGTCGTGGACGCCGATGCCGGTCATGATCTCGATCAGCGCTTGGCGGGTGTCCGCGTCCGGGTCGGGAGCCTCGGCGAGCAGGTAGACGGTGACCTGGTCGACGTCCACCGAGCGACCGACGCCGCCATGCTTGATGAACCACTTCCCTGGCAGGATCGGGAGGGACGAGAGCCAGCCTTCACATGCCGACCCGTCAGGCCACTCGCCCCGGACCTTGGCCCCGTCCCGCCAGCGCGGGTCCGGGCCTGTCAGCCGCACGGGCTCGGCGGGGACAACGGTGGCAGGGACGAGCAGGGTCAGGGGGGCCATCCGGTTGCCCACCCTGTCGCGGCCGTCGTGGTAGATGAGCGGGGTCAGTTGCTCGGTCGCCATCAGCCATCCCTCGGTGCCGCGAACGGACACGGAGGGCGTCGAGCCGTCGGTGTGGAAGCGAGCCACCACGCTCCCCATGGGCAGCGCGTCCCGCTCAGACTCCGACGTGATGAGCACCCGCTCGGGCTGGCGGGCAGAGGCGAGGGCGGCGTCATAGGTGCGTGCCAGCTCGTGCCACATGACCGTGTCGGGCGCGAACCAGTCGCTGGCGTATTTCTCTGCGGCGGGTGAGTAGGTAGTCATGACCAGTCCTCCAGGGTTCGTGTGATGGCGTGGTGTGCTGCGAGTGCGGGTGCCGACGACTGCGGCGGCGATGAGGACTCGGCGGCGGGCGCTCATGGCTGCATCCATGGGGCGCGAGTCAGTCGGGTCTCGCTCCGGTGCACGTACCAGCCGGGACAGCGCTGGTGCGTACCCGGCCGGTGGTGCGGCCGTATGGTTGCGAGGCCAAGGTCGCCGGGGAAGATGCCAGCAACGGCGATGGGGCGGTAGCAGATCCCGCACGTTGCGTACTTGGTGACGCGGCGGGTGCTCATGACCGCTCCAGCGCGACGATGATCCGGCTGAGGGCAGCGACGTGGTTCTGGGCCAGCAGGTACGCGACGATGTTGAACGGGCGTTCCGTGGCTGCGTCCTGCCGGGCGACGATGGCCTCGGCGAGCTGGTCGGTCCAGAACGGGGCGTAGCGGGCCATGGTGAGGGCGACAACGGGGCTCATAGCCGGGGCCGGTTCGCGACGAGGAGCAGCGCATCCGCGTGGCACGGCTGGTCGTCTGAGCACCAGCACAGGAGGTCGTGGCCGCGCAGTTCGGCGATGTCAGCCCACGGGTAGGTATAGAAGCCCATCCCGAGCCGGTACGCGAACTCGATGTCACGGAACAGTTCGGCGCAGCGCCGCATGGCACGACGCTTCGAATAGGTCTCGACACGACCAGAGGTCAGGAGGTCGTACGCGACGCCGTTATCGTCACGCACGCACCAGACGTTGCCAACAGGCTGAATGCGGTACGGGTTGCCCCACTTAGTCGGACGCCCGACGTAGCGTGCGGGCTTGCCGCAGCCACACGAGCACAGGGGCGCCTTCCACCCCTTGGTGCGCTTCCGCTGAACTCTGACCGGGCTCATGACCGGCCCCAGATGCGAGCCGCTACCCGCCGCCACAGCCGCTCGGCGCCTGCGATCAGTGCCACACACAGCGCCGAGAGGGCCAGCCAGCCGACGATGACGGCGAGCGCGATCAGCAGGCCGGTCATCGGACACCGCCGATCAGCGCGTCGAGGTCATCGAGCAGACCAGGCAAGGCGTTGACGGCCGCTACGACCAGGTGCGCCTGGCTATCGGGGAACATCCCCTGATGGCCCTCGGCGCACAGTGCTAGCGCAATCTGGCAGTGGGTCGTGATCCGCATGGGGCGGAAGTCCTCCGCGCCACCCCAACGCTCGAGCCCGTAGTCCGGGCCGCAGTCGCAGCATTCGATGGCATCGAGCAGCGCACGAAGCTGCGCACGAAGTTCCGGCGTGGTCGTCATCGGACCCACCAGATGACGATGACCGCGCCGATGAGGGCGAGGATTGCGAGGCCGAGCATCGGGGGGACGCGGCGCAGCAGGGCGATCATCGGAGGCCCGCCCATCCGCGGAGCGCGTCGGACAGGACAGTCAGGGCCGGGATGCCCAGCCACGCCCCGAAGCACAGGGCCAGGCCGGTGACGATGCCCCACAGGATGGCCGACGGCCACGACATGGGGTCGGGCTCACGGTCGAGCGCGTGAGCGGCCTCAACGGTCGGGGCTCCGTAGCGAGTCTGGGCGGTCATGACTCGACCTCGTGTTCGGCGTTGAGGTGCCCCGTGTCGTATGCGGCAGCAACGACATCCCAAACTTCCTCGATGTCCCACGGATCAGCATCGAGACCCTTGCGGAGGAGTACGGAGGCGTACGACTTGGCTTTCGGCGAGTAGGCGTCCATACGCTCACCTAGGACGTCAAGCGTCGGGGTGCGCTGGGGCATCGCGTCGGCGATGCGGCGCAACTGCTGACCGATGCCGAGTAGGGCCGCAGTCCGGGTAGTGATGTTCACCCAGTCCTCCGGCGCGTCCGTGGTGGCCCAACAACGCTCGGCCTCGGCGAGGTAGTCGTGAGCGGTCATCAGAACTGCCGCCGTCCACCGTTGACGCGGGCGATGGTCGCAGCGTCAAGCGCTACGGATGCCTGGCCGATCAGGTCGGGCTTGCCGAGCTCCGGCGGCCACGGCACCCAGTCGGGCACGATGGCCGGGTCGATGACCTCAGCGCGCAGGATCTCAGTCAGCGGCTCCTTGTCCTTGGCCTGATCCTTGTGGTGGGCGTAGATCACATAGGACACGTCGACGCGGTTATACCGGATCGCGGACCACGACACGAGGCGGACGGGTCTGCCGTCGAGCTCGGGCGCGTCGGGAGTGTCGAGCTGGACGCTGATCGACATGTACGGGGCGGTGGTGATCATGACCGGGCCGCCGTCCGGCACGCTGCGCTGTCGGTGGCGTACGGGTTCGCCTTGACCTTCGCGGTCTGCGCGGTGATCTTGTCCGTGTCCGCGCTGAGCGCCTTCACGTCGTACCGGCCGATCGCGTCGAGCATGTCGACGAAGATGAGCGTCGTGTCGTGGAAGATCACGACCAGCCCGTCAGCGTCGTCGAGCGCCGCGAGGCAGATCGCCGGAACGCTGGTCTTGGCGACTGTGGTGGTTGCGGTAGCCGTGACCGTCGTGGCCGGCAGGGGAACAGCGGCCGGCGACTTGCCGAGCGTGCTGCCCACGCCGAGGAGCATGAGGCCGCCGAGGATGCCAGCGCCGACCTTGAGCCCGGTGTGATTCTTCGGACGCGGCGGGAGGGGCTGGAACACGGGTTGCGGGTTCTGGAACTGGAACGGTGTGGTCATGTATGCTCCTAAGTGGATTCGGGCCCCGCTCCTCGTGAGCGGGGTTCGTTTTGCGTTTGGTGGGCCAGTCCGAGCCGGGACTCTGGGTGTCGACCGACTCGGACCGGCAGGCCCCTCCTGCCCAATGCCTCAGGAGGGACGATCAGGGGGCGGCGAGGGACTGGCGTTCGATGTAGTCGGTGACCGATGCGACCGGGACCCTGAACAGGCGCTTGCCCGAGCGGAAGGCGCCCTTCAACCGGCCGTCGTGGACCATGGCGAGCACGACGTCAGTGGAGACGCCTAGGACGTGAGCCGCTTGGGCCACGCTGTACGGCTGGGGCGGGAGGTCGCGGTACGTCATGCCGCCACCTGCGATTCGAGCGAGGACATCGGGACGCAGAGAACGTCGGCGATGTGGCGAAGCACTCGGGGGGTCGCATTTCGGGTGCCGCGCAGGATCTCGCACATGAGCGAAGGGCTGATGCCACTCGCCGCCGCGAGTTCCTTCTGTTGCATCCCCGCCCGCTTGAGGGCTCGGCGGACTGCGGCCGGGTCGTGGTCGAGCGGAGCGACCCGCGCGGATCCTCGCGGAATGAACGGGAGCGCGGCGCACCGGACGTTGTAGACGGGTTTCTCGGCCGTGATCGCCTCGGCCTCGAGGGCAAGGGTCTGGTCGGCCGGGAACGGGCCTGTGATCCGCCACTCCCTCGCATCGCCTGCCCACTCGCTACTCGTGAGGTGCGTGGAGCGCCGGTGGATCGGATCGGCCGACTGCCCGACGTACAGGAGCGTTCCAGCGGCGTCGTACGCCCGGTACAGGTATCGATCGCTCATGCCGCCACCGCCAGCCGGCACCACACGACCTGAGCGATATGGGCACTGAGTCCTCGGCGTCCGCGGAACCAGCACCCACATGACGAGCAGCAAGCGTTCCGAGTCGGATCGTCGGGTCGCGGCGTCGGAGGGAGTGTCTTGCTCATGCCGCACGGCCCCGTCGGTTGTCGCTAGCGACGCGCGACATTCTGGGCTCGAAAAGGAACCCTGGGGGGCACTGGAGCGCCGCTTCGATGGCGCGTGCCGTCTTGAGTGAGCAGGTCGTCCGGTCCCCAGCGAGCAGGAAGTTCACCACGCCGGCGGAGATGTCCGCCTTCTTGGCGAGGGCGTATCCGCTCGTCAGGCTGTGGAACGCCATGTACTCGCGGAGTGCCCGAAGGCTCTTGAGCTTCACTACCAACCTCCACTCGTCGGCCATCTGCTGGCCTCTCGTGTCTCTTGTCGTCTGCGACATGAGACCAGTGTGCAGGCGTTCCTGCACGATGTCAAGCCTCTTTGTGTAGGTTTTCTAGGTGTGTCGGGACTCACACGCGCGTAATTCGTGCAGGGTGTATGCACAAGGTCGGTTGCGACCTACACACGACGAGGGGATGGTTGAACCGTGAGCGCACTCTCGGAGCGGTTGAAGGATGCCAAGGGCACCCGCGGCCTCGATGTCATCGTACGACTCGCGGAACGGGAAGGGCACCAGATCGACCGGTCTGTCGTGGCCCGGTACATCACCGGGAAGCATGGGCGACCTCGCGACGAGACGATCCTGGCACTGGCTGCCGGCCTCGGTCTCGACGTGCGGGAACTGCGGGTGCTTGCCGGGATGCCGCCGGGCGAGCTCGAACCGTATGAGCCCACGCCGGAGGCGGCCCGGCTCAACCGTGAGCAGCGGGCCGCGCTTGACCAACTGATCCGAACGATTGTAAGGAGCGAGCCTGATGACAAGCCAGCACGAGAGAAGAGTCCTGGGGCCGTCTTAGAGTCGGCCGAGTCTACGCAACTAGGGAGGCAGTCGCAGCCGTCAGAGCCTGGTCAGCGACCAGCGCCAGCCCCGTAGGGCCCAGAGCGGAGTCAATGAGCACGATTCCCCGACCGTTGACGAGGATCGCATCCGCGCCGAGCTCGTCGACGTAGACGACGCGGAGGCCGAGCAGCGACAGGATGCCTAGGGGTGGGGTGCACATATGTGTCGCAATCATGCCCCCCGGGGCACACATTCCCTAACCGGGGTCCGTTCTCTAAGAACTTCCTAATCCGGGGAATAGAACCACCGGAAAGCCCGCCCTAGGCTTCACTGAACCAACAGGAGCACATCGTGAAACGCATCGCCCTAGTCATCCTCGCCGCAGCGCTGGCGGGGTGCTCGTCATCCGCGCCGTTGACGTTGGCGCAGGTCGCCACGAAGGCCGGGTGCGTATACCCGAACACCCCCACGCCGGGTACGGAGGTGGGCACCAAGGAGGCAGCGAAGTGTACGAAGGACGGCCACGACCTCTACCTGTACACGTTCGCTGACGACTCCGCGCGGGACAACTGGCTCAAGCTCGCCAAGAACGCGGGCGCGCTGGGGTCGTTCGAGCAGGGAACGAGTTGGGTCGTTCAGACGATGTGACCGGGCTCGGGAAGATTCCCCCTACCCCTTGACACCTACAGGCTGAGCCTGTAGGTTGGGGACATGACCACGAAGGCGAAACTCCCCCTCACGTCGAAGAAGCACGGCTCGACCCGCTGCGTCGAGTGCGGCAAGCTGTTCACGGCAACCCCAGACATGCCAACGGTCGAGACCGAAGCAACTGAACTCGTTGGTGGCCGTCCTGGCTGGTACCTTCCCACCCGCCCGGTCGCCGTGCGCCGCCTCTGGCACGCCGCCTGCCTCGAGAGGTTCGAGGCGTTCACCGCCGCCTATCGCGATCAGGTACGGGCTGACAACGAAGCCCTCATCGAGAGTCTCCGCGCATGACCCAGCCTGAGCAGTGGTCCGTGGCTGAGGTCGCCGCCTACCTGGGCGTGTACCGGAGCACCGTCACCGCGTACCGCTCGCGGGGGCAGATGCCCCAACCCGACGGGTACGTGGGCAGGTCGCCATGGTGGCGGCCGGAGACAATCCGGGCGTGGCGGGCGAAGGGGGGACTTCTTCACATGATCCGCGTCACCGACCCGAAACAGGTCACAGGGGATGGTCTCTTCGAGGTGCGCATCCGTGGCGGGGCGCTCATGGCAGGGTCGTGGCTCGGCCAGCCCGGCGCCGAGATCTACGTGTTATCCCACGAGGGTCCGCAACCGGCCTTCCCGGACCCATTCGACCGGGCGTTGCCGATACCTGCGGACATCCCCTCCATGAGATGCAATCCACCGAGCCCTGTCAGGTCTGCGGCGCTCGTCTCCGCCGATGGTGCGACGTGTGCCACGCTCCTACGTGTCACGCCTCGTGATGGCCGCCGGGATGGCTAGAATGGTTCCCATCAGTCCCCCCGCCGCCTCTCACCGAAGCGCCCTGCGGGGGTCCTTCCCTCGTCACTATTGCTTCGCAAAGACAGCCAGCGGCGGGACGTGCTGGGCGCGCGTTGCATTCGAGGGCGGTAAGTGCTGGCACCACCGGCCCCCCGTTTTTGGCACTGGTAGCCGTCCGTGACTAACCTCCTGCTGGTCCTTCTCGGGATCGAAGCTCCTCCGCCTGAACTCAGCGGCGAATTCCACAGGCTCATGGTCACCGTGCGATGGCTCGCGCTAGAAGTCCTCATCCTGGCGGGGGTACTCGTCTGGGTGCTGTTTTTGGTGCGCGCTCGATGACGCTCCTCGATCATAGATGCCCGGCTCACGGCCCCGCGGGTGGCTGCTCCCACCGTGTGGGCACCTCCCGGCGGCTGCTCCCACTCGCTCGCGGCCGCCACGCCTTGAGCCTTTCCATGCTTCCTGTGACGTGCTACCTTGGCTACTTAGGCCAGCAGACTGGCTAGCAGGTATCCCGTTCTACGCTCAGAAGCCAAGGTTTCCTAAACCATGTGTCGGGGGTCCGATTCCCCCCAGGGCCGCCGTAAAACCCCTAGTGGGGGCGGCGAACCGAGGTCAATACGGCGTAACAGACGGGGTTCATAGGCTAGCAGTTAGGCTAGCAGGGAGATGGAGGAGGAGAGGCGTGGACGCTTTCGGGAGACCGAGCACGGACGAGCTACTTGGAATTGGCGCTGACTGGCTCGACGGGCAGACCGTCGACGAGGTGATGGACGAACTACGTGGCGCGTTCGACGCGGAAGCCGCCGAGGACGACCCTCGATGGGAAGAGGTCGAGTCATGACTCTGGCTGAGTTCCTGCTGGCCTGCACCTGCCCCGACCCGTGGTGCCCGCTCCACGCCCGCTGCGGCGCATGTGGGGGCGAGGTCATCGTCACCCCCGACGACCCCGCGTTCTGCCCAACCTGCGGCCATGACGTGATGCCAGCCCGTGCGTGCAAACACGTCGAGGCGCGCTCATGACGAGGCGTGGCGGCCGTGACCACGGCTAAGTGGCGGACCTCACACCGCGAGTTCGCGGTTCGTCTGCTCGACATGTACCGAACGGCCGACGGCTTAAAGTGCCTCAGGCTTCACAACGACGAGGGCGACTATGACCTCGGCACGTTCACGCCCGAAGGGGTCGCGATCCTCGCCCACGTCATCGAGCAGCACCGATGCGGGAAGCACTGCGCGCCAGCATGTGCCGTGATCCACCTTGCATGGATCATCGAGGGATGCCCCGAGGCTGGGCAGCCACTCATGGAAGCGCTCGAACGCAACCACGTCGAGATCGTCGCATGACCCGCGGCCGCCGTGGTGCCGGCAGCACCTACCGCAACTGTGGCCCCCGGTTCGGCTGTCCGCCCATGATCGATACGTCTGCGGTGGCTGGCCCCAGCGAGGACGGCTGGGACGATCCGTACGAAGTGGCCGACCCTGACCCGGACAGGCCGCGGCTCGTCCGGCCCGCCCACCGCTGCAAGGCGCAGTGGGTCGCGTCCATGAGCATCGGCACCGGGGACGCGCGCCGGCGGATCACCGCGAGGCGTGCCACCAAGACGGATGCCCTGGACGAGCTCAACCGGATGCGGCTCAAGTTGCAGCAGGGCATCGTCCCCGACAACGTGACGTTGGGCGAGTGGCTGGACGTGTGGCTCGCGATCCGCCTCGAGGAGTACGAGTCGGCCGAGTTGAAATGGTCCGCGCTGCAGGCCAACCGCTCCCACGTCACGAACTGGCTGAAGCCGCTGCTCGGCAAGGTCCGGCTGCAGGAGTTGACCCCGGAGCATGTGCGGCAGTTGAAGCGGTCGCTGAACAAGGCGGGGCTGGCGGCGCAGACTCAGCGGAACGTCCACACGACGCTACGTGCGGCGCTGCGGCGGGCGATGGCTGACCGGCGGATCACGTACAACCCGGCCGAGGTCGAGGCTGCCCCGCGCCGGTCAAAGGTGACAGCCACCAGCCATCGGGCGTTGGGCCTCGAGCTGGTGACCGGCATGTTCGCCATGTGCGAGACCGCGCGCGAGTTGGCACGGATCACGGTCGGGCTGACGACGGGGCTACGGCCGGGCGAGATCCGCGGGCTGCGCTGGTCGGACGTGGATCTGACCGAGCGGGAAGGGGTCGTGAGCGGGGCTGTGCGCGTCGCTGCGACCCTCGCGCGGGTTGAGGGGGCACTCGTGCGCACCGAGCCGAAGACTGTCAGCAGCGTGCGTACGATCCCGCTGCTGCCCATGACTGCCGCCGCGCTGTACCAGTGGCGGGCCGAGTCTGGCGGCGAGGGGTGGGTGTTCCACGGGTTCCGCGGGCCCGGCTTCCCTGAGGCGCCGGAGCGTGACGGGCGGGCGTGGCGGGCGGTGACGTGGCGGGTCGGGATCGACAACTTCACGCCGCACGGCGGACGGGCCACGGCGGGCAGCGTCCTCATGAGCCTGGGCGTGCCGCTGCCGGTCATCGCCGACATCCTCGGCCACTCACAGGTCAGCACGACCGCGGACTGGTACATGCACAGCGACGAGGCGCAGCGACTCGACGCGATCACTCAGTACGGCGCAGCACTCACCGCGGGCTGATCCGGGCAAAGCAAAAGCGCCCCTCGCCTGCCGATGAGGGCAAGCGAGGGGCGACGGTGATGCGACGAGGTAGGGCGATGGGCCTACAGGAACGGGACGAGCGCGTGGCCCCACGGGAACTGGGCCGCCGATCCCTGGGTGGTGAGGTTGATCACTCCAATGGCGCCGATCCGCATCTTGATGTGCTTCCCTGTTGGCACCACGAAATCCGAATACAGGCCGATTGACGTTGTTCCCGCAGCAACCGTGAGTACATAGCTTATCTGTATCTCGTAGATACCCGGCGCCGTGCAGATTCCCGGGCAGCGCTTCGCACCAACGCTCACCGTTCCGCCGCCGCCGCCGATTTCGATTTCGAGTGTGGCATGAGCCGTGTCCGCTGCGGTGTCCGCGACCCACGTCCCAGTCACGTCCTCGATTTGGATGTGTGCTAACACCATTACCTTGTCACCAGCGCTGAACCCGGTGGTGATCAAGTAGGAGTATGGGTACGTCCACCACTCCCCGCCTGCCGATGTGCCGTCGAGGTCTTGCTGGTGCCAAACACCGGCTGCCAGTCTTCCGCTGGTATCGGCGACGAGGGAGCGCGCCGGTGCGGTTCCGGTACCGCCGCCGTCCACCCATGCGTGGGCGTTCAGCGGGTCGACAGCTAGGTTGGTGGGCGATTTGGACACGACCGGCCAATTCAGCGCCGTCGACGTGTACCCGGCGGCTTTCTGTAGGGCCTTGGCGACCGCGCCGGCCATGAGCGTGTGGCCGAGCTGGCTGGGGTGAACACCGTCGCCCGAGTTGCAAGACGTCAGCAGCCCGCCTGTGGTGGGGTCCACGAGCGGCGTATAGGTGTCGGCTAAGGTGCAGCCGAGCCGGCCAGCGGCGACCCGCAGCCAGCCGTTGTACCCGTCTATTAAGTTGCGTATCGCCACGTCGGCACTGGCCGCCATTGGCGGGATGAGACAGAGCACGACGGGAATGCCTGCCGCCTTCGCCTTGCCGATGATGGCTGTCATCTCGATCACGTAGTAGGGGTCCAAATCGGCCCGCAGCACGTTGTTGGTACCGGCCATAATGACCAGTCCTTGGATGCCCGCGGCTAGCAACGCATCGGTGGCAGCGAGTATCTCATCTGTCCTAGCACCGCTGATCCCAGCCTCGAGCGAGTCGAGCCGCGCCACCATGCCGCCCGCCATACGGACGGCTGCGGACGGGAAGGCGTAGGCGTAGGCGACGGGACCATAGTTCCCGTCTGTGATCGAGTCGCCCAGGAAACCCCACAATAAGCCGGGGGTGTAGTAGGCCTGGGCGGTCGTCGCGTACGTGGCGGGCAGCGCCGCGAGGGCTGCGGTGTGGCCCGCGACCGCCGCGACCGCCGCGTCGACCCCGTCGCCCCACGCGTCCGTGCCGTGCTGTCCTGGCAAAGGGTGGACCATGTCAGTTCTCCTCAGTGTGCGGGTGGCGGGGTCAGGTCTGGTCGGCGATGAGTTGCAGCGTGCGGTCGTACGCGCGGCGCCAGGTGGCCGTGTGTCCGATGACCGGCCCCTGAGTGGTCGGGACGCAGTATTCCCACGGGTTCGGATGGCTAGCGCGTGTCCATCTGCGGACCTTGGCCCGCGTCATCGTCAGCCGAGCAGCATGTTGACCAGGGCAACAAGGAGGCCGCCAAACAGACCCGCGCCGACGGCAGCGACCGCGATCCACTGCCCTGTGCTGGCGCGGCGGTCGACAACCTGCATCTTCTGTCCTTGGTTCTCGTCTTGTGCCTTTGTCAGCAAGGCAATCGCATCGACCAACGGCTTGATGTCTTCGGCCGCGGATCGAGTCTCGATGACCTGCGCCTTCTGTCCCGCCGCCTCGTACTGGGCCTTCCTGAGTTCTGCGATGTCCTTCTGGATCGGGTCCAGCGCCCTCGTCAATCCCTCCTGGGCGGCCTGGGCTGTCGCGGCAACTGTGGCCCGCATGGCGTCCGCCGACAGGGCCACCTGCCCGGCGAGCGTGTTGGCTCGGGTCTCCTGAACAGCCGCAGCAGCGGCGACGGCGCTGACATCAACCATCCGAATGGCGTCGATCCGCTTGGACTCGGCCGCGTCCAACTTCGCCTGATACTTCTGTACCGTGTGCCGCATCTTCTGATCGAAGGCTGCTTGCATCCTGACCGTCTCGCGCATGTGGTCATGATCGGATTTGCGGAGATCATCCTGACGTCGGACTGCGGAATCGACGAGACCGCGGACGTTCAGGGTGGGGTCTACCACAAACGGGCGCGCATGAGACATCTCGTCAGTCCCTTTCGTTTCAGTTCAGTGTTGTGGTCGGTGGCGTACTGTCGTCCGACACGGGGTCAGCGGCGTGCCTCGGGAGAGGGGTCAGCGTCTCGGCGCCGGACAGGCTCGGCGAGCCGTCCGTGGACGCGGCGGAGGCGATGCTCATGAGCACCGACAGGACCGTGGCGAGCAGCACAACCATGCCGATCACGGGCCACCGGACCTCGTTGAACGCGGCCGTGGTGCCGATGGTGGCGATGGCCGTCTGTGCGGCGGTCTTCAACGCACGCTCGGCCGCTGCCTTCCAGAATGCGAGAGTCCACATCACTTGGCCTCCGTCCAGCCAGCGGGCACGTCGCCCTCGATGACGCCGATGAGCAACTTCCGACCGACAACCGTGACAGGCACGTCGGTACGGAGCTTGGGGTTGGTGTCGTAGGCACGGACCAGCACAACGCCCGGACCGGCCACCGGCAGGCCCGTATTGCCGTACTGGGTACGCGTCAGGTAGTTCGCGTCGGCGAGCTCCTCGGGACTCTGAATCCAGCGAGCCTTGATCTGGTCGGTGACGAAGACAGCCGGATGACCCGACCATTTCATGAACGTGTGCGGTGCCATGTCGTCCTCCTGGATTGGTTCGGTGTGTACGTCGAGCTTGAATGCGGAGCCGCTGAGGGACTGGTACCGACGCATGAACTCGGCGTCGGTGTAGGCGGCCAGGGTGAGCGGGTTGGTGACGATCGCCTCAAGGTCCGGGTGACCGCCAACCAGGCCGTTCTGGTGGGCGAGGTACTGGCTGATCTGCAGCGCCGCGGCCCAGACCTTGCCGCCGCCCTCACGGTCGCCCACGTGGATGTGCTGGGCAAACGTGTCGTCCTTGCGGCCGTCCTGGTTGACGTCGTTCCCGCGGACGTACGAGAGGCAGTCGAGGAGCCGGAACATGGCCGAGCACGCAACCCAGACCTTCGTGGCCGGAGCGCGGCCGAGGAAGTCGACGAGCACGAAGTCCTGGAAGTCACCGGGGCCGCCGTGGATGCCGGCCGATGCGCCGGAGTAGGACGGGCTGCCCTGTACCTGCTTGATCGTGACCCCGGCGTACTGCTGGTCGAGCCAGAACTGGGCGAGCTGCGTCTTGCGGAGCATCGACGAGTTGATGCCCGAGCCGAGGGAGCCGCCGACGAACTTGGGCCGGAACGAGGTGGGGACGATGGATGGGGCCATGGTCATGCCTCCGGTCGGGTTGCGACGACGGTGGCAAGGTCGGCGGTGGCCGTCGTGGCCAGTGCGTAGCCGCTGTCCATCTGCGCCCGCCACGTCTGCAGGTCGGCGAGCGTGGTGTGGATCGCGGCGATCTGGTCACGGACCAGCGTCACGTACGCGAGGGTGGTGGCTGGCGTGGACGCCTTGACCTCTTTGGCGGCCGTGGCCTCCGAGACGGCAGCGGCGGAGGCTATCTCTTGGTCAGTGGTGGCGACTGCAGCGGATGAGCGGAGGCTGGCCACGCGGTCGCCGATCGCGGCGCGTAGGGCTACGTCGTCGGTCTCGGCCGTCTTGCGTACCTCGGTGACCCGGTCCAGGAGCTTGGCCGTGATGTCGTCGAGGTTCTGCAGGGTGATGGACGCCAGGACGTCGTCAAGTGCGGTCACGAGAGCACCTTCCGCGGGAACGCCTGAATCTCGAAGTACCGAGTCGCATCGGCGAGCAGCGTCACATTGCTCACCAGGGGGCTGATGACGGCGCGGATGATGTGCGCCGCGGTGTCGGAGATTGTCACGGTTCGTACCGCGTCCACCGTCTGGGTGTCGTCCCCCCCGCCAGAGTTTGTCGCCCTGTTCGTTGCGACCACCGCGCCGTCGAGCATGATGTCGAGTTGCGCGCCGGCGGCGGCCGGGATCACCACCCCCATTGATGCGCTAATTCGCAGCGAGTATGAGCCGGCGCCGAACGGGGATGCCGCGACAGTTTGCGCGGCAGCGATGTCGAGCGCAGTTGCAAGGGTCCCCGACATCGTCACGGGGATTTCGCGCGTGCGGACGAACCCGGCACCTGCGGGGCCGGTTAGGACCCCGATTGCGTCGATCGCGGGCTTAAGCGTGTTGGTGATGTTGTCCACCGCGCTCCTCAACGGGTACGGAATGCCGGCAATCGGATCAGCGGTCACGATGACTCCTTAGATGACGGTGACGGATAGGACGCCGGAGTTTGAAGGCCCGGCGCCGAGGAACATTGCGTAGTGGGAGGTGCCCGCATAGGTGACGGCGAACCCCGCGGCGGTGTTGTTAGCGATCTCCTGCACCATCGACGTGACATCGACCGATCCGGCCTGGTTCGGCGACAGGGATAGGGAGCTGTTCGACGACGCGTTCAGGCCCGGAGTAGTGCCGGGGAGGCTGTCGACGTTGTGGAGCTTGAGGTGCACCGGGACAGCCCCGTTGACGCCGGTACCGAGCGGGCCACGTTGGACGGTGATCGTTGCGGCCAGGACCGTCTTGCCCCGGACCGCACCCCACGGGCCGCCGTAGCACCAGACGCCGGTGTTGTCGGCCGACGATGCGGGGGCGTACCAGTGGCCCTGGTAGAGGTTGCTGCCGGCGTCGCCGCGCCGCGATCCGCTCCGGTAGGTGCCGGACTGGGTCGGCCGGAACGACAGTGTCACCGGGGCGCCACCACTCGGCAGGGCCGCGGCAGCCGTCCCGGTCGGCGTCGGGATGGTGCCGCCGATGGTGCCGATGACGACGGCGCCCTCAGAGCCCCAGGACAGCGCCACAACGTCGCCCATCGTGGGGGCCGTGATCGCCCGGGCAGACCATGTCAGGCCAGCGGCGGTGACCGTGATGAGCGTCCCGGAGACGCCCGTAACGGTCGCCGACTGTGGCCGAGACGCAAGGGTCGCAATGATCGTCATGGTCGCTTTGCGGACCAGGACCGGATCGCCAGGCACGTGGACCCAGGACGGGACGCCGTTGTAGGCGGCCAGGTCGCGGCTGCCGGACTCTTCACGGACCAGCAGCGGGGACGCCTGAACGACGCGCATCGGGATCAGGTCGAGGTCGAGCGTGTCCGGCAGGGTGGCCGCATGGCCCACGTACAACTCGGTCACGACAGCACCTCCTCCGACAGTGGCACCGGGATCTCGATGACCATCACGCCCGGCTCGAGCGGCATGGAGCACGACACGACCGGACCAGTCCAGACGCGGCCCTCAGGGTCGGTCACCGCCACCACGTCGAGCGGGTCGAGCGACGGGTCCGCGGGAACAGTGATCTTGACCCGTGCAGTCCGGTCGGCGACGATCCGATCCCGGTACGTCTGGGCGG
>Ga0209430_1001804_pt1 | contig 14948 bp, 10 predicted proteins | sample BarGraIncub1133A_FD_184504 | JGI IMG/M metagenome (GOLD analysis project Ga0209430, IMG submission 184504) | Arctic peat soil microbial communities from Barrow, Alaska - Barrow Graham LP Incubations 11-33A (SPAdes) (version 2) | ecosystem: Environmental > Terrestrial > Soil > Wetlands > Peat... | reverse complement strand
AAAACAACGTTCAAGCCTTTGTGACCGGCGCGTTCAGCAGCCACATATCCGGCGGGACCTCCGCCAATGATCAGTAAATCAAACATATCGTGTGGATTTAAAAGATGTCGAGTTCCAGGGTTTCAATCTCTACGGCAATCTGCTTAAGGAAGCGGGTTGCTTCGCCGCCGTCCAAGGAACGGTGGTCGTAGGTGAGACTCAAACCGATATAGGGCACGAAGGCATATACACCGTCGCCCAGATCTTTCGGACGCGGAATGATGGTGTTCACACCCAAAATGGCCGATTGGGGCAGGTTGATGACTGGGGTGAACATTTCCACACCGTAAGCACCAAGATTGGATACGGTAAAGGTGGCAGCTTCGGCAGAAAGCAATTCGGGGGCGATGGCTCCCTTGCGGCAGGCACCGGCCACTTCCTTGAGTTGGTTGGCCAGACCCAAAATGGACAGGTCGTCTGCGTTGCGTACAGCAGGAACCATCAAACCACGATCGGTATCTACGGCCAGTCCGAGGTGTACTTTATTGAATATGCGCAGGCTGTCACCCAGGAAATGGGAGTTCACGTTGGGGAATTTCTTCAGAGCCTTGATCACGGCGAAGCAAACCATATCGTTCAGCGTGATGTTGGTGGTCAGCGTTCCGACTTCCATGGCCAGCTTCACCTTTTTGCGGATTTCCATCATGCGACGGGCATCGGCACCCAGGTGGTGGGTAAGCTGAGCCGAGTTCTGCAGCGATGCATACATGGCCTTGGCGATGAGTTTACGCATGTTAGTCAGTTTCTTGTCTTCAAAATCCTGACCGTAAACGGCGTTGATCGGCTGTTGAAGGTCGGTAGATTTGGCGGTTCCTGCCAGGCCTGATCCTGATGTCGGCTGAACGCCTTGTTCGGCTACCATCTTTTTGGCGAGCGGAGTCAGTTTCAGTCGATTTTCCAATGCGGCCTGAACGTCTTTCTCGATGACGCGGCCGTTGGGACCTGAACCGGCCAACTGAGCGGCATTGATGGCTTCGGTGGCAGCTAGGTTCTTGGCACGGGGAGAAACGAAGGTTGAAGTGGATTTGGAGGCGGGAGCAACAGCGGTTTCAACGACAATTGCCAACGAAGCAGCTGAAGGCGCCTCAAAAACTACAGGTGCAGATGTTTCCGCAACAGGTACGTCATCCCCTACAAGCGCTACATAATCCTCGCCCGGTTGCCCAATCACCATCATATTCAGCAACACAGGCACTTCGTCACCGTCGTTGTAAAAACATTCGAGAACCACGCCGTCAACAGGTGATTCTTCTTCGAAGGAAGCCTTGTCCGTTTCGTACGAAAACAGGATGTCTCTTTTTTTGACGGTATCGCCTTTTTTCTTTTTGATTTCGGTGATGATGCAACTTTCCACTGATTGGCCCTGTTTGGGCAGAATTACTACTACAGCCATGTGAATTGGATTATAATGAATTAGAGTTTACTAGGTTGAGAAACAGCCCTTTCCGGACTTAAAAGCGTACAAAAATACAAAAAGCACTTGTAAATACAAGTGCCTTCTGCAGAATTCTATCCGATATTTTACATGCCTGATTTACAGATGCTTAAAACATATAAGTAAAACAACTTGTATATACAACTTCATCAACTTGTAGCTATTTTATTTTATTTCCACCGTGATGACCGATTTGGCAGGAGCTTTTAGTTTCAAAACGCCTTTGTCAAGTTTGGCACTAGTGAAAGCGGCAAGTACCACATTGTTCGGTTTTTCAAACGTGTTGTAAGCGGCTACATCGTTGGCAGTCAGGATTTGACCGGTTACGGTCTTTCCTATCGCACCAATCAGATTGCAAGAGGTTTCAATATCATTTTTTGGATCCATATTCACAATGGAAACATGAATGGCCCCTTGTTTATCCTTGGAAGCACTGACGCTGAGGGCAGGTACGCTTTCCGTTCCGAACGTATAATTCGGGCTAAGGATTTCCACCGGCAGGTTGGCTGCATCCTGATGCACCTTATACATATCGTAAATATGGTAGGTAGGTGTCAGCAGAATCTTGTCATCCTTGGTCAGAATGATGGATTGCAGCACGTTGACCATCTGTGCAATATTGGCCAGCCGAACACGATCCGAATGTTTGTGGAAGATATTGATGGTGGCGGCCGCCAAAATGGCGTCTCGCAAGGTATTCTGTTGGTACAAGAAACCTGGGTTCGTACCGGGCTCCACATCGTACCAGGCGCCCCATTCGTCCACGCAAAACGAAACTTTCTTACCTGGATCGTACTTATCCATGATGGCAGTATGCTTGGTTACCAGCTCATCCATGTACATGGTTTTTTTCATTTGGGCAAAATACTCGTCTTCGCCAAATTTGGTGGCTGAACCCTTTCCTTTTGGATTATCCCATCCGTATGGCAACGTGTAATTATGCAGCGAAAGCCCCCACATACCGCCCGGGCCCACGTTTTTCATCATCATTTCCGTCCAGTTGTAATCGTCAGAGCTAGCCCCACCTGCCACTTTCTGCAATTTATTGTTGCCGTAATCGCGGCAATAGGTGGCAAAATTGCGGTACAAGTCTGCGTAATGCTCCACTCTCATATTTCCACCGCAACCCCAGTTTTCATTTCCCACGCCGAAAAAATGTACACTCCATGGCTTCTCACGGCCGTTTTGCTTGCGCAGCTTGGACATGGGTGATTCTCCGTCGAAGGTCATGTATTCCACCCATTTGGACATTTCTTCCACCGTACCGCTGCCTACGTTTCCACTGATATAGGGTTCTGTTCCTATCAGTTCACAGAAATTCAGAAATTCATTGGTTCCGAAGGAATTATCCTCCACCACCCCACCCCAATGGGTGTTGATCATCTTTGGGCGCTCAGCTCGAGGGCCAATACCGTCTTTCCAATGGTATTCGTCGGCAAAGCAACCGCCAGGCCAACGAAGGTTTGGAACTTTAATTTTTACCAACGCTTCTACCAAATCCTTACGATACCCGTTGATGTTGGGAATGGGCGAATTCTCACCCACCCAGATGCCACCGTAGATGCAGCGGCCCAGGTGTTCGGAAAATTGGCCGTAAATGTGACGGCTGATGGTGGCGGTACTGGTGTCGGTGCGAATGACGACATCGGCTTTGCTGGCGGCGAAACAACCAGTGGAAATCATAAGGGCGAACAACAAGGTGTTTAAAAATCTCATTTTCATGTGTATGTTTTAAGTGGATTTGATGATTACCAATATTCAAAATTATTCATTACTAATATACAATTGTTGCGATTTCTTTTGTAGTAACCCTATTCTTTAAAAACCAAAGTTTGACCGCTACGCGGTTTTTGATCAAATAGGCAAATAGGCAACAATTTAATAATCCTGGACACAACGGACAGAAAACCCACACCGCTTACTGTAGTTGTCCCTGCTCACACTGCTATCGGCGTAGCTCAGGTCGCGGTACCAGGCGTAGTCCGTACCGTTCTGTATAGAACTCCACCAGTAACCCCTGCCGCCAAAGTCGTAGAATGCCCCACTGCCGCCTCGGTAACCGCTTGGAAGACCCGCAAAACCGCTTCTGTTATTTTTTTTTAGATCATTGCCGATAGTGCCTGTGCCTGAATCTGTATTCCAATAAGTAGTAGCTGCTAACGATTTGCCTATTTTATTTTTTTTGGTTGTACCATCGTAGTTAAATCCATTTGCTATCAGATAGTTCTCAAGCGTTTTCCATTCGGCATCAGTGGCTACATGCCACCCGGATGGGGCAAGTTTGCCTGTATTTACGGTATACCAATTGTATAATGCACCGAATCTGTTTTTATTGGCAGTATCATAGTTGTAAAAACAATAGCCAGGAGTTGAAAGAGCTCCCCAAGCTGCTTTGTCACTCACTAAAGGTATGGATGTACCATCGTTATACTTGGTAGTTTTAAGGTTCTCAACCATCCACACCTGGGTGCCAAATTTCACAGTTTTATAAACATTTCCGTCCATATCGGTTACCGTAAAACCAAAACTCAACATAAAGCTTGCCACTCCATCACTTTGGGCTATCGTTACCGTTTTCTCCGCTTTTTTCCCATCCTTTTCTATTCTTATAAGATGACCTCCAAAAGTCAGACTTCCGCTGTAAGGTGTAGCTCCGACGGAGGTTCCATCAATATAGAGTGTCGCACCAATCGGCGTTGAGGTGATGCTTACCAACTTGCCATTTGCGAGTGTTTCGCTCAGTTCAGTGCTCTTACCCTCCGTCACCGTCACCGTTTTTGTAACCGTGGCATAACCCGGCTTGCTGAGTTGCACGGTATAGTCACCAATTAAAAGTTTATCAACCGTATTGGGCGAGGTGCCGTACTCCTTTTTATTGATAGCGATCGATGCTCCCGAAGGCGTGGTCATGACATCGAGCGAACCAAAAATAGGCGTTGGTTGCAAGTCGACCACGCGTTTATCACCGGCAACCACCTCAATGTCCTGTTTGGCAGGACGATGTTTGTCTTTGCGTGCTTCCAACGAATAAACACCTGCATTCAGTCGATCTTTCCAAGTGCCGGTGCCTTTCTGTTGGCTGTTTACAAAGATCATAGCATCAGCAGGGGCCGTAATACTTAATTCCGCAAAATTCGGCGTTAGGGTAAAGCTCATCGGCGTGGTCTGCCCGTCCAAGACCATAATCTTCTTAGCCACTGGCTGAAACATATCTTTTACGACTTGCACGGTATGCTCCCCACTTGCCAAGGGCTCACTCTGAAATGGAGTGACTTTACTTTGCTGCTTTCCATCAATGACAACGGTGGCGCCAGATTCCGGACTGCTGGACAAATCAATATATCCGAACGCTGGCTTCAAGATTACATTCAATTCCTTTTTTGCATCCGAAACCTCCACCTTACCAGCTTCGGAATGGTACAACGGGGCTTCTACCCGATAATCATAGATGCCCGGTTTGAGTTTGGCCTGATATTCGCCAGACTTAACAAAGAGATCATCAATGTAGATCAGTGCGTTATCGGGTTGTGGTCGGAGCAGAAGCCACTGACTGGAGATTTCCTCCACCACCGTAGTCTCCACCCGACCGGTAATCAAAACCAATTCATACGTAGTTGCCTTCTCAATGGGAATTGGATAGAAGTATTCCCGCAGGACACCAAGTAGCGGATGTTTGATGGTAAGCCTTTTCGCACCATGAGGAACATAGAGCCAATATTCGCCGGTTTTATAATCGGCAGCCATGATTCCAAGACCATCTGGTTCCCAAACAAAATCCTTCTGGTCGGTCACCACCTTGATGATTGCACATGCCTCACCGTTTTGGTCAATTTTCGGGGCATCCACACGGGCCGTCAAATCGCTTTCCAACTTTCGAAAGGATTTGACCACTATTTCTGCAAAAAGGATGTTTGGTATGAAAAAAGCCAGTAACAAGAAAAGGACACGGTTTCTCATAAAGATTAAATTGGCACGAATGTATAGAAAAATACCGTTATGTTGACATAAAGTTATAAATCTAATAATCGAGCATGGCATTCTTGACTTTAACCATTTTCGCAATCGCTTTGATGTGTTCAGGACTCGTTCCGCAGCAACCACCAATCACATTGGCTCCGGCTTCAATCAGTTGCAAGGTTAGCGAAGACATATCGGCTGGCGATTCAGGGAAAACGGTGATACCATCTTCATAAACTGGCAGCCCAGCGTTAGCGTGGATCAGAATGGGCACCGTAGGGTGTGCAGCACGAATTTCGGCTGTAATCTTGATCATACCGGCGGTACCGTTGCCGCAATTGCTACCGAGCACATCTGCTCCGGCAGCAAGCAGTGGTTCCACCATTTCAGCAGGGGCGATTCCCATCATGCTGCGATAGGTGCCATCTTGCAAAGCGTCGAACGTCATGGTGCAAACCACATCCAAACCGGTCGTTTTGGCGGCACGAACGGCAATGACCGCTTCTTCCAGGTCGGTCATGGTTTCAATGATGATGGCATCTGCCCCACCGTCCTTTAAACCAAGGCATTGCAGGGCAAAGGCTTCGAACATCGCCTCTTCGGTGACTTCGCCCATCATCAGGAATTTTCCGGTCGGGCCAACGGACCCGAGAACCAATTTTCCAGCGCCCACACCCTGACGGGAGGCTTCAGCAGCTGCTTTGTTGAGGGCATACGCCTGTGCACCAAGGCCGAAATGTTCCAATTTGAACAGATTGGCTCCGAAGCTGTTGGTTTCGACCATGTCTGAACCCGCTGCCACATAACTGGCTGCTATGGAAGCCACATCCTCAAAATGATCGAGGTTCCAGAGCTCCGGACAGGTTCCGGGCTCCAAGCCTTTGGACTGTAAAAAAGTACCCCATGCTCCGTCGGAAACTAGAATTTTTCCTTCAGCAATACGATTTGTAAGTGTTCTCATATCTTTTGGCTTTGATTTTAACATTATTTGTCTGCAAACCTACCATTTTTTTACAAAAACCGGAAATATTTACCCAACCTAATTTTCGCTTTTCACGCCAAAAAGCTAACTTTGTGGCTCTTCAAAGGTATTTATTAAAATCAGGCAAACAACCATGGCAAAAATCACTAGAGAAGCCGCTTTGCTCTACCACTCGATGGGCAAACCAGGCAAAATTGAGGTCGTTCCGACCAAACCTTACAGTACACAAACCGATTTGTCCCTCGCCTATTCACCCGGTGTGGCAGAACCTTGTCTGGAAATCGAACTCGATCCCCAGAAAGCGTATGACTACACCGCGAAAGGCAACTTAGTGGCGGTCATTTCCAACGGAACCGCCGTGCTCGGACTCGGTGATATCGGTACACTCGCAGGTAAGCCCGTCATGGAAGGCAAAGGCCTGTTGTTCAAGATTTATGCCGGCATCGACGTATTCGACATCGAAATCGACGAAAAAGATCCCGAACGTTTCATTCAAGCTGTGAAAGCCATCGCCCCCACCTTTGGAGGCATCAACCTGGAAGACATCAAGGCTCCCGAATGCTTTATAATCGAAGAACGGCTGAAGGCTGAACTCGACATCCCCCTTATGCACGACGATCAGCACGGTACGGCCATCATTTCCAGCGCCGGTCTGTTGAATGCTCTGATCATCGCCAAAAAGAAAATCGGCGAAGTCAAGATCGTTGTGAACGGTGCCGGTGCCGCTGCTAATTCCTGCACCAAATTGTACCTCGCTCTGGGTGCCAAGAAGGAAAACATCGTCATGCTCGACAGCAAGGGGGTTATCTCCACCACCAGAACAGACTTGAACGAATCCAAAAAGATTTTTGCAACCAGCCGCACCGACCTGAAAACATTGGAAGATGCGGTCAAAGGTGCTGACGTTTTCCTCGGACTTTCCAAAGGAAATGTGCTCTCCCAGGACATGGTTCGCTCTATGGCCAAGGATCCCATCGTCTTTGCTTTGGCCAACCCGAATCCGGAAATCAGCTACGAAGATGCCATGGCTGCGCGCCCTGACGTGCTTATGTCCACTGGTCGTTCCGATTACCCGAATCAGATCAACAATGTAATCGGCTTCCCCTATATTTTCAGAGGAGCACTGGACACCCGCGCCACGGCCATCAATGAGGAAATGAAGTTGGGTGCCGTATATGCCATTGCTGAATTGGCCAAACAACCGGTACCCGACGTGGTGAACGCCGTCTACAATGTGAACAACCTGGCTTTCGGCCGTGATTATTTCATTCCGAAACCTGTTGACCAACGCCTCATCACTGAAGTGTCCGTAGCAGTGGCAAAAGCAGCCATTTCCTCCGGCGTTGCCAAGAAAGTCATTACCGATTGGGATGCCTACAAGGATCATTTGCGCGATCTGATGGGTTATGAAACCAAATTCACCCGTCGCTTTATGGATATGGCCAAACAGAATCCGAAAAGGGTCGTATTCGCTGAAGCCGGTCACCCAAATATGTTGCGCGCTGCGGTGGAAGCCAAGTCAGAAGGCATTTGTCACCCCATTTTGCTTGGTAACGACGAACGCATCGAAAAAATGGCCAAAGATCTTGATCTTAGCCTCGAAGGCATTGAAATCGTCAACTTGCGTCATGACAACCAGGCCGACCGTCGCGAACGTTATGCCCGTATTCTGTCGGAAAAACGTGCCCGTCAGGGTGCCAACTATCAGGAAGCGCAGGATAAAATGTTCGAACGCAATTATTTTGGCATGATGATGGTCGAAACCGGTGAAGCCGATGCTTTCATCTCCGGCCTCTACACCAAATACACCAACACCATCAAGGTGGCCAAGGAAGTGATCGGTATCCGCGAAGGCTTGAAGCATTTTGCCACCATGCACATCGTGAACACCAAGAAAGGTCCGTTGTTCCTTTGTGATACGTTGATCAACCGTCACCCAACCACCGACACCTTGGTGGACGTGGTTAAAATGGCTTCCGAAGCCGTTCGGTTCTTCGCCAACGAACCCAAAATCGCCATGCTCTCCTATTCCAACTTCGGCTCAGATCCCGATGGCAGCCCTGCTTCCGTACATGAAGCCGTTCGTCGCGTTCAGGAAGCCGATCCCGACTTGATCATCGATGGCGAAATGCAGGTGAACTTTGCCCTGAACAAGGACCTCCGTGATAAGATTTATCCGTTCTCCCGCCTGAAAGGTCAGGATGCAAACACGCTTATCTTCCCCAACCTCAGCTCAGCCAACTCGGCATATCAGTTGTTGCAGGGTTTAACTCCGTTTGAATCCATCGGCCCGATCCAGATGGGCCTGAACAAGCCGATTCATTTCACCGACGTGGAGGCTTCTGTTCGTGACATCGTGAATGTAACCGCGGTAGCAGTCATTGACGCCATTGTTTTGGAAAAGAAAATGCAGCAGAAATAATTCTGAATCATACATAAAAGCAGAGGCCGCACCTGAAGAGATGCGGTCTCTGTCAATTTATCAGTATATCAATCGAATTTGATGGCTTTGACCGGAGAGATACGGGAAATCATGTGCGTCGGCAAAAGCACGACCAACAGGGAAATCAACAACGTGCCCAGATTGACCAACAGAATGTACAACCAGTTCAGTTCGATGGGCACGGAATCCACGTAATAGGTTGAAGGATTCAACGGAACCAGATGGAGGTATTTCTGCAACACACAGAAGGAAAGACCAATCAGATTTCCCCAAAGCATTCCTTTGCCAATCAGGAACACGGACATGTAAATAAAGACTTTGCGCACTGAGAAGTTGCGGGCACCTAGCGCTTTCATGACACCGATTAAATTGGTGCGTTCCAGAATCAGGATCAACAGACCGGAAATGATATTGAAACCGGAGACAAAAATCATCAGAAACAGGATGAGCCAGACATTGGTATCCAGCAGGTCCAGCCAACCGAACAAGTCAGGGTTCATTTCGTACAGGTTTCGAATATAAAACGACTCTCGTGAATCAGCGGCAACTTTGGATACGACAGAATAGACACCCGATTCAGCCCGGCTAAAATCGCTCATGGAACGGACAAAGATTTCCAGACCCGCGGCCTGATGCTCATCCCAGCCGTTCAGTTTCCGAATTTGTCTGGCATCCGCCAGCAGAAAATACTTGTCAAATTCCGAAAAATGGGTGTTAAAAACACCGCAAATATGAAACTTACGGGCATTAATCGATTTTTCCTTAATGAAATACGACAAGAAACCATCGCCCACGTGTAAATTCAGGAGCTTTGACAAATATTCGGAAATCAGCACATTGTTGGAAGGCTGAGTATAATCAGGCATTTTGCCGGCAATCAGGCAGTTTTTCAGGAAAGTTCCGTCGTAATCAGCGTCTGCACCCTTCAGAACCACGGTTTGGAAATCCGTACTCGTTTTGATCATGCCGGGTTTCGTAAACAATCGTTGCACATGCGCCACGCCGGGTACAGCCCTCAACTCATTGACCAGCGTGTCCGACACATGCACCGGATTCATCTCATACGTGAAGTTGGAATAGTAGCTGGTAATCTGGATATGCGAATTGACCCCAATGATCTTATTGCGCACTTCCCGTCTGAATCCCATGACGATGGCCCAAGCGATGAGCATCACTGCCAGACCGACCGCAATCCCGATAATGGCTATGCGGATAGCAGGTTCAACCTTTTTCCCCTTGATCTTGTTCTGGGAAATCAGTCGACTGGCAATGAAATATTCCAGATTCATCTGTTGAGTGTGCGACCCGGATAAACTTCCAGGGCTTTCTCCAGAACCACCATGGCCTTGGCTAAGAATTCTTTGCCGATGACGTAAGCCAGACGCACTTCGTTCCGACCGACATCCGGCGTCGTATAAAACCCGGAAGCAGGTGCAATCATGATGGTTTGGTTTTCGTACGAAAAGTCTTCCAGCAGCCAGGCACAGAACCTATCGGCATCATCGATGGGCAGACGGGCAACCGTATAAAAGGCACCCATGGGTATGGGCGTGTAACAACCGGGAATACGGTTGATGGAGTCGATCAGGAATTTACGACGTTCCACATATTCGTTGTACATGTCAAGCATGTATTCCTCGGGAGCATCCAGTGAAGCTTCAGCCACGATCTGCCCCAATAGTGGTGGACTCAGCCGGGCCTGGCAAAATTTCATCACATCGTTGCGTACCTGCAGATTTTTAGTGATCAATGCGCCGATACGGATGCCGCATTCGCTGTAGCGCTTGGAAACAGAATCCACGAGTACTACATTCTGCTCAATACCTTTCAGATGAAAGGCTGAAATGTAGGGTGCACCGGTGTAGCAGAATTCACGATAGACCTCGTCGGAAAAAAGATAGAGGTCGTATTTCTTAACAAGGTCGCGGATTTGATTCATTTCCTGCTGGGTGTAGAGGTAACCCGTCGGATTATTCGGATTGCAGATCATGATGGCCCTGGTTTTGGGCGTAATGATCTTCTCGAATTCAGAAACAGGGGGCAATGCAAAACCGGTTTCTATCGAGGAAAAAATGGGTTTGATCACAGCACCGGCAGAAATGGCAAAAGCGGTGTAATTGGCATAGGCAGGTTCAGGCACGATGATTTCATCGCCTGGGTCGAGGCATGCCAGAAAGGCAAAAAGCACGGCTTCCGACCCGCCCGTGGTCACGATGATGTCATCCACCGTCACGTCAATCTTGAAACGGTGGTAATATTCCACCAATTTCTCCCGAAAACTCAGGATGCCTTCGCTGGGGCTGTATTCCAGAATGGTCCTATCCATCGCTCGCAAAGCCTCCAAACCTATTTCAGGGGTTTTGATATCGGGTTGGCCGATATTGAGGTGATAAACGGTCACTCCCTTTGCCTTGGCTATGTTGGCCAAGGGCACCAGTTTCCGGATGGGCGATTGAGGCATCATTGCCCCGCGAACGGACGGTTTTGGCATAATTTAGTGAATTGATTTTGAAAAATTGGGTCGCGCAAAGATAGGAACTCAGGCTCGCAATTGCAAATAAAAAACCCTCAAGAACGACCTGCGATTACAGTCTGCTTCATTAAAATAACGTTTTGAAATGGATTGTTGTTTTGTATCTGCAGAAAATGTACATTTGTCAGCATCAAAAACCCGCTGTTATGTATCATACTTTATTATTGTTTGGTGTCGGAACTCCCGAAGTCCTTGTGATTGCCTTGCTCGTCCTTCTTCTTTTTGGAGGCAAAAAAATACCCGAACTAATGAAAGGACTGGGCAAAGGCGTCAAAAACTTTAAGGACGGCATGAAGGACGTGGAAGATACCATCAACAAGGACGAGGACAAAAAACCCTGATCTTATTTTCCATGCAGGAATTGACTTTTTGGGACCATCTCGAAGATCTTCGGCACATGCTGTTTCGAGTTTTGGGTGCGATGGTTCTGGCAAGCATCGCTTTCTTTATTTTCATGCCCCAAATTTTCGACTCTGTGGTCATGGCTCCCTGCTTCGGAGACTTTCCAATTTACAAGCTTTTCTGCGATATCACCAAACATTTCACGAACGACACCTCCTTCTGCGACGAATCATTTCAAATCCAGATCATCAACATCCGTTTGGTGGCACAGTTTATGATCCACATGCAGATGTCGTTCCTGTTCAGCCTGATGCTTATCTTTCCATACCTGCTTTTTGAAATCTGGAGATTCATCGCGCCTGCCTTGTATGATAAAGAGAAAAATGGTTTCCGAATGGCATTTTCACTTTCATCCATCCTTTTCTATGCAGGTGTCTGTTTGAGTTATTTCGTCGTTTTCCCCATCACCTTACGCTTCCTGGCCGGCTATCAAATCACCAGTTTGGTTTCGAACCAACTTTCACTGGATTCGTACATCAGTAATTTTATTACGTTGAACCTCATCATGGGCTTGGTGTTCGAGTTGCCGATGTTGGCGCTGATCCTCTCCAAACTTGGCATCGTTAAACGCCGCTTCTTCCGTAAATATAGGAAACATGCCATCATCGTTCTGCTCATCCTGGCAGCCGTCATTACTCCTACTGGCGATCCGTTCACACTGATGATCGTTGCGCTGCCGCTGTATATTCTTTACGAAATCAGCGCATTATTGGTCAAAAAATAAAGGTTGCTCTTTTTCAAAAGCAACCCTACAAAAGTTTCTTAAAGCTGAACTATCAAAGTAAATATTGAGAGCTGATGGATCGGTGATCGAACACACGTTCAATGGTATCAGCAAACATATCCGCAATGCTGAGCACCTTCACCTTGGAACAGCATTTAATGAACGGAATGCTGTCTGTCATCAACAATTCGACCAGCGCTGAATTTTCCACTCGATCGCAAGCAGGTCCTGACATCACACAATGCGTGGCAACAGCACGTACAGACAAGGCACCATATTCCATCATCAAGTCGGCTGCTTTGGTAATGGTTCCGGCTGTGTCTACCATATCGTCTATCAATACAACATTCTTACCTTTTACGTCACCGATGATTTTCATTTCTGACACTTCATTGGCATGCTCGCGGCTCTTGTGGCAAAGGACCATGGGAACATCTAAGAACTTAGCGTAGGTATTCGCCCTTTTGGAACCACCCACGTCCGGAGCGGCTATAATCAAATTGTCCAGATTGAGGTTTCGGAGATAAGGGATAAAAATGGTTGAACCGTATAAATGGTCTACAGGCACATCGAAAAAGCCCTGAATCTGGTCCGCATGTAAATCCATGGTGATAAGACGTTCAATACCAGCTGTTGAAAGCAAGTCTGCAATCAGTTTGGCTCCGATGGAAACACGAGGTTTGTCCTTACGGTCCTGTCTGGCCCAACCGAAATATGGGATTACAGCAATGATTTTACCGGCAGAAGCACGCTTAGCAGCATCAACCATCAGCAACAATTCCATTAAGTTGTCAGAATTCGGGAAGGTAGATTGAATGAGGTAAACTACTGCTCCACGTATGGATTCTTCGTAAGAAACTGAAAATTCTCCGTCTGCAAAGTGCTGAATGTTCATTTTTCCCAGCGGAACATCAAGGCTGGCACAAATTTTTTCTGCCAGATACTGTGAGTTAGTACCCGAAAACACTTTGAAAGAACCTGTATCGTTCATAAAGTTGAATGAAATTTAGGATGGTGAAATTGGTTCAGCAAAGATAGGAATTTTGAGGCTAAACGTTCCCATTAGTTGCGACAAAAAAATCAATAAATTTGAATGAATAATTCCTAAAGGCAGCTATCTATATGAATATCAATGCATTACAAAGAGTAAATTGTATATTTATACAATAAAATCTACAAAATTATTCATAACGAGGATCGTTTATTGCGGAGCAACGCCCTTGAGCAACAAACCACCATAGGCCGGCACATCCAACACAACAGGAATGTCCGAAGAACATTCGAGGCTATAAGTATTTCCGGTTAGCAGGTCCGTCATGGCGTGCAAATGTCCTTCTTCAATAGTCAGGCAATCAAAGGCATGTCTCGGTATGTTTATAGTAACCCTGCGATCCATATCCTCAAAGTTGATGACACACAGCAGGCATTCATTTCCAGCTTTACGAATGAAGGCATACGTTTTGGTCGTATTAAAACCGGGGTTTTCAAAATTGGCATAGACCAGATCGAAGAAAGCACCTTCGCTAATAGTTTTTTCGTTGTGATGAATGCTTAACAGTCGCTTGTAAAAATGCCTGACCTCCCGTTGATCCGATGATAGTTCATCCTCATTCCACCGACCTTCGTTTTTCCAGGACACCATCGAACCGACACTCCAATAGTCAAAAATGGTACTTCTTCCGTCCATTCCGCTGAAACCTTCTTCCTCCATACCACGTTCACCGAGCTCTTGCCCTGCATAGATCAGGAGTGGATTGTTTTTTTGGCAAGCCAGCACCAGCATTGCCGGAAAAGCTTTTCTTGGATTTCCTGCAAAAAAGTCCGAAGCAATCCTTTGTTCATCGTGATTTTCCAGAAAATGCAGCATATTTTGGCTGAAATCGTTGACTGACTGCCAGCAGTCTGTAATGACGGAAGCTGCAGCACGACCTTGAATCACGGCTCTAAGGGTATTGTACATGTCTTCCTTGTCGTACAGCAGGTCAAAATGACCTTTGTGGATGTAATCCCAATAGCGGGAGGGTTGGTATACTTCTGCAATGAATGTCAGATCGGATTTTTCCTTTTTAACCCTTGGGATGACCCAACCCCAGAATTCCACAGGCACCATTTCAGCCATGTCACAGCGAAAGCCATCGACACCCAAATGAACCCAGTAGTTCAGAATTTCGAGCATTTTGAACCAGGTAGCCGGAACCGGATAAAAATGCGTTTCTCCCCCATTCTGATAATCAATACCATAGTTCAACTTGACGGTTTCATACCAATCGTCCCTATTTGGATGGGCAGAAAAACAATCGTTTCCAGTCGCTTTGGCAGGAAATTCCTGATACGGTTCTGTTTCGCCTGCATACAAATCCAGTTCAGGGGCAAAAGGCTGTTCAGGCACGTAATAGAAATTGTTGTCCGGGTAAAAGTCATAAAAGTAACGAT
>Ga0209430_1001803_pt1 | contig 14951 bp, 11 predicted proteins | sample BarGraIncub1133A_FD_184504 | JGI IMG/M metagenome (GOLD analysis project Ga0209430, IMG submission 184504) | Arctic peat soil microbial communities from Barrow, Alaska - Barrow Graham LP Incubations 11-33A (SPAdes) (version 2) | ecosystem: Environmental > Terrestrial > Soil > Wetlands > Peat... | reverse complement strand
GGTAGGGACTAACACGGGTTTAAACTACGAGCTCGATGCCATATCCGCTTGCGTTATCGGTGGAGTTTCATTCTCAGGCGGTGTTGGTACCATACCTGGCGTCGTGTTGGGTACTATCATCCTCCAAGCAATTAACTACTGCCTATACTTCCTTGGTATCAATGCATACCTCCAATACATTATAAAAGGTTTAATCATTATTATAGCAGTTGCCATAGATGTAAGAAAGTACATGGCCAAAAAGTAAGGAGGACAGAATGCAGAACGAACTCAGAAGAATATTGGAACTTGAGAGAGATGCGCTTAACCAAGAAAAGGCGATCGATCAAAATATGGACAACAAAAACCTAATAGAAAGGTCAAAGACGAATCTATATGCAGGAATTAAGGTGTCTACACACACCATGGATTTTATTATCCTATCGGGTATTGTGTTGCTGTTTATAACCCTATTTATTGGTATTTTCCTGCCACGGTTCTATTGAAGCAAGGATCAACAAAGGGCATACCGGCATTAGGATGTGCGGGCTTGATTACATCAGGCTGTATAATTTAGCCTGATGTAATTTTATTTGTATTGCAATAATGAGCACAATCATGAAATGAAGAATTCAATAAAAATTTCAAATAAGTTTATGAGGATTTTAATATAATACATAGGGATTTTATATTTTAGTTTAAAAGGTCTAGTGATATTATAGTGTCATACATCTGGCAAGACATTCTCTAAGAAAAGGATTTCTAATATAATTAACCAAGTATAAATTATGGATATTATAAGTAAAATTTACTTTGATAAATTATTTATTAAAAAATAAATAACGATAACATTAACGATAAAGTAGCAGACTGTAGAATTTAGATGAGTAGTAAAAAAAGATATTAAGAGGGGGGAAGCAATGTGGAGGAAATAATGAAGCTCGAGGGAATAAGTAAAAATTTTCCAGGAGTAAAAGCTCTGCAAAATGTGTCCTTAAGTGTACACAAAGGTGAGGTTCACGCATTGATGGGTGAAAACGGTGCAGGTAAATCAACCTTGATGAAAATAATAGCAGGATTATATAGACCTGATGCTGGAGAAATATTTATTGGAAACGAAAAAGTACACATACATAATGCTAGGGAAGCGATAAAGTTGGGAATATCGATGATTCACCAGGAACTCATGATAATTCCTAATATGACAGTAGCAGAAAATATTTTTTTAGGTAGAGAACCGACTATTAAAGGTACAAGTATTTTAAATAGAAGAGAATTAAACAGAAGTGCATATGAAATTTTTAAATCTATAGACATAGATATCAATCCAAAGACTTTAATGAAAGAGCTCAGTGTTGCTGAAGCACAATTAGTTGAAATAGCCAAAGCAGTTTCATTCAATTCAGATATACTCATTATGGATGAACCAACATCGGCTATAACAGATAGAGAAGTTGAAAAACTGTTTAAGCTAATTGGTGAATTAAAGAAAAGTGGGGTTGCCATAATCTATATATCTCATAAGATGGATGAAATATTCAAAATTGCGGACAGGATAACTGTATTACGGGATGGTCAGTTTGTTGGTTCAAAAAAAGCAAATGAGTTGGATAGGGATATGCTTATATCAATGATGGTAGGTAGACAATTATGCAGTATTTTCCCTAAATTTGAGTCTTCATTTGGAGAAATTGCACTGGAAGTCAAAAATCTTACCAAGAAAAAAATGTTTTATGATATAAGCTTTAATGTGAGAAAGGGCGAAATATTAGGTATTTCAGGATTAATGGGTGCTGGCAGAACTGAACTTGTTGAAACTATTTTCGGATTAAGGAAGGCAGACTCAGGAGAAATACTGATAAATGGAAGCAAAAAATATATTAAAAATCCAAACCAAGCAATTAAGAATGGAATCGCACTTGTTCCAGAGGATAGAAAGCTGTCGGGGCTAAATCTCATAGCATCTATTAATGATAATATTACACTTCCAAATCTTAATCGACTTTCCACTTTGGGAGTCATAAAAAAAGGTGAGGAGCGCAGATGTACTGAGAAACAGATTACTTCTCTACACATTAAGACAACTTCAAGAAATCAGGCTGTTGATTCTCTGAGTGGTGGAAATCAGCAAAAAGTAGTTATAGGAAAATGGTTATTGTGCGATCCGGATGTATTAATCCTTGATGAACCAACACGTGGTGTTGATGTGGGCGCTAAAGCTGAGATACATAGCATTATAAGCAAGTTAGCAGTTGAAGGAAAGGCAGTTATCATGATTTCTTCTGAAATGACTGAAATCATTGGAATGAGTGACAGAGTTATCGTACTTAGTGAAGGAAAGTTTACAGGTGAGTTTATTAGAGAAGAAATTACTCAAGAAAAAATAATGTTGTGTGCATCAGGCTGCATAAAGGGGGAAACATCATATGAATAACACGTCTTCAACTCAAACAATTGAAGTAAATGATAATAAAAATGGACTTAAGCACATCGAACAAATTAAACATATATTAACGAAGTATGGAATTTTCATAGTTTTTTTGGTTATGGTACTAATACTTTCACTATTAACAGATAGATTCCTAACAGTGAATAATCTCCTTAATGTCGTCAGGCAGGTTTCATTTAATGGTATTTTAGCAATAGGCATGACATTTGTAGTTATTACCGGGGGTATTGACTTATCTGTAGGATCAGTACTTGCAGTTGCAGGTGTTGTTTCAGCTAGCTTAGTAGTAAATGGTGAAGCGCATGTCCCAACATTCATTGCTATTTTGGTTGGGCTTGTTGTAGGAATGTTTTGTGGTTGGATCAATGGGTTTTTGGTTACAAAAGGTAAATTAGCACCATTTATTGCCACGATGGGTATGATGACAATTGCACGTGGAGCATCATTGGTTTATACTTCAGGCCGTCCGGTTACGAGTTTAACAAAATCTTTTCAGAAGATAGGTTCTGGCTTTATTTTTGGGATACCTATTCCAATTTATTTACTTGTGTTAGTTGCGGCAATAGCATTCTTCATATTGAAATATACGAAGTTTGGAAGACATGTTTATGCTGTGGGCGGCAATGAAACAGCTGCAAGAGCTTCGGGATTGAACACAAATAGGATTAAAATACTGGTATATATGATATCAGGTGTACTTGCAGGACTTGTGGGAATGGTTTTGTCAGCAAGAGTAAATTCCGCGTCACCTATATGGGGCGTTGGGTATGAATTAGATGCCATTGCTGCAGCAGTTATTGGTGGGACAAGTCTTTCAGGAGGGGTAGGAAATATTCCGGGGACAATAGTGGGTGCATTGATTATAGGAATTATAAGCAATGGTCTAGATATACTGAATGTTTCATCATATTACCAACAGATTATAAAAGGCTTGATTATAATAATTGCTGTTTTATCGGACAGAAAGAATAAACAGTAATTAAAAATGGTTATTGGATAAACTTGAGAAATACTTTTCGAGATTGCATATAATATTTGCTTCTTAGCTGGAGGAAAGGCGCCTTTCTTCTAAAACAGGATAAGTAAGTATGAATGAATTTAATTTGCTCAGGTGTAATAGAACTTGAACAAAATTGAAAAGTGAACTTAAGAATATCTTTAATAGATAATTCCTTACTGTAGGTTGAATTAAACTCTAGTAAGGGTTGATAGTTTTTACTAAAAAAATAGAAATTATAGGAGGCTAATTATGAAATTTGCAAAAGTTACTAGCGTTTTAGTAGCACTTTTAATGGTAACATCTTCATTCGCAGGTTGTGGTTCAAAGGCAACAGAATCGGTTGAATCTACAAACTCAGCGGTAACTTCTACTGTCGCTACAGAGTCAGCTAGTGTTGACACAGCCAAAAAAATAACGATAGGCATTACTTTGCAGGATATGTCAAATGAATTTATCACTATGTTAGATGAATCCATGAAGATACAGTTTAAAAAGTATCCAAACGTAGAGTATATTATCAATGATGCTGAAGCTAAGCCTGACAAACAGGTTAGTCAGATGGATAACTTTATATCACAAAAGGTTAATGCTATCATCTGTAATCCTGCTGATGCTAATGCTTTGATTCCTGCAATTGAAAATGCAATAAAAGCAGGTATTCCAGTAATTACTCTCAGTTCAGATATTTCTAAAAATGTAGGACAATTTTGGTCTGGTTCAGAAAATGAAAGTGCTGGTGAAATTGAAGCTGAATTTATAGCAAAAAAATTAAATGGAAAAGGTAATGTTGCAATTATACGTGGACCGATAGGACATTTTGCTGAAATCGGAAGATTTGCTGGGTATAAGAAAGTATTTGATAAATACCCTGACATCAAGGTTGTTTTTGACCAAACAGCAAACTGGCAGAGAGAACAAGCTATGTCCATAATGGAAAACTGGCTGCAAACAGGAAAGCAGATAGACGCAGTTCTTGCACAAAATGATGGAATGGCTCTAGGTGCTTTAAAGGCAGTTCAAGATGCTGGTAAGAAAGATAAAATTATTGTTGCAGGTGTGGATGCTATTAAGGACGCTCTTGATTCAGTTAAGGCTGGTGAACTTGATGCCACCACATTCCAAGATGCAATAGGGCAGGCTAATGGTGCTGTTGATATGGCAGTAAAGGCAGGAAATGGTGAAACAATCGTGGCAAACATCATTCCTTTTGAGCTTGTTACAAAAGAAAATGCTGAAACATACTATGCTAGAATTGAACTTCCAAAGTAAATGAAAAGCAAAGCTATTTAGACAATATCACAACAATTAGCCGTTAGAATAGCTAACGGCTAATTGTCTCATAATATGCGGGTTGAAATATTTATAATATTGACTTCTTTAGTATTAAATATTATAAATAAAAAAATGAAGTCGAGAGAATCGAGAGGTAGGTAGTCTATGAAGTACTTAAAACTGAGGGGAAAATTCAAACTTTTAAATTTCAAAAGAAATGAACAGTTGTACTTCGGGATTAACAGAAAATTAATGATGTCTTTTATCATTGTCGTTGTATTAATGGCTATCGTTGGAACATATCCCATTATTGCCTATAATGCGCCAATAAAAAACTATAATTTAATTACGGATAACATTACTTTTGCAAATGACACTCTAAATATTTGCTTTGAGCTTCAAAAGTACTTAAAGGATACACTACGTGAATTCACCAAGAATGATAAAATAATGAGTGATAGTAATGTAAGAGGCAAATATAATGAGTTTATAAAAATAATAGACAGTAATATTTCTAATATTAAAAAGAATCATAGTGTTTTTGAAATTGACGAAAGTGATAAAACGGTTAAAAACCTTACTGCATTTGAAAATAAACTAAAAACTTATAAGGAACAAGCAGATATTGTAATGAAGCAGGATGATACAATCAAGGTTGGAGATAGAAGTAAAAGCTACGAATTGTTGTTAAAGCAAAAGGATATTATTGATACTGGTGCCAAGGATTTCATAACTACTGAAATTGATTACAGTAAGATAATAAAGGAACGGACAACCAGTATGACTAGAAAAATCAGGTATACTACTGTAAGCTTTTTTGCAGTAATGATTTTAATCTGTATAATTGGAGCATATTGGATATCGAAGAGTATTTCAGAACCTTTAAAGAAAATATCAAAGGCAGTAGGGAGCATATCCAAAGGTGATTTGACAGTTGATATCATAAAAGTTAAAACAAATGATGAAATACGGTACCTAAGCGATGGTTTCAATACGATGATCAGCAATCTGAAAGAGATGATTTTGAAAGTAAGTGAAAGCAGCAATAATGTTATTTTATTTGCTAACCAATTAAATAACGGGATTTCTCAAAGCTCCAGTGCTAGTGAGGAGGTTGCAGCGTCTATCCAGGAAGTTGCTGAAGGTGCAAACCATCAGTCTATGCTCTCAAATAATACTGCTGATAAAGTAGAGGATGTTTATAGTGTAGTTGATTATTTCAACTATGTTGACAAATGAATAACAAAGAATTATTATAATAATAACGATAATGTCAATATCGAGATTAATAATTGCTATTAATTTTTGCTATTAATTTTTTTATTCATAATTGGCCTAAGCTAAAAATTTATGTTAAAACTAAGATATTTTAAATAAGATTTATTAGGGGTAGATAATATGCTTAGAAGCTTGATTATGAGTTTATTGAACATAAAGAAAAGCATTCAGGCAAAAATATTTATTGCATTTATAACTGTTAGTATTCTTGTATTATTAATAAATACATTTGTATGGTATATAAACTCCTCTAATATAATTATAAATAATTCAAATAAATATGAAGTAGATAATATCAGTAGGTCAAATGAAAGTCTTGAAATTCTTCTAAAGGATATAGACAATACTGTAACTATAATTACATATAAAAATCCTTATGTTATAGATTATATGAAGGGAAGTGCTGACGCCTCGGATTATGATTCTTTTCAGGTTATGTATAAATTTACTGAATTCTTACAATCTTTATATATTACAAAAGCATATACGCCCTCGATAGCAGTAGTAAGGATTGACGGGGGTAAAGTGCTTGCTGGGAGGAGACCTATTATTTTTGATAATATTCCTGAAAGGCCATGGTTTAAAAAGGTATTAGATGCGAAAGGAAACAGAATTATAATAAAACATGATCCCAGCGAATTTGATATAAAAAACACAACAGATAATGAACCTACTATTTCTATTGGAAGAGCTGTAATGGAGGATGATAGGCCATTGGGTATTGCAACTGTGGATATAGATTATAGTATACTGAGAAAGTATTTCAACCTGCATATTACAGAAGGAAGTAGTGTTTTCATTATTGATGAACAGGGAGATTTTATTTATAATTCTAATCGGGATAGCAAGATGGTAAATATAAAGGACTCTAACTTAAATACTGTATTTATGAATTACGATATTTCTAACAATCACACAATTCAGAATATTAACGGAAAAGATTATCTGGTAGTTTATTATAAGTCTGAGTATACAGGATGGACAACTATCGGCATGGTACCTAAGAACACAATAATGTCAGATGTCACCAGCCTGCGTAATAAGACTGGATGGTTTCTATTATTAGTTGTTGGGCTTACATTATTATTCTCAATATTTATTTCATACAAAATTACCAATAATATTAAAAAGCTTAGAAATGCTATGAATTTTGTAGGTGCAGGAAATCTGGATGTTGAGACTGCTATTAATTCTGTAGATGAAGTAGGGCAATTAAATGAAGGCTTTCACATAATGGTTGCTAGAATAAAAAGCCTTATGGTAAACTTAAAAAATCGTGAACAACAGAAAAGAGAAGCAGAACTTCAAGCTCTTCAAGCACAAATTAACCCACATTTTTTATATAATACATTGAATACAATACGATATCTTGCAAAAATACAAAACGTAACGAATATTGAAGAGATTACCATATCGTTTATTGAACTACTAAGAATTAGCATAGGTAATAACACAGAATTGATAACAATACAGGAAGAATTGGAACAAGTAAAGAGCTATATAAATATTCAAAAATATAAGTATACTGATAAATTTTCTGTAATATTTCAGGTAGAAGAAGATATTCTTAAGTATAAGACGTTGAAGCTGATATTGCAGCCAATTGTAGAGAACGCTTTGATTCATGGAATTGAGCCTTCTGAACGGGAAGGCATAATTGATATAAAAATTTATAGAGATGAGGGTGCTATAAAAATCATAACAACTGATAATGGGGTTGGTATAGAAGAGGTAGAAATAAAAAATATTCTTGAAAAACAGGATAATAAGGATAAAAAAAGATTTAGTGGTATTGGGATAGGAAATGTTAACGAGAGAATTAAACTACATTTTGGGAATCAATATGGCATTCAGATTTTTAGCCAACTGGGAGTATATACTGCGGTTGAAGTCACTATACCTACTTTAAGAGAGGAAGAATAATATGCTACTTAAGGTTCTAATTGTAGATGACGAGGTTTTAGTTAGAAATGATTTGCGGACACTAATAGATTGGGAGAGTCAAGGGTTCTTTATGTGTGGAGAGGCTAATAATGGTGCCAATGCCATTCATATGATCGAAAAATTGACTCCGAGTATCGTAATTTTTGACATAAATATGCCTGTTTTAGATGGCGTTGCACTTTCTAAATATATTAGTGAGCATTTTAAGCATATAAAAATGATAATAATCAGTAGTTATGATAATTATGATTATGTACGGGAGACTATGAAAAATGGAGCTATAGATTATCTGCTTAAACATCGAATTAATTCTACAACCCTAATAGCGGCTTTAGAAAAAGCGAAAATGGAATTGTTGAATGAGGAGAGGGAAAAAGTAGAAAATGAGAGAAACGAGAAGAAATGGGGTGAATTGGGGCCTGTTGCTCAACAAAAGTATGTAAAAGAATTTTTATTAGGAATAAATGAAAATGTTCAGGAAGTGTATGAATATTTTGATATGATTGAATTTAAAATTAAAAATAGAAGTTTTATAGTCGTCGTTATGCAAATATCAAATTTTTTAGTTTTGACCGAGAAATATTCGGATAAAGAAAAAAGCCTTCTTTTCAGAGCTGTCATCGATTTGAGCAATCAGGTACTGGAAGAGCCAATTCAGGGTATTGTAATACATATTGATGAAGGAAGATTTGCAATAATTTTATCTTTTAACTCAATAAGAAGTGAAAATAATCTGAATACGATTATACACAGTATTTTAGATAAAATTGCTGAAAATATTAAGAGATATATTGGTATAAAGGTGATTTTGGGAACTAGCGAACCATATTTTAATTTCGTAGATTTGCCAAAGGCATATCGGCAAGCTAGAAAAAGACCAGAAGAGTTATTGGCGGATTTGGGAAATGGAGAGGGTAACAATAGTATACCAATAGTTACTTTAACAATTGGTCAGGAAAAGAATCTACTGGCTGCTCTTGAAAATATTAATTATGATGATGCAAGTGAAGTAATTAACCAGATCTTTATTGAGTTAAATAAAAGTGGAAATAACCCCAAAGCTATTCAATTCTGCATAAATGAATTGATAAATATAGCTTATAGGGCGGCATTAAAGCTGAAAATAGATAGCGAATATATAAATGATTTAGAATCATCGTTGAGGGATAGACTAAATAAATCTGGCACAGTCGGAGAAATGAGTAAAAGTATAAATGAACTGTATTTTAAGTTAATCGATTCTATAAATAAAAACAAAATTAAGCATTACTCAAAATACGTAGAAAAAACAATGCAATATATTCAAAATAATTATTATCAGCAGATATCACTTGATGAAGCAGCAAAAGCTATAGCTATAAACTCCTCTTATCTAAGTCATATTTTCAAAGAAGAATTAGGTAAGGGCTTCTCTGAATACCTTAATTATATTAGGGTACAAGCTGCGAAAAAATTAATTTTAAAAGATAGCATGACAGTTAAAAGCATATATAGCGAAGTTGGATTCAATAACTATAATTACTTCTTTAAGGTATTTAAGGATATTGAAGGGATTACCCCTGTTGAGTTTAGTAAAAAACATATGTCATAAAAAGTTAGGGTGAGTAAAAGAAAATGCCTGCATTATATAAAAAAATTTTTGTTCTAATATTTATTTTATCTATACTCCTATTAACTTTTGATGGATGTAAGAATACTAAGGGTGAGAATATTTCTACAGGTGATTCCCAATCGGATCAAACAAATAGCAAGATGAATAAAGATAAGATTAGACTATCCTATTGGACTATGATACCTACTCAGGTGCAGTGGCAGAAAGTAGAGCCTGAATGGAATAAAAAGTATCCAAATATTTCTGTAGAGTATTGGACAAATTCTAATCGAGAAGAAATGGATAAAAAAAGACATATATCTATTGCTGGTGGAGAAGGCCCTGACTTATTAGAAGTATGGAAGGGCTCTGACCTGGAATATTTTTCACCAATGCTTGAGGATATTAAACCTCTTGCTGATAAAAATTGGGGTGTTGGTTGGGAAAGCGATTATATGGGGTTTGCCATAGATTCTTGTAAGGATAAAAAAGGAACTTTGGTTTCACTACCATTTAACATTGTTGCTGAAGAATTTGTTATTATAAATGAGTCACTTCTAGATGAAATAGGTGTAAAGGGATATAAACCATATCCTAAAATTTATGATGAATGGAAAGAGCTATGTAATAAAATAAGGGCTGCTTCTAAGGATGTTATACCAGTAGTATATGGGGGAATGGAAAAATGGCATTTGTGCGATACATTTATTTATACTGCCAACCAATTTGCTCCAGGAAAGGTATATGAAGCACAGGAAGGTAAAGCAAAATGGGGTGACAAGGAATTTGTAGATGCAATGAAGGCTATGAAGCTTTTATTTTCAAATATCTATCAGAAAGGTGCACTGGGCATTACAGTGTATCCAGAAGCCAGAGACCAGTATTTTTATAGCAGGAAAGCTGCTATGTTTGTTACTGGTTCATGGCATATAGGAAGCTATGAATTACCAGGCTCGGAAAAATGGGGCACAAAGATAGAAAATGATAAGACAAGTGCCTTTTTATCACCTCAAGTGGGACCTTATAAACCAAAGCCAACATATGAAGTAGGAGATATGATTGCCATTAACAAAAAGTCAAAGAATAAAGCGGCTGCTTGGGAATTTGTACAATTCATGACTAAAGATAAGGGCGCAGCGATTATGGCAGACACTATTCAGGGTAGTCCGGTTAGATTTGATATGAAGATTAATTCAATAAATCAAATAAAATTTCAAGAAGGAAGAGATTCAGTAAATTGGTTGTTAAAAATACTACCCACTGCTAACGGGGATATGCGATTCAAGTATTCGGATATTCAGGATGCACTTGGAACAGCTGTGCAGAATGTAGTGCTTGGAAGGCCAATTGAGGATGAATTAAGTAAAGTACAGGAGATATCTGATAAGCTAGATAGAAATTAATAATATACTATATTGCAAACAGGAAAACATGGAATTTCAGTATTATCTGAGACCATGTTTTTTTTGAATCATCCTAATTTATAAAAATATTGTAGTGTTTTAAAAAAGAAATGAGTTATTTATTTATTTTATTAAAAATATTGTAATACTCTTCAAAAAAAGTGCAACTTGGCTAAAGTGATAGTTGCTAAAATATACATGTACAACAAACAAAGCATAGTACATGTATATTATGAATTAATTAGGTGACTTGCCGGCAGTCTACCTAATTACATAAAACAAAACATAAAAAGGAGAGAATCGAAATGACAAAGAATTTCAGAAAGATTACGATTTTTATTGTTTTAGTATCAATGATAGGTTCCCTAATGGCAGGTTGTGGTTCAGAGCCAGCAGCTAGCAGTGCATCAAGTACGATAGCGGAAAAAACAACGGATACTGCTTCTCCAGACAGCGTAGCTGCAGATGAAAAGGTGACTATCTCGTATTGGTGTATAGTTCCTACTCAAGTACAATGGAAGAAAATAGAAGAATCGTGGAATAAAGTAAATCCTAATATCAAAGTTGAATACTCCACTAATGCAAGCACCGATGAGTTCAACAAAAAGATGCAGGTTGCTATGACTGCCGGGGAAGGTCCGGATTTAATGGAGACAAGTACAGGAAATCTAAAGCAATATGCTCCCTTACTAGAAGAGATTCAACCATTAGCCGATAAGAACTGGGGAACTGGTTGGGAAGATATCTATCTTCCTGGTATGGTTGAAGGAAGTAAGGACAAAGATGGTAGATTGGTTGCTTTACCATTGAATGTAGAATCAGAGGAATATGTTCTTTTCAACAAATCACTGCTGGACGAAATTGGAGTAAAAGGTTACGATCCTGCACCAAAGACATATGAGGAATGGAAAACATTGTGTGATGCAATTAAGGCAAAAGGTATTATCCCTGTTGCATACGGTGGAAAAGATGCTTGGAAGGTTTGCGATACTTTTGTTTTTGTTGCTAATCAGTTTGCTCCTGGAAAGGTATATGATGCAGTTGAAGGCAAAGCAAAATGGACAGATCCTGAATTTGTAGATACCATGAAAGCTATGAAGCTATTATTTGATAATATATATCAAAAGGGTGCAGTAGGTATCAATACATATCCAGATGCAAGAGATCAGTATTTCTACTCTAGGAAAGCTGCAATGTTTATAACTGGAAATTGGCATGTAGGCTCATATGAAGTGCCGGGAGCTGAAAAGTATGGTACGAAAATAGAAAATGATGAAACTAGTGCGTTCCTAACGCCTCAAATAGGACCAAATCCTGCTAAGCCAACTATAGGACTTGGAAACCTCATTAGCATAAATAAAACATCAAAAAATAAGGAAGCTGCATGGAAGTTCTTTGATTTTATGACAAAGGGTGATGGTGCTCAGGTAATGGCTGATGCATTACAGGGCAGTCCTTCCAGAACAGACAAAAAAGTTCAATCCTTGGATCTCATTACGCACCAAGCTGGTAGAGATTCTGTAAACTGGTTACTTTCGATATTACCTACTGCTGAAGGCAGAATGAGACTGAATGATAACTCTGTACAGGATGCTTTAGGCGCAGCAATACAGAATGTAGTTCTTGGAAAGTCTATTGAAAGTGAACTCAAAAAGGTTCAGGAAATCACTGACAAATCATTAAGGAAGTAAGAGTAAAATGTTTTATAGTGTAGGAGAGAGGCCATAAATGGCCTCTCTCTCACATATTATTGGAATTGATTGTACAGATACATTACAATATTAAAACAGTGAGCCTCATGTAAAATAAAAATTAAATCGGTACAAACATGAAGGATGGTGACTTTCAAATTGGAGATAAAAGGAAGTATTAAACTTGGAAAATTAAGCCCATATTTATATATTGCTCCGGCTCTTATTTTTTCTGCAGTATTTCTCTATTACAGTATAGGCTTTACAATATATACAAGCTTCCATGAGTGGAATGGACTCACTATGGATCAAAAATTCGTTGGTATTCGAAATTATGTAGATCTATTTACCGATGATCGTCTGTTTAGCGCTCTATGGCACAACCTAATTTTTATGGCCTGTGTTATATTTGTTCAGATTTTTGGAGGGCTATTATTGGCAGTGCTATTAAAGGCGAAACTCACGGGGCATGGCTTTTTTAAATCATTGCTATTTTTCCCAAATATATTGGCTCCCATTGTAGTTGCTGCAGTTTTTAGAATCATGTTGGATCCTAATATGGGCAGCATCAATAAGTTTTTTGTAGCAGTGAATCTAGATGTATTGGCAGTACCTTGGCTTGGCGACCCATTTTTTGCACTACTTTCTATTATCATTGTAAATATTTTTTCTTTTTTGGGATTTGCAGTAGTATTGTATGCATCCGGTTTGTTAGCAATTCCTGAAGAAATGTATGAATCGGCGAAAATTGATGGGTCAGGCTTCTGGAATACTTTTTTCAAAATCACATTTCCCATGTCACATGGGACTACAACTACCATGTTAGTCCTTGGAATTACTGGTGGGTTGAAGGCTTTTGATGTTATATCCCTACTAACAGGAGGAGGCCCAGGTTATTCAACAGAAGTTCTTAACACTTACCTTTATAAAAGACTATTCAATGATTTTAACGGAGGGCTATCTGCTGCAACAGGGGTGTTTATCCTTACAATATCTGTAGCAATGTCCATTATCCAGATTAAAATTTATGATAGGTCCCAAAGGGACATATAGGAGGGTTCAAGATGTTTTCTCATTTACGGATTAGTCAAAAGGTTGTAATTCAAGTTATATTAATTTTTATATCGGTGATCTGGATAGTACCATTATTTACAGCAGTTGTAGAATCTCTTAAAATAGGAGGCTTCAATAATTATTTGCTAGTACTGAATCATCCTAAAATAAGTCTACCTAGAGTTACATATAATAGCTTTTTTATAGCAACAGTATCATGTCTAGCAGTAACCTTTATGGTTGCTTTGGCTGGCTATGCATTTTCTAAAATGCAGTTCAAAGGTAAAAGCATATTTTACTATTCACTTTTAGTATGCTTAGCAATTCCGCCTGCAGCCATATTGACTCCACTACTGATTACAACCAAGGTTCTCGGATTGATGGATACACATATTGCAGTTATTTTGCCAGTAGTTGCACTTCAGCTACCATTTATGTTGATGATTGTAAAAAATTATTTTGATACCATTCCTTCCCCAATACTGGAAGCTGCGCGAATAGATGGATGCACGTCTTTTAAGGTGTTTTACATGATTATAGTTCCACTTGCTAAACCTGCGCTTATCAACGCGCTTGTGTTAACCTTTATCAGTGCATGGAATGAGTATTTGATCCCATTATTATTTATAAGAAAACCAGCTAAGTATACAGTAACGCTGGCAACCACTTATTTTAGTGGAGGGATGCACCAGACACCAGACTTGCTTGCCCAACAATATGCTGCGTTAATACTAATATCCCTGCCATCCATTGTGGTATATATATTCTGCCAGAAATACATGCAGGCAGGACTTACAGCAGGGGCTGTAAAAAGCTAGTCCATTCTAATTTTATAAAATTATTAATGGTGATGATGCTTGCTGGAAATTTAAAAATTTTAAAGGTATGGAGGTCAACTATGGAAAGTTTCAAAAAGGCACTGCTAGTAATCGATAAAAATTTTATAATAGGAACTGTGGATAAAAGACTATATGGTTCATTTATAGAACATATAGGAAGGGCAGTATATGGAGGAATATATGAGCCTAGCCATCCTGAAGCTGATGATATGGGGTTCCGAAAGGATGTAATGAATTTTACAAAAGAACTGAAGGTACCTATTGTTAGGTACCCAGGTGGAAATTTTGTATCAGGCTATAATTGGGAGGATGGAATTGGACCAAAAGAAAAGCGACCCCGCCGAATGGAATTAGCTTGGATGGCTGTAGAATCTAATGAAGTGGGTACAGATGAGTTTGCAGAATGGGCTAGAAGGGCCGATACTGAGGTAATGATGGCTGTTAATCTTGGA
>Ga0209430_1001801_pt1 | contig 14962 bp, 11 predicted proteins | sample BarGraIncub1133A_FD_184504 | JGI IMG/M metagenome (GOLD analysis project Ga0209430, IMG submission 184504) | Arctic peat soil microbial communities from Barrow, Alaska - Barrow Graham LP Incubations 11-33A (SPAdes) (version 2) | ecosystem: Environmental > Terrestrial > Soil > Wetlands > Peat... | reverse complement strand
TTAACAGATTGAAAAGTATCAAGAGACAAATGTATGGCAGGGCTGGGTTTGAGCTCCTCAGAAGAAAGGTGATACTCAGTAAAGTAGGCTAAACATCACATAAATTGATGAAGAACCCATACAATAACTCGGGGTAGGACTTGCTTTTTTAATTTTTTTAATCATATATTTACAATGTAGTCATTCTAAAAAAACTACAGAAGAATTTTAAAAAACGATTTATACCAATTTGGAAGAGTACTATGAACGGAAGAACATTACGATTTATTAATTTTTTAATTGACAGTGCGGTATTCTTTTCTCTATTGGTATTCCTGTTATATATTTTTAAGAATGTAATAGCCCAGGAAAATGTAAAGTGGATTTCCGCTGTTTTCTATTTCTTGTACTATTTTTTATTTGAATTTTTCATTGGCACAACCGTTGGTAAAATCATTACACGGTCCAGGGTGGCTTCAGTAACCAAAAATAAAAATTACTATTTTATAAAAATAATGGCACGAACGCTGATAAGATTCCTTCCATTAGATTTGTTGTCATATTTATTTACATACAGAGGTTTACATGATCTTATATCTTATATGACAGTAATAAAAATAAAAGAACAATAACGTAAATGTAAGAAAAAGAGGAAAACAGGAGAATTCAAAAAAACCTCTGAGTATAACCGTTGTAATGGAAAATCAAAAAAACAGTGGAGTTTAGAAACCACTTTAAAAAACAAGGCGACACCGAAAAGCCATATGAGTAGGGCAATTTAAAAATGAAAGAAATGAAAAAAACAGTCCTTAGAATTGCATTGTTCTTATTAATGGTAGCCACGTTGAGTTCATGTGCTACAGTATTTGGCGGACAAGTAAGTGCATGTCAAAGAACAAAACCTGCTGAAGGTCAACAGGCCCGACCTATTAGAGCCGTTGCATTAATTGCAGATATTTTATTGTTCTGGCCTAGTGCAATTGTTGATTTTGCAACTGGTGCAATCTACAAGCCTTGTAAATAGTAAGATGATTATATAATACAGACTGGTATTTCTAATATCGGTCTGTATTTCAAAAAATAAGTAAAGAAAAAATAAAATATGAAAAAATTATACATTCCATTTAAAGCAATTTGTGTACTATTAATTAGCAGCATCCTTTTTGCAAGCTGTTCAAGTACTACATTATTAACATCAAATCCTTCAGGAGCAAAGGTATATATGAATGGCAAACATGTAGGTACAACCCCATATACCCATTCAGACACGAAAATAGTTGGGACTTCTACCGCTTTGAAGTTGGTAAAAGAAGGGTACGAACCATTAAATACCTACCTAAACCGTAATGAAAAAGTAAATGTTGGTGCTGTAATTGGAGGCTGTTTTTTCTTATTTCCTTTTTTATGGACCATGGATTATAATCCAACCCATAATTATGAATTGGTTTTAGCGGGAACAAATCCATCCGCGACCGATAATATCACTCCTCAAACCAATACTTCCGGAAAAACAAAGTTTGACAGATTAAAAGAACTAAAGGCATTATTAGACGACAAGGCAATTACTCAGGCTGAATATGACATCGAGAAAAAGAAGATACTTGATGAAAAATAAGAATATTGAATATGGATTTTGGTAGTAATGGTGAAAAAGTGTTTTTTGGGTCAAATTAATGGGGCAAGTCCCAATTATGCCAGGAAATAGTGACTGACCCCATTAATTTAGTAAGTTTAAATTTTATTTTATAAAAGTCTGTTTTTTAAAATTATCAGTGCAATTGAATTTCTGTATTTGGGTCTCAATTTTGGTAAATTAATTAAGAATGGCAAAATGTATAAAATAGTAATTATTGATGATGAACAGAATGCAATTGATTTATTGGTTGAAATACTACTAAGTATTTTGCCTTTCAATATTAAAATATTAGGGACTGCAACCAATTTACATACAGATGGTATTGAGTTAATCAATAAAAACAAACCTGATATTATTTTTATTGATATTAACATGCCGGTTATGAGTGGATTAGCTGTTTCGAATTATTGTAAAGATTCGCAGTGCAAAATTATTTATACATCTGGTTATCCTGAATATGCACTAAATGCATTAAAAAACAGGGCGTTTGATTTTGTACTTAAGCCAATCAATATTGTTGAAATTAAGGAAACCCTGGATAAGGCAATAAAAGAAATTGATTTAGAGAGGCAAAGAAAAAGACAAGAAGAAATCTTAAAGCATAATATACATGCTTTAGATATTGATAGTAAGGAAATTATATTTAACCATATAAATGGATTTATCAAAATGAATACTAGTAATATTGAATATTGTTCGGCAGAACAGGCATATTCTAATATTTTTTATGATAATAAAAAATTATTGGTTACCAAATCTTTAATGGATTTGGAAAAACTTTTTCCTCACAATCAATTTTATCGGACTCACAAATCCTACTTGGTAAATGTATCTTACATTGAAAAGTTCGTTCATGGAGATGAAAGTTATGTTGAGTTAAAAAGCGGTGTTCAAATTCCTGTATCTGCCAGAAAAAGTGCTACTATATCAAAGGATATAATAAAATTACTTAAATAGATAAAATAATTTTGGTATTCTTTAGTGGAATTTAAATGGGAAATACTTTTCCTTAAAATTATATTTAGTCTTTGAATTAATATAGAATATAGGATTAATTTACTGTATAGTAGGTTTATTATGTGAAAAATATTTAATTAACGTTTGACTTTATGATAATGTAATAGACACAAAAACAATTAGATGAATTTTTGTTTGTTACGATTAGAAAACAGAGTGCTACGTTAGTAAAATTATGAAATTCTTATTTCTTAATTGACCTAAATTTGAAAGTTATCTTAATATAAAAATTAAGAAAGTTCTTATTTGGTTGGTTGGATAAAAAAATAATGTGGAGTCCAGAATCCACTTTAAAAAACGGGGCGTTACTGAAAAGCCTTATGAGTAGGGGAAATACACAAAAATGATGAGAATATTTAAGTATTTATTTCTAATCTCTTTTGCATTTACAATAACAGTGTCATCTTGTAATAAAGATGGGTCATCTAAATCAAAGAAAGATATTTTGACTTCACATCAATGGAAATATTTAGCTCTTAAGATAAATGGAGTAACAGAAACATTGCTCGCTTGCGAAATGGATGATTTTGTGAGATTTGAAGTAACCGGCACATACACTTATAATCCTATGACAGTAACTTGTAGCAATTACGATGTAATTGAAAACGGAGTATGGAGTATGTCTAGTGATGAAAAAAGCATTACTGTTGACGGGACGACATCTCAGATATTGGAACTTACTGATAGCAGGTTAGTAGTGAAAACCCCGGATGGAACTGATTATACAGAAAGTACTTATGTCGCTTTTTAGTTTATGTTTTTGAATGTCAAATAATATATCCAAATAAAAAGAAAAAAATTAAAAGTGGAGACCAGAAACCATTTTAAAAAACGGGGTAATACCGAAAAGCCTTATGAGTAGGAAATCAAATAACTTTAAAAATGAAAAAAATATTTACAATTATGATTTTTACAGCATGTTTCATTCTCAATGTAACTACTATTAATGCACAAGAAAAGTGTTCTTATGATGTGAACAAAGCTGATCCTATGACAGGGAAACAACATCGAGTAATTAATATTCCAATTAAACTAATGGGTATTTTGCAAACAGTAGGAGCCTGGGGAATACAATTAGAACGATTAGGAGATGATTTTTCCATCACAAGCAGATTAGTACTTGGTACAAATGTTATTGATAATTTGGAAAAAGGAGATTCTTTAATATTAAAAATTGAAAGTGGGAAAATAATTACTGTTTATGCAAAAAACAGAGTAGCACCAAAACCATTGAACCAGCCAAACGAATCCCCTAGTACTTTATTTGAATCTGTTTATCCAATTACAGCTGCAGATTTCAAATTAATGTCTTTAGGAAAAGTTCTCTTTGTCCGTTCAAATGTCAGTTCACATGTTTATGATCACGAAATTAAAGATAAAGCTGCAATTAAATTACAGAAAGCAGCAGTTTGTATTTTACTATAAATATTCAGGCTAACATTATTAAAAGGTATAAAGAACTTTTAACAATTTGGCGGTCATCAGAAAATCAATTATTAAAACTATGGGATTTCACTATACTATAACATTAAAATTGAATCAGGATCAACAAAAATAATGAGATCAAGTGGTCACGGTTTTAATAATTGATTTTTCAATACGTCAAATGATTGTGAAGAATATTTCCTAAATACTATAAAATAAGAAACATGAAACATGACACATTGAACATTATAATTCTACTTTCACCATTATTGATTGGAGGTATTATTGCAGCAATCAATACTGATGAAGTGAATGATACAACTGAAAAAGCCGAGGCATGGACAAGAAAAACTCAATCAAATGTGTCTATGAAAAATGGATGGTTCAGTCGTTATATCTCAAATCCATTTTTATGGATAATTGTGAAGTTCAGCAACTGGACTGACGAATTTACACATCGTGGGCTAAAAAACGGAATTAGAGTAGCGGCTACACTTTATTTAATCGGAGTTTGGTGTTATCTACTCTTCTTTGCTTTTATGTTTATTGTAACTCTTGCTATTATTGCATTAGTACTTTATATCGTATTCAAAGTTCTTCTCAATTCCAATGATGATTTTAAGCAAAATTATGAAAAAGTACGAAGAATTGTTGGGTCAGCCGGCCCCGGTAAAAGAGTTAACCCCGATACCGGAGTCATTCAGAAAGATGGAATATTGGGTTGGTCAGATACAGACCAGAGAATTGATCCAGAAACCGGTTTAGTTCAGACTAGAGGAGTATTAGGATGGAATGACACTGAAACGCGCATTAATCAGGAAACCGGAAACATACAAAAAGAAGGATTTTTTGGATATAACGATTCAAACACAAGAATTAATCCAGATACAGGTGTAATTCAGAAGAACGGGGTATTGGGATGGTCAGATACTGATGAACGAATAAACCCTGATACCGGAAGACATCAAAAAAATGGAATGTTGGGATGGTCTGACGATTAAAAGATTTGTAAATGAAACCTTGTAACGACTCATTAATTGTAATTTAAAACATATAGCAATTCAAATCACAAAAATTATTTCGTAGGTAAAGTAGGGTTTGTTTACTTTTAATTATGAATACATTATAATTTATAATGTATTCATAATTAAATATATTGACAAAAATTTATATTGATTTCACCGAATATTATAAAACGATAAGAACTACCAAAATGAAAAAGCACATACAAAAACTTCAATGTAATAAAGAAAATTTATTATTGAATTTATTATTGATATTTTTTACTTGTTTTAGTTCAGTTTTGTATGGGCAAAATCTTCAAATAGCTCCACTAAATCCCGAATTTGTTAAATTTCAGAATGGTTTGAATAAGGCTCAAAGGCAGAGTGTTGGTGGACATAGTTTTGGTTTAATCCCATCACCTATATTACCCAATTTTGCAAAAACTACTCAGAAAGCATTTAAAGCTACTACTTCATTCCCATCAAAATATGACTTAAGAACAGCCGGTATAGGAGGCACATCCTTGCTTACATCCGTTAAAGATCAAGGGGACTGTGGAGCATGTTGGACTTTTGCTACAATGGGAGCAATTGAAGGATATGCGAAAAAAACCGGAATGGGTGATTACGACTTATCTGAAAATAACTTAAAAGAATGTAATGGATTTCGTGTCGGGGCTTGCGATGGAGGAAGTAATAATATGGTAACTGCTTATTTGACTAGAAAGTCAGGACCAGTATCTGAATTAAACGATCCGTATAATGATAAAGTAGTTGGTTGTAAGGATAATATAAATCTTGAATTTTGGATTTCCGATATAAGATATATACCTAACGATCCTGATATTTTAAAACAGGCCATTTTGGACTATAAGGTGCTCTTTCAACAGATATGATTTGGGATGATGCAAGCTATAATTCGACCAACAATACCTATTTTTCTACTGCAGGTACTGGTACTGGCCATGCTGTACTTTTAGTGGGATGGGATGATAATAAGGTCATTGGAGGCGGAACAGGTGCTTGGATTATCAAGAACAGTTGGTCAGCTTCGTGGGGTGAAAATGGCTTTTTCTATATTTCATATAACGATACCAGAATTAATTCTGAAGTTATATCTTTTCGAAATATAACTAAACCTGTAACTAATTCTATTCAATTTGGGTACGATCAACTTGGGGCAACAAATTATACAGGATATAATTCAAATATTGGATACGGGTTAATACGTTTTTCTCCGGGAAATAAAAATTACACATTAAAAAAGGTAAGTACTTTTGTAAACTCTGGTCCAGCTATCGTAAAGTTTGAAGTTTATGATGACTTTAACGGAACTTCATTAAGTAATTTATTGGGTTCTACTACTGAAAAAACCTGCGATTTGCCAGGTTATTATACTTTCGATTTAACAACCCCAATACAAATAAATGCAAATAACGATTTTTATATTAAAGTATATTACAACACTGCAGGATACAATTTCCCTATACCTATTGAAATGCAAAATGCAAATTATGCATTTCCGTTGATAGAATTTGGAAAATGCTGGATAAGTAATAATGGAACTAGCTGGTCGGCTATTGGATCTAATACTTTATCAAAAGCTGATCTATGTATTAATGCTTATGGGGAATCAGAAGTATGTGCACCTACAAACCAAGCTTCTGCATTTAGATCTACTGCATTAGCAGATAATTCAATGACGGTAAACTGGGCACGCGGGAATGGAAATGCGGTTTTGGTAGTTGCCAGAGAAGGGAGTGCTGTGAATACAGACCCTGTAAATGGATTAACCAACTTGGCCAATTACATTTTTGGAAGCGGAACACAACTCGGTACTGGCAATTATGTTGTTTATAACGGAACAGGTACTTCTGTTAATATATCAGCATTAACTCCAGGAACTACTTATTATTATGCCATTTATGAATATAATTCGGCCTCAAATTGTCACTTAACACCTGCATTAACAGGAAATGCGACAACAACAGGAATACATCCATATTGTACAGCTGGTGCAACAACGACAGGAATTGGATATATTTCAAGAGTTAGATTAAACACAATAGACCAAACCTCTACTCTTGGAACAAATGGGTATGCGGATTATACACCACAAATAGCTACAATGCAAATAGGTGTGAGATCAACTATAACAATAAACAGATCAGGTGCTTATGTGAAAGATTCTCTATTAATATGGGTTGATTGGAATAGAGATGGTGATTTTACGGACCCGGGTGAAAATATATATCATTCAATTACCACCGCGTCTAGTTATTCAACAAGCTTTGCTCCACCTGCTGTAGCAACAATAGGGACGACCAGAATGAGAATCAGGTTGCTCAATAATACTTACTTGCCAAATAGCACACCTTGTGGTGATTCATATTATGGCGAAGTGGAAGATTATACTATAAAGGTGATAGCAACATTTAATCCACCTAGTGCCCCAGTTGCAAATACAGCAACCAATATTGTTCAGACAAGTTGTACGGCAAATTGGGGTAGTTCAACTACTGCCACGGGTTACAGGATTGATGTTGCAACAGATAATGCATTTACGACTTTTGTATCAGGGTATAATAATAAGGATATTGGAAATGTTACGAGTGTAAGTGTGACAGGGTTAAGCGTTAATACAACTTATTATTATCGAATAAGAGCATACAATACAGGTGGAGACAGTCCAAACTCAAACACAATTACAATAACAACATTGCCCAATCCGCCCACTGCTCCAGTTGCAAATACAGCAACCAATATTGTTCAGACAAGTTGTACGGCAAATTGGGGTAGTTCAACTACTGCCACGGGTTACAGGATTGATGTTGCAACAGATAATGCATTTACGATATTTGTATCAGGATATAATAATAAGGATATTGGAAATGTTACGAGTATAAGTGTGACAGTGTTAAGCGTTAATACAACTTATTATTATCGAATAAGAGCATACAATACAGGTGGAGATAGTCCAAACTCGAACACGATTTCAATAACAACATTGCCAAATCCGCCCACTGCTCCAGTTGCAAATACAGCAACCAATATTGTTCAGACAAGTTGTACAGTAAATTGGAGTAGTTCAACTAATGGCACGGGTTACAGGATTGATGTTGCAACAGATAATGCATTTACGACATTTGTATCAGGGTATAATAATAAGGATATTGGAAATGTTACAAGTGCAAGTGTGACAGGTTTAAACACCAATACACTTTATTACTATCGAATAAGAGCTTACAATACAGGTGGAGAGAGTCAGAACTCAAACACTATTACTTTTACAACTGCATCATTTAATGAAACAGTTACAGACATTGACGGAAATATATATCATACAGTAAACATTGGGACACAGGTTTGGATGGTAGAAAACTTGAAAACCACTAAATTTAATGATGGGACTTCCATTCCATTGGTAACAGATAATACGGCATGGAGTAATTTAAGTACTCCTGGATATAGTTGGTATATTAATTCTACATATTACAAAAATATTTATGGTGCTCTATATAATTGGTTTACTGTAAATACTGGTAAAATTGCACCAGTTGGTTGGCATGTACCAAGTGATGCAGAATGGACAACACTTATTAATTACCTAGGTGCAAATGTTGCTGCCGACAAATTGAAAGAGGTAGGTACAAGCCATTGGATAACACCCAATAACAGTGCGACTAATGAAGCTGGTTTTACAGCTCTTCCAGGTGGTTGCCACAGTAGTTATGGTCAATTCGGAGATATTACTAAAGTTGGTTACTGGTGGAGTTCTGTGGAGGTTGACTTAAATCAGGCAAATTACATACAAATGTCTAACCTTGGTAACAGTGTATATAATAGCTATTCTTCTAAGGTATCTGGTTTTTCTGTCCGTTGTTTAAAAGATAAAGTTATTTCATTTCCAACTTTAACCACTACAAATGTAACAAGCATTACCCAAACCAATGGTATTAGTGGAGGGAATATCTCTTCAGATGGTGGTGCTACAGTGACTGCAAGGGGGGTATGTTGGAGCACTACAGTTAATCCTACTATTGCACTTAGTGCTAAAACTAGCGATGGAATAGGTGTTGGAGATTTCTCTAGTTCAATAATCGGATTAACAGCTGGAACAGCATATCATATTAGGGCATATTCAACAAATGCTGCTGGAACCAGTTATGGATCAGATATTTTGTTTATAACATTACCCAATCCACCAGTTGCTCCAGTTTCAACTTCGGCAACCAGTATTGTGCAGATTAGTTGTACTGCCAATTGGGGTAGTTCAGCAACAGCAACGGGTTACAAACTGGATATAGCAGCAGATAATGCATTTACAACTTTTGTAACAGGATATAACAGTAAAGATATAGGGAATGTCACAACTTGTAGCATAACAGGTTTAAGCAGGAATACACCCTATTACTATCGTGTAAGAGCTTACAATGCAGGGGGGGAAAGTGCCAATTCAAATACAATTACTTTTACAACTGCATCAGGTATTGAAGCAGTTACTGACATTGATGGGAATATTTATCACACAGTTACAATTGGTTCGCAGGTCTGGATGGTTGAAAACTTGAAAACAACCAAATTCAACGATGGCGTAATAATACCTCTTGTAACAGACAATGCAACATGGAGTAATTTAAGCACTTCTGGATACTGTTGGTATAATAATGATCTCACTTCTTACAAATATACTTATGGTGCTCTATATAATTGGTATGCAGTAAACTCAGGTAAACTTGCACCTACTGGTTGGCATGTTCCTTCCTATGCTGAATGGACAACATTAATAAACTTTCTTGGCGGAACAAGTTTAGCTGGCGGCAAGCTCAAAGAGTCCGGAACAACCCATTGGAATAGTCCTAATATAGGAGCGACGAATGAGAGTGGTTTTACAGGTCTTCCTAGTGGTCTCCGTCAAAATAGTAGTAGTACATTTTACTCTTCTGGTATTTTAGGTTATTGGTGGAGTACAGCAGCTGATCCTCAAATTGACTGGCCATTTGGTCTGCAAAATAATTGGAATAGTGTTCTAAATATCAACATGCCAAAGACAAACGGTTTATCTGTACGATGCTTAAAAGACATTAATAGTTCATCTTTTGCTCCAACAGTTACTACAACAGCTGTAATAGACATTACTTCAAACACAACTAGTAGCGGAGGTAATATCACTACAGATGGAGGAGCAGCGGTTACCTTAAGGGGGGTATGTTGGAGTTTAGCACCTAATCCAACCCTAGATCTAAGCACTAAAACAACAGATGGAACCGGTACTGGTATTTTCACAAGTTCAATTACCGGTTTAATTGCCGGGACCACTTATCATTTAAGAGCATTTGCATCAAATTCTATCGGAACCGGATATGGATCTGATATTTCTTTTTCTACATCGCCTAACCCACCATCTGCCCCAACAGCTAATACGGCAACCAATATTATTCGAACAGGTTATGTAGCCAATTGGGACATCTCAGTAACGGCAACGGGCTATCGATTGGATGTAGCGACAAATAATTCTTACACAACATTTTTATCAGGCTATAGAAATAAGGATATTGGAAACTCTATAAGTTTTAGTGTAACAGGTTTAAGTGCCAATACAACTTATTATTATCGCATCAGAGCATACAATGAAGGTGGTGATAGTCCGAATTCAAATACAATTACTGTTACAACATTACCAAATCAGCCTTCAGCTCCTGTTGCAAATACTGCAACCAGTATTATTCAAACAAGTTGTACAGCCAATTGGGGTAGTTCAACCACTGCCACGGGTTACAGAATTGATGTTGCAACAGATAATGCATTTACAACATTTATATCAGGATATAATAATAAGGATATTGGAAATGCAACAAGTACAAGTGTGCCTGGTTTAACTGCTAATACTACTTATTATTATCGTATAATAGCATATAATATTAGTGGAGATAGTCCATATTCAAACACAATTACTGTTACCACATTACCCAATCCTCCTGTTGCTCCGGTTTCAACTTCGGCAACCAGTATATTACAGACAAGTTGTACCGCTAACTGGGGAAGCTCAACAACAGCAACTGGTTACAAGCTAGACGTATCAACAGATAATTCCTTTACAACATTTGTATCAGGCTATAATAGCAAGGATATTGGGAATGTAACAAGTTATAACGCAACAGGTTTAATTGCCAATACAACCTATTATTATCGCGTAAGAGCTTACAATACAGGTGGAGATGGAAATTATTCTAATACAATAACACTAACAACATTACCCAATCCACCTGTTGCTCTGGTTTCAACTTCGGCAACCAGTATAGTACAGACAAGTTGTACCGCTAACTGGGGAAGCTCAACAACAGCAACTGGTTACAAGCTGGACATATCAACAGATAATTCCTTTACAACATTTGTATCAGGCTATAATAGCAAGGATATTGGGAATGTAACAAGTTATAACGCAACAGGTTTAATTGCCAATACAACCTATTATTATCGCGTAAGAGCTTACAATACAGGTGGAGATGGAAATTATTCTAATACAATAACACTAACAACATTACCCAATCCACCTGTTGCTCTGGTTTCAACTTCGGCAACCAGTATAGTACAGACAAGTTGTACCGCTAACTGGGGAAGCTCAACAACAGCAACTGGTTACAAGCTGGACATATCAACAGATAATTCCTTTACAACATTTGTATCAGGCTATAATAGCAAGGATATTGGGAATGTAACAAGTTATAATGTGACAGGATTAATTGCCAATACTACCTATTATTATCGCATACGAGCATATAATACGGGTGGAGACAGTCAAAATTCAAATTCTATAACATTTACAACATTACCAAATCCACCATCAGCTCCGACAACAATTACTGCAACTAGTATTGTACAAACAAGTTTTACCGCAAGATGGAACAGTTCAAATACCGCTACAGGATATCGAATAGATATTGCAACAAATAATAGTTTTACAGTTTATCTCACTGGCTTTAATGATAAGGATGTAGGTAATGTCCTAACCTTCAATGTTGCTGGTTTAAGTGCAAAGACATCATATTACTATCGTGTAAGAGCTTATAATACTGGAGGAACAAGTAGTAGTTCAAGTACAATAACTGTAACTACATTAACTAATCCAGCAGCAGCTCCGCTATCATTGATAAGTTCTTCGTGTAATGATCTGGTAACCTTAAAATGGAAGAAAAGCACAGGGCCTGATGTTATCCGATATCGTATTTACGGAGGCACTTCTGCCAATCCATCTATAAAAATAGATTCCACGACAAGTTCTGCCTCAGATACAGTAAAAAACATAATCGGCCTAACCAGAGGTCTGGTATATTATTTCCGAGTAACAGCTGTAAATTATGATGGTCCGGAAAGTGTATTCAGTAGTCAGGTTTCTGAGAAAGTGAAAAGGGGTGTTGTACCTACTATCAAAGCTAAATGGGGAGATCTGCTGATCTGTCCAAACGTGGGCGATTCAATTGTCAGTTACCAATGGTTTAAGAATAGCATTGCAATTACAAATGCCAACTCTCAAAACTATGTAACCAACAAGCAACCGGGAACATATATGGTAGAAACTACAGATAGGAATGGATGTAAAAACATATCGAACGTGGTTACAATCACTGGTGCAAAATCACTTTCAGTATATCCTAATCCTACTTCCAGAACTTTTGCACTAAAGATAAATGATATAACGGAGGGTAGAGCCAATGTTACAATCATTAACTCATCAGGGATAAAGGTGAAGGAACTTCAGGCTGAAAGCCCGAACGATGATCTGCTAAAAGAGATATCTGTGCGCAATTTAACTCCTGGAATCTATATTGTAAAAGTGTTACTGGATAATGCAGAATTGTATTATACAAAGATTGTTGTCACAAAATAAGATTATCATAATAAAAATATATTTAAAATGAAACACATCCTATTATATATCAGACATATTCTCTTTATTGGGTTACTCCTTTTTTGTTTTCAAAATAAGGTCTTTTCTCAGAATAATGATTCCATAAAGAGAAATGACACCATCAAGAGAAATGATACAATAAAGAGAAATGAAAACATCAAAAGAGTAAAACCGGGACTCTTTATTGGGTTTAGTGCCGGACCCGCTCAAACAAGTATTAAAAGTGTTGGAACTCTTTCTATTTCACAATTGATTTCCAACACTCAAAACTCTTATTTCGGATCTTTTGAGATTGGATACTTCTTTTCAAGGTATTTTGGACTCTCTTCAGGTGTGAATTATGTTTCATACAAATCACAACTTACACTTGAGAGCTATCAAAATAGTTTCAGTACTGTTGATTCGGAGAATGATGCTTTTGAAATGAGAGTAACTGTATCTGATATAAAAGAATTGCAAACAGTCGATATTTTAAGCATTCCTTTATGTATTAATTTACGGTTGCCTTTTAGTAAAACAGTTGGTTTGTTTATTAAAGGAGGGGTCAACCTGTCATTTCCATTGAATCAAAAATACTTAAGCAGTGGGATCTTTACGTATAAAGGTTTTTATGCTCAATATAACGACTTACTGGAAAATCTTCCTGATTATGGCTTTCCGACTGACAAAAGCGTTGCTGTTGATGGACAATTGAAACTAAAAACGATGGGTATAAACCCGATTGCTTCGGGCGGGCTTGACTTCTTTATTAAGAAGAAGATACAAATTGCTATTGGAGTAAGTTATAATAGTACAAGTCTTGGTCTCAATGATGGACCAACTTCAACAGATAAGTTCCAGCTTTCTCCTGATGCTACACACATAAACAGTTTTGTTGGTGGAAGTAGTAAAACTACAGCACAATCTATGGGTGTTGAATTTACTTTGAGATTTTATTTATAGCAATATGATAAGTGTAATATTGAGCATTAATAAAAAAGTTATAACAATTCATGAACCAAAAATAAAAATATATTGGCAGAATTATTTTTTAATAATACCCTTATTGAAAAATAATTACTCAATAAATTAAAAATAAAACTTCAAGGTGGAGCCCAGAACCCACTAGAAAAAACGGGGCGTCCCGAAAAGCCTAAAGAGTAGGATCACAAATTAATAAAAAACACCATGAAAAAAATTAAAACGTTATTAATTACTGTATTAATTTCAAGTATAGTGTCAGTAAGCTATGCTCAAACCTTTGGGGTTAGTGGAGGTTTGAATTTTTCAAAAATGTCTATTAAGGATAATTTTGGGACTGCAGATTCTAAAATGATAGTTGGTTATCATTTAGGTGTTTCAACCGAATTTCCTTTTGATAAAAAGTTCTCATTCGAAACTGGTTTATTCTTATCTACTAAAGGCACGAAACGAACTGAAATCTCACCTTTAGGGCACGAGTATGATACTGAATACAAAGCAAATCTTACATATTTAGACATACCGTTAAATGCTAAAGTAAGAATTGATTTGAAAACTTTGAAGCTCTATGGAGTCTTTGGACCTTACCTTAGTGTTGGCTTAAATGGTAAAAGTTATGAAGATGGAGATGGCACAAATATAAATTGGGGAACAGATAGTGATAATGATAATTTAAAACGGTTGGATTATGGTCTGAATATAGGTGCAGGTGTTGAAGTGAATACGATAAAAATCGGTTTAACATATGGCCTTGGATTAGCTAATATTTCTTCATATACTGATGATGGAACAAAAGTAAGTAATCAAGTCTTAAGTATATCTATTGGATACATGTTTGGCGAGAAAAAGTAAACTATTTTCAATAACCGATTATGATTGTCTGTTCTGTGAAATAATGGGGTCAGGGTGTGCTATGAGAGAGAGAGTTCGGGTAACTCTCTAAAGCTGTATTAAAGATGAGGGCGGGCCCCTCGGAACCGGTTTACAGGAACTGGTTTCAAACCACCTTATGCTGCATTTGTTAAGAGCATT
>Ga0209430_1001800_pt1 | contig 14980 bp, 13 predicted proteins | sample BarGraIncub1133A_FD_184504 | JGI IMG/M metagenome (GOLD analysis project Ga0209430, IMG submission 184504) | Arctic peat soil microbial communities from Barrow, Alaska - Barrow Graham LP Incubations 11-33A (SPAdes) (version 2) | ecosystem: Environmental > Terrestrial > Soil > Wetlands > Peat... | reverse complement strand
AGTATTTATTGATAATTACAGCACATCTTTTAGGAGATTTTATATTTCAAAGTTCAACAATGGCAAATAAGAAGAAAAGAGATTTAAAATATTTGACTTTGCATTGTATTATATATTCAGGCTTTATAATCTTATCTTTAGTTTGGTTTGGGCCATCAGAAAATGTCATTTATGCTGCTTTAATCATAATTATTTCACATATAATAATTGACTATACCAGAAAAATAATACTCATTAAAGTATCGAAGAATAAAAAGGATCATAAAACGTTTGACTTTGTTACATTTATCACAGTTCAGTTATTACACATACTTATAATTCTATGTTCTGGACATATGCTAATTGGGAATAGTGTATTTGGGAAAACTGTATTAAATATATTACTCTCGAATATGTCTTGGAAGCAGTTACATAATGGTACTATTATAGCCTTTTTATATATACTTTGTTTATCTCCAGCTGCTGTTTTTATAAAAAAAATGTTTGTGTTGTTTTCTTTTCAAGGTGAAAATGACAATACCAAAGGTGATTTAATTAAGAGTGGCTATTTAATTGGTGTTCTTGAAAGAATTATTATATTGACGCTGGGAATAAATGGCCAATTAGGTTCAATAGGGTTTATTATAGCTGCAAAGAGTCTAGCAAGGTTTAACCAGCTAAATGATAAAGAATTTGCTGAGAAGTATCTAATAGGTACCCTTCTAAGTGTAGCTATCGTACTATTTTGTGTTACAATAGGCGGCACTTTATTGATAAAATAATATAATTTAACAACACTTCAAAGCAGAACTGTTAGTCTTGTCATCATTGTTCCAATATATGGGGAAAATAAAGAAATGGTAGAAAGTATGTTTTTAATGCAAGGTGTAGGATACGCCGGAGGTAGTTTTTGGTGGAGAGGATAGGTTAAGAGAAGTAATTGATGGAACGCTTAAGGTTTTAAAATTTTAACTTTTAGTAGTTTTAACTGGTTGCAGCGCAGATATCGTTGGCGATGATGTAGGACAGATAGTTTGTGAATACCAAGAAAGGGGTATACCAATAGTTCATGCTGAAACTGGTGGTTTTAAAGGAAGTTATGATGGTACTGGCATGCCGATTATAATAGAATATAAAAATGGAACTGATGATTCTTTTGAATACTGCGGTAGTGATGTTTTTCAAATAGTCTATAAAGGTAGAATGTTTTCTATAAGAAATACTAAACTTAAACAACTTTTACAAAAATACAACGTAAAACTGGATTAGTTATTTTCACACTGCCTCTTTAAAGCTTTTGAATAGAAAATCCGAAAATGCTGAAATGATACCACCACCATGGATGATAATTCCTCCAACAATGCAGACATATGAAGAAAGAGGCGCAAGGTTATTAAGTAAAAGCGAGTGGGAAGCAAAATGTTTTAAATGTATTTGGGGCAATATGGCTAATGTTGAAATTCAATGGGATTTTGATAAAAATATTAAAAATAGGGAGGCAACTCTTGATGATGGTTATCTAGATGAACTTTGTACTGAAGGTAGAGATGAAGATAATTAATAATATTTTTCAGTTTTATCTTGGCACAGGCTTTTATGAATATATATTCGTCTAAAAAATACTTCCTTTGGTGATAATAATAAAGGGTGTACTTTTATGTTTCATATGTTATATTAGTATAGAGTGGTTTTGAGTATGGGAGGAAAATATAGTGATAGATCCATTAAAACTAAAAGCGGCATCTAATAGAGTTGAAGATGATAATAATGCTTTCAGAGCATACTTGAAAAATCATGCAGATATGGATGATTTAGATGCTCGCTTTTTAGAATTACACAAAGAATTATTTTTGAGTTATGATTGTAGTAAATGCAGAAATTGCTGTAAGGATTATTCAGCAAGCTTTAAGGAATATGAATTAGGTCCTGTTGCAGCTTTTCTGAAGATGACAGAAAAAGATTTTAGAAACAAGTATATAAAAGAAGAGTTTGGTAGCTATCAGCTAGATGCAATCCCCTGCTGCTTCCTAAAAGAAAATGGTGGATGTGAATTAGAAGCATGTAAACCTGCAAGCTGCAAAGACTATCCCTATACTGATAAGCCTGAAAGATTATTAAGTCTATTAAGCATTCTAGATTCAGCCAGCATTTGCCCAGTTGTATTTGAAATGCTTGAAAGATTAAAGCAAGATTACAGATTTAAGAGAAGAAAAAGATACTAAATAACTAATCCCTTAAGCAGCTCCAAAAATTAATAGGATTTAACACCATCCAAACTATTAATTTAAGGAGAACTCAAAGGATTATTAAAAAACAATTTCTATATTTCTGTATATGTAATATTACCATCAAAAACATAAGTTAAAGAAGTTTTTGAACCATCTATGGCAAACAACATTTTTTCGATTACAGCTTGCTCTTCTTTGCTAGTTGTTATAGAAACCTTGCCTTCTTCCTCCACCTCTGACTTTAGCTCAAATTCATATATAAAATCCTTTATAAGTCTTACCAAATCAGATATGTCATCAGAATTAATATTTTGATTCTTTACAAAGCCTTTTAGTGTTTTTTCCAATTGCTTTTTTGGATATTTCAATATATTTCCCATACTTTACCTCCTATTGTTAACTCTGATAAAGTATACCACAAAAATAGAAGGGACACTTTATTATCTTAGAAATTTTGAAACAAAAGGAGAAGAGTCACCTTTCCTCATAACATGTCCAGAAGGTCCTTCACCTAAAAATTCAGAGAACCAAGACTCATGTTCAATTTCTTCATTTAGAATTGACAAGGCCAAATCATAGGTTCTATGGTCTTTACCTGCGGTCATATTGCAAATTTCATTGTATCCGCTAGCAGCACATCTTTCAGCACCTACTAACACTTTTAATATTTCATCAACGTTTGTTGGGTCCTCTGGTAATTTTGCTGGAGGACATGAAGATAAATCATGAAATACCTTCATACAATCTGGTAGACATCCTCCAAGCTCATAAATTCTTGGTACCAAAGCTTCAAAATGATTTCTGTCCTCCACACGAGCAGTTTCAGCTATTTCTTTTATTCCTTCACCTTTTAAGCCAATTAAATTAGCACGAAGTATCGTATAATAATAGTAAGTTGTTAACTCTGCTGCTGCATTTTTAATTAGTAAAGCAACTAGCTTCTCAACATCAACACCTGATCTTTCAACCATTTCTCTTGCAACTCTTGCCATAGTAACTATTCACTCCTTTTTATCCGAATGAATTTATTATGTCCAACACTCTCTAAATTAATGTTATAATTTAATTAAATTAAGGAAATATTCTTTACGAAAGGAAATGATTTAATGGATATTAAATATAAGAATTGTCAAAGCTGCGGGATGCCCTTAACTAGAGATGGAAAAGCCTTAGGAACGGATGCAGATGGTAAAATAAGCGAGATTTATTGCGGTTACTGTTATAAAAATGGAGAATTTACTCTACCCAATATTACTGTAAGCGAAATGAAAGATAGAGTAAATTCTAAATTGCTGGAGATGCACTTTCCTAAAATTTTAGCAAAGTTTTTCAGTAGAAATATTCACAAATTGAAAAGATGGAAATAAATTAGCTTAAGGCTTTGCTATGGTATATACCTCTGTAGTGGTGCCCTCAAAGCTAACAAAGGAAATTTTCATTTCAGTATCTGTTACTTCTGTTCTAATGGCTACATATTTATTTTGATTTTCAGGTTCCCCTCCACTGAGGATTGTAGGAAAAGTAAATTCTTTACCATCTGGTTTTATCACAGCGGGAACATGAGTGTGACCTGAAAAAACCACATCTAGCTTCATTTCATTTAATAAATCTCTCCAAGCCTTTTGATATGCTTTTAAAGGATCAGTTCCCGTAGTTGTATCATCCGCATTTAATGGAATATGGACAAATCCAATTTTGTATTTTGCATTTTTATAGGCATCACTTTCATATATACCCTGTAGCCATTTTGTCTGGAGTTGTCTATAATTTTCAAAATCTGATAAACCACTATATTCTTTGTCACTATCTAGTTTGTCCTCACCAGAGTCTAGCACCACTGCGAAAATAGGCCCAAAGCTAAAGGTGTAATAGTAGTGATTATTCGGAAGAGCCAAATAGTTAGGCAAATCTCTTGCCGCTCCCCCTCTTGGTTCATGGTTACCGTCCACAAAATAAAAGGGTTTTTCCCCATTGGTGGCAAGAGATAAAGGTTCTAAAATTTTGCTTACAATATCTGTTGTGCTATCTATTGTATTAACAGAGTCACCATTTAAAACTACAAAATCATAATCCTTCTTAGATAAAAATTTACTATATATATTTTTGTTTTCATGGATATCACTTAGCGTATAGAATACTAAATTATCCTTTAAGCTTGAATCACTATAATTTTTAAAACTGCTTACAACGGTGTTCCCATAGTTTACATTATTCTGATAACTATGACTGATTTTCGTGCTGGAGATTCTATAAACTATTGAACTATTGGGTGGAGCATCTATTACTACTTTATGGTATTTAGTGTTAGCATCAATTATCCCATTTGTTGACATAAAGACTTTCTTAAGATGATCTTTATCAGGCCCATATTCTACATAGGAAGTACTGTTTTTGTCTGTGGTCCAAAGAATAGCGATATTATTACTATCTACAATTTGAACATTTGGCCCTGAAGATATAATAACATTTCCAAAATCCATTACTTTTAGAAGTATTAATATAGTAGCTACAACGATGGTAGAGTAATAGAATATAGGAATTTGAATAATTTTCAAAGTTGGGCTAGAAACAACCAATATAAAAAACAACATAATAATAAGTATGTAAGGGGTTGGGGATATCAAATAGGAGGTTACCAGATATTGGGAGTCTTCCATTCGAGTAAATAAGTAAATATTAAAAGCTGATAGTAAAAGCCCAAGTATTATTGGCATTACTATATTTATTGTAGAAATAGGGTTAATAAATCTTTTATGTTTATTAATTAATACAATAAAAAGTAAAAGAGAATATATAAAATATATAGTATATAAAGAAAATAATAGGGTGGTAAACGGCAAATTGCTATAGAAGGGCGTCTTCACATCCCTATCTATGTAATACCAAAAGGGTCTCATTGACAAATAAATTAGGATATTAAAAGCGGATAAAGTTAAAGTTGAGGTAAAAAAACTGATAATTAAAGGCTTTGAAAACTTCCTATCCATAGGTGCCTCCTAGAATTTAATATTATAATTTAAGCTTAACGCATTTGGCATAAAATAACAATAAATTCTGGGATAGGAGTGTTATTAGTGTGTTACTAAACTTTCATAGAATTAATACTTTTAACATAAGTTTTTATTGCTTCTAAAGAATCACATTCTAATATGCTTTTTATAACAACATCAATTTTATCAAAGCTTGAGATTTTTTTAACTTCATTTATAAATTCCGCATCTGCTATAGCTCCGAATTTACATTCAATAATTTTCAATATTACTAAATGGAATTTTTGTGCTTCGCTAATAAAAACTACTTTAAGAATCTGTTCAATTAGAATAGTACTGCCAATGACTTTTAATAAATTTACACCTACAATATTTATAATATTCTGGGTAATTTCATCAATCAACCCCTTTTGAATTAGCTTCTCAACTGCCTTTATAATTCCATCTTCGACTCCATCTTCAATGCTTTCTTTCATTTCATGTTCAATACTCATTTGAAACTCCTCTCTATATAAACAATCTAAAATTTCTCATAAATTAATATCTCCACTTCTACTTACTTCAAGAAGAGCGAAAAATATGATAACACATTCTGCCTTTACTTCATATTATGAATTGTATTTAAATTAATTAAGTACATAAAAATTACGGGAGGATCCATATGAGAAAAAATACCCTAAAGTTTTCTATAGTATCTATTATTGTGGCTTTAGTTTTAGTTTCAACAACCCTAGTTGGCTGTGGTAAACCTAAAGTTACTACCTTGAAGACTGTTAGACTTAATGAAGTGGTTAGATCAGTTTTCTATGCTCCTATGTATGCGGCTATTAGTGAGGGTTTCTTTAAAGAGGAAGGAATTAAGATTGATCTATCAACCGGTCAAGGCGCAGACAAAACCATGCAACAAGTTCTTAGTAATAGTGCAGACATTGGTTTTTGTGGACCAGAACAAGTACTTTACATCTATAATCAGAAGCGAGATGATTACCCTGTATTATTTGCGCAGCTTACCCAGAGGGATGGTTCCTTCTTAGTAAGTCGAAAAGATGAAAAGAATTTTACTTGGGAATCTTTAAGGGGTAAAAGTATACTTGGTGCAAGACCAGGTGGAGTTCCAGAAATGGCACTTGAATATGTACTAAAAAATCATGGAATAATACCAGGAAAAGATGTTAATATGATAACTAATGTTGCATATACAGCTACAGCGGGGGCCTTTGCAGCAGGAACAGGTGACTATGTTGCCTTATTCGAACCTAATGCTAGTACTTTAGTTAAAGAAACGGGAGCGTACATTGTAAGCTCTATTGGTAAATCTGCAGGAGTTATTCCTTACACTTGTTTTTTCTCTACTAAATCTTATATGGCTAAAAATGCTGATACCTTAGATAAATTCACGAGTGCTATATATAAAGGACAATTATGGATAAATACTAAGACCAATGAAGAAATTGCAAATTCCATAAAATCCTTTTTCCCAGGAACAGATGTTACTCTAATTGCACAAGTTATTAAGAATTATAAAGATATTCAAGCCTTCTCTCCAAATCCTACCTTTAAAGAAGCGGATATGACTAGACTTATGGATATTATACAATCTTATAAGAGTGATTTATTATTAGAGAGACCAGCTTTTAATAAAGTTGTAAATAATACATTTGCAGACAATGCAGTGAAAACTGTTAAATAGTTTAGGAGGGCTGCCTTAAGGGCAGTCTTTTTTTTATCTTTCTTTTAACAATACCTTTACCTCTTTCATATACTACCTTATGTAGGATTAAAAAATACCTATCCTAGGAGCTGATAAAATGAGTAAAGTTGAAATATGTCATGTTTCTATGAACTATCAGACATCTAAGAGCGAAATTTCTGCCCTTGTAGATATAAATTTATCCATAAGTAATGGGGAGTTTGTAAGTATTGTTGGCCCTTCAGGTTGTGGAAAATCTACTTTATTAAATATTATATCCGGTTTAATAAAACCATCTAAGGGAGAAATAATCATAGACGGAATACCCAAACAGGATTATTCACAAAATCTAGGTTATATGTTTCAAAGAGACCATCTATTTGAATGGCTAACTGTATGGGATAATGTAATCTTAGGCTTAAAGGTTCAACATAAATTAGATGATAAAAATAAAGAAATCCTTAAAGCTCTTCTAATTAACTATAACCTATGGAATTTTAAAGATAATTATCCAAGAGAACTATCTGGTGGTATGAGGCAGAGGGTGGCACTTATACGAACGCTAGCGTTGAACCCTGATGTGCTGCTTCTGGACGAACCGTTTTCTGCACTTGACTTTCAATCACGATTGCGTGCTAACGATGAAATATCTGAAATGATAAAGAACGAGGGTAAAACCGCTATTATGGTAACTCATGATATATCTGAGGCTATATCTATGTCTTCTAAAGTCGTTATACTATCTAAAAGACCTGCAAGTATAAAGAAAGAAGTTAATATCGATTTTCTACTTAATTATAATACACCACTAAAACGTCGGGAAGCTGAGAAATTTAGATTGTATTTTAATGAAATATGGAAGGAGATTGATGTAAATCATGATGGTGAGTAATAAGATTGAGGTTAGTAAAGAACATGCAGAGTACATTAAAAAGCTTAAGTATACCAAATATAAAATCGTAATTACTCGTATATCTATTTTAATAATATTTTTTGCGTTATGGGAGATATTGGGAAGACTTAAGATAATTGATCCGTTTCTTACCAGTACGCCTACGAGAATGTTTAAAAGCTTACTTACCATATATGCAGAAGGTACGTTATTTACACATATTTTCATTACTTGTTATGAAACAATCTTAGGGTTCGTTCTAGGTACAATTTTCGGCACCTTAATTGCCATAATGCTTTGGTGGTCAGATTTTGTATCTGAAGTACTAGATCCTTATTTAGTTGTTTTAAATGCTCTACCCAAGATAGCCTTAGCTCCAGTTATTATCTTCTGGGTTGGCAATGGATTAAAGGCGATAATAGTTATTGCTTTATTAATATCTATAGTAGTAACTATAATAAGTGTTTTAAATGGGTTTAAAGAAGTAGATAGCGATAAAATAAAATTACTCCAAACCTTTGGTGCTTCAAAGCTTCAGTTATTAACCTACCTAATAATACCTGCTTCAGTACCTACTATGATTTCAACACTTAAAATAAACGTTGGGTTATCTTGGGTTGGGGTAATAATGGGTGAATTCCTTGTTGGTAAAGCAGGGCTAGGGTTCTTAATAGTTTATGGAGGTCAAGTAGCACAGCTGGATATGGTAATGATGAGTATAGTTATATTATCAATACTAGCCTACTTAATGTATGAAATAGTTCATATCTTGGAGAAAAAGATTCAGGTGAGATCCTAAATTCATAACATAATATTATGAATATGATATAATTATACTGTTATATTAGAGTGCTAGAAGCCTTTGCAAAAGGCTTCTAGATATTAATAGAAGAGGAGATTTCTATATGCAAAAGCTAATAAATCAGTTAAAGGATATATGCGAAACACATCTATTAGATGAAAAAATATTGATAGTTCCATCTAATTCAGTTGGAAGACAAATCCTCCAGGCGTTAACAAAAGATGGACAAGGTTTTATGAATTTAAAAGCAGTAACTTTAAAGGAATTAGCAAAGAACTTATGCGAAAATAGGTTTTATGAAGCAAAGCTAGAGTACATAGATAGTGTTGTTAGTTTACAGTTTCTAATAAATAAAATTAAAGAACTTCTACTAAATAACAAACTTAATTATTTCAATAAAATTGAAGTAAACTCAACTTTATGTACAAGCCTTTTAAACTCTCTTTTGGAAATTAGAATGGCAGGGCTGGAAAGCTCTGCTTTAGATGAAAACAGCTTTGTTAGCGATAGTAAAGGACAAGATATTAAGTTGATGCTCTCTTGCTATGAAGCTATGTTAAAGGAGAATAATTATATTGATAGTGCTAAACAATACAAGACTTCTGTGGAAATTCTAGATAGTAATTTAAGCGGTAGCAGAGAGAAACTCTATTATGTAGTTCCTGATCTTGAGCTGACGTACCTAGAGATGAGTTTTCTTGAAAAGCTTACAAAGGGGCATTATACAAAACTTCACCTTAGTAACAATTTAGAGGTGGGTAAAGAATTTAATCTTCTAAAAGCCTATGGAGAAAGTAATGAAGTTAATCAGGTTTTTCAAAGCATTAAAAAAATGGGAGTAGCCTTAGATACTATAGCAGTATTTTATACGGATACAAATACCTATACTCAGCTTTTCTACGATGGAAGTTGCCAGTATGGAATTCCTATAACTTTTGGGGATGGGATTAATATAAAGAATTCTACCAGCGGAAGACTATTTTCCAATCTAATTAGTTGGATAAAACAAGGATTTTTAGCTAGCTCCTTATATGATATTTTTTTAAGTGGAGATTTTAAGGTAGTAAGTGATGAAAGCATTAGTATAGGATACCTTGTGAACCAATTAAAGGACATGGGCATAGGGTGGGGTAGGACTAGGTATTTATTATGTCTTGATAATGCAATAAAGCTTTGCGAAGATAAAGTTCATACTTGCGTAGAAAATTATAAGGATCACTATGAAAAAAAACATATTAAGCTTCAAGCCTTAAGGAAATTAATAGATAGTATTTTAGAGGCGATCCCAGAGCAAACTGAGGAGGGCTTAATAGATTTCAAAAAACTTATTATTGGACTTGGGAAGCTTATAGATGAGTATAGCAATATTAAAAGTGAAATAGATGGAGAAGGGAAAAAATCTATTTTAGATATCTTAAAGCTTTCCACAGTAAACTGTGAACCTTTAGTAAACCAAAAGGATGCTATAGAATTTTTAGAAGACATCATCTCAGGCCTAAGAGTAAAGGTAGCTAATCCTAAAAATGGCTTCCTTCATATATGCTCTTATAGAAGTGGTACCTATATTCATAGAAGCTCTAACTTCTTAGTTGGAGTTGATTCAGGAAAGTTTCCTGGAAGTGGTCTTGAGGACCCCATAGTGCTTGATACAGAAAGGACTAAGCTAAGCCCCTACTTATCTTTAAAGTGTGATGAAATAAATCGGAATAATGAATATATGAATAGGCTTATATCCTCTCTATCAGGAAAAGTTTTTATAAGCTATTCCTCCTTTGATACTACATCAAATAGAGCACAGTATCCATCTTTTATGATGCTCAAAGTATATAGGTTCTTAGAAAAGGATAATTCGCTAGATTATTCAAGCCTATCTAGCAGCTTCACAAATGAAGCAAGCTTTGCAATCACAAGTCCGGAGGAAGCCTTAGATGAAGCCCAGTGGTGGCTTAGTCGCGCTGCTTTAAATAATGGAAAACTTAAGATGGATTCCCTTGTAGCTTACTATAAAGATTTAGGAAAGGGAATTACTGCTAGGGCAAATAGGGAAACTGATAAATTTACTGCTTTTGATGGGAAACTTAGTGCTTTGAGCGGAGATTTTAACCCTAAAATAAATAGCAATATGAGTATGTCCACAAGTCAGCTTGAAATGATAGGAAAATGTCCCTATGAATACTTTCTAAAGTATATATTAAATATTAAAGTTCCGGAGGAATATGAATATGATGCGAGTGTATGGCTAGACCCAGCTCAGAGAGGAAGTCTTTTACATAGTGTCTTTGAAAACTTCTATAAAAGACTAAAGGATAACCATGAAAGGCCCTCCCTTGTTAAACATGCAGACTTAATAAATTCCATTGGGGAAGAGTTTATAGATATTTATAAAATGGAGATTATCCCTCCTAGCGAAATAGTATTTCAGCAAGAAAGAAGTGAAATACTACAGTGTTGTAGAGTCTTTTTAATTAGTGAGGAGGAAGAAAATTCTAAGGCAGCGCCCTGTTATTTTGAATTGTCTTTTGGTCGTGAGGATGATAATGATGAAATAGGAGTAATAGATAAAGTTGAAATTAGCTTAAAGAATAATTCTAAAATTTATATAAAAGGTATTATTGATCGGGTGGATAAAGAAGCAGAGGGATTGTATAGGATTATTGATTATAAAACAGGTTCAAGCTATAACTATGATAATGCGGATGTGTTCAAGGAAGGACGGCAACTCCAACATGCTCTATATTCAGTAGCCTTAGAACAAATATTAAGAGATAAAGCTATATGCATAAGTCCCCGGGTAATTGAAGCAGGATATATTTTTCCAACTTTAAAAGGAAAGGGAGGAAGGTATATGCGAAATCAAGAAAATAGAGATGAGTTTTATGAAATATTGGACATGCTTCTTGTACATTTAGAAAAAGGCTCTTTTCATATGACAAATAATCTAGCGGATTGTAGATATTGTGATTATAAAGATATTTGCGAAAGGGAAGCTTTAGAGAGATATATTGGGGATAAAATCGCAGACATAGATGAAAGTATTAATGATAAAGGGGGCGAAATAGATGGGTAAACTAGAGCTTGTTGATGCTAAGGTCCGAGAAAAAATAGAAAAATCTCTCCACATGAATTTCCTTGTGGAAGCTGGGGCAGGTTCAGGAAAAACTACCTGTCTTGTTAAAAGAATCATAAGTGAAATAGCCTCTGGCAATGGGAAGATACAAGAGATAGTTGCTATAACTTTCACTAAAAAAGCAGCGGATGAACTTAAACAAAGATTTCAGAATAAGCTTGAGGCTACTATTTTAGAAACTGAAGAAGCGGTTATCCTGATGCGCTTAAATACTGCCTTATCAAATATAGATAGCTGCTTTATTGGAACTATTCATTCCTTTTGCTCTAGAATCTTAAGAGAAAGACCTATAGAGGCTATGCTAAATCCTGATTTTGAAGAGGTTGATGATTTAGCTTCAAGTATCCTACTTGAAGAAGCATGGCATGGATATTTAGAGCATGTAAGAGTAAATAATCCAGAATTACTTAAGAGCCTTGATATAATCGGTATTAAGCCTGAGGAATTAAAGCAGTGTTTCATTCAAATAAGCACTTATCCTGATATAAATATTGAGGGGATAGAGATTAAGAAGCCAGAGTTTAGACCTTACTATGAAAAATTAAAGAATCTATTAAGGGATGCAATGGATTATATACCTAAAGTAGCACCGGATAATGGCTTTGATGAGCTTCAAAAAAGTATTTTAGCGGCAAGTCGAAATAGTAAGTATTTGGATATGGAAGATGAAAGGAACCTTATTAATATATTAGCTTCCTTTAATAAGTTGCCTAAAGTTACTTTAAATAGATGGGCAGATAAGAAAATTGCAAAAGAGTTTAAAGAGGAATTTACTATATTTCGTGATGAGATAGAAAGTGACATGAGAAAATGGAAAGAGTACTCTTATTATTATGTTTTGAATTTTGTTAAGCCTGGAGTTAAGTATTATGAAGAGCTTAGATATAAAAGATCACTACTGAATTTTCAAGATCTTCTAATGAAAACTGCGGAAGTGTTAAAAAACTATGGGGAGGTACGAAAGTATTTTCAAAGTAAATATAAATTTTTACTTGTAGATGAATATCAAGATACGGACCCAATTCAAGCAGAAATAATCTTTTATCTTACAGGAGAAGATACCCAGGAAAAGGACTTTCAAAAATTAAAGCCAAGACCTGGCTCCTTATTTGTAGTTGGTGATCCAAAGCAGTCAATTTATAGGTTTAGAAGAGCAGATATTTATATATATAATTTAACTAAAGCACTTATTGAAAAGAGTGGTGGAGAGACTTTAAGTTTAGTTTCGAATTTCCGTTCTGTGAAATCCATCTGTAATGTGCTAAATAAAACATATAAAGAAACCTTTCCAGAGGAGTTTAATGATTATCAAGCTAAATATTCTATGCTGGAAGGGGTAAGAGAAGATGCAGTAGGGTCTGATTTTGGTCTTAGAATCTTAAAGGTGGGAGCTGATTTTACAAATAAAGATGAAATCATAGCAGAGGATGCAAAATCCATTGGAAAGTATATTGCTTGGGCTATAAAGGGTAATGTTAAGTTAAGCCGAAGCGAGGATGAAATAAAGGAAGGGCTAAGCCCAACCCCTATACCAAAAGATTTCTTAATAATACTTAGGTATAAAGACCAAATGGAAGTATACTCAAGGGCTTTAGAAAGTATGGGTATAAAAACAGTAATTGCAGGAAGCAGCTCCTTTGGAGTTTATCCTGAAATGAAGGAGCTATTAAAAGTGTTAAGAGCTCTAACGGATATATATAATGAAGTATATTTAATAGCAGTGCTTCGAGGTATGTTCTTTGGAATTAGCGACGACATACTTTATAAATTTAAAAAAAGTGGGGGACGGTTCTCTATTTTTAGTGAAGTTCCAGAAGACACCCCAGAAGACACTAAAAACGCTATGGAGAATGCATATGCAAAGCTAAAAAAATACTACAGCTACACGAAAGAACTAACTCCAGCTGTAGTTATTAGCAAGATCATAAGTGAGTGTGGTATAGTGCCCTTTATCCTTACTGAGGAAATGAAGGATATAAGAAATGGTAATGTTTATCAAATGCTAGAGATTATTCGGGGCTATGAATTAGAGGGCCTTCTGGATTTTAAGCAGATGGTTACTAAAATAGAGGAGCTATTTACTTCAAAGCTAGAAAATGAAATATCCTTAACCGGTGATAATAATAACGGAGTTAGAATTATGAATTTACATAAAGTTAAGGGCCTTGAAGCCCCTATAGTTTTCCTTGCTAACCCCTACAAATTAACTGGGGCTAGGGTGGATATTCATATTGAAAGAAAAGGTGAAAAACCTGAAGGCTATTTAGCTATTAAAAAAGTAAAAGGCTATCAAGTCGAAATTATTGCGGAGCCAGACAGATGGGAAGGTTTTGAGGAGGAAGAGAAAAAGTACTTAGTTGCAGAGGAAGAAAGACTTTTATATGTGGCAGGAACTAGAGCAAAAAACATACTCATTATTAGCAGCAGCGAAAAAACCAATGGAAAAAACCCCTGGAGCAAAATCTTAAATAATATACCGGAAGAATTTATTATTGATATAGATAAGATAGAAATGGAAGAGAAAATAGATACCTACTTTCAGCCTGCGAATTTTCTAGCAGAGAAAACTAAAATCAATTCTATTGATGATAAAATATTTAGTCCAAGCTTTAATGAAATTACTCCATCAGTGGTTTCAACAGAGGGAGAAACTTTGAAAGTCCATTTTGGGGAAAGTCTTGGAGCAGAATTTGGAGTGGTAATGCATAAGCTCTATCAGCTATTAGTAGAAAATAATCAGGTTACAGAAATTGATATTTTAACTGCCCTTAAAGAAAATGAAGTTTCAGAGGGGAAAATCCTTACTGTTAGAAAATTGTTAAAGGATTTTAAGGACAGTAATATTTTCAAAAGAATAAAAAAAAGCAAAAAGGTTTTATGTGAAATCCCCTTTTCACTAAAAATTAATAGTGATGAAAGCGTGCCTTCTATAGTATTTGGAATTATGGATTTAGTCTTCAAAGAAGAGGGGGGCTGGGTGATACTTGATTATAAAACTAATGCAGCGGAAAGAGAAGAAGCTTTAGAAGGTTTGACAAAACATTATTCAAATCAGCTTAAGTTATATAGGGCTGCTTTTGAAAAAATCTCAGGAGAAAAAGTTAAAAGCTGTGTTCTATGCTTTGTAAGAGGAGTAAATGAGGAAGGTATGGGAATTGAATTGATTGAAGTAAATTAAGATTGTGTAAAGTGAGCTATGAAAAAACTGAATAAAAAAGTTAAGCCAAAACACTCTAGAATTATTACAAAAATAACCTAAGTTTATTCCAATG
>Ga0209430_1001798_pt1 | contig 14995 bp, 15 predicted proteins | sample BarGraIncub1133A_FD_184504 | JGI IMG/M metagenome (GOLD analysis project Ga0209430, IMG submission 184504) | Arctic peat soil microbial communities from Barrow, Alaska - Barrow Graham LP Incubations 11-33A (SPAdes) (version 2) | ecosystem: Environmental > Terrestrial > Soil > Wetlands > Peat... | reverse complement strand
TACCGCTTAACACACTCAACCATGAATACCCAGTAATGGGAATAGGGTGCTGGAGAAATTAAGTTCCGCAGTGCATGGTTTTAAGTTTGCCAAAAACACCATTAATTTAAATACATCTCATGTTATGGTTCAAGGATATGCTGCTGTGTTAACTATTAATGGAACTACAAATTTAAATACATCTCATGTTATGGTTCAAGAGACTGAATATCATGGGTTGGGTCTTGCTTATTTGCATTTAAATACATCTCATGTTATGGTTCAAGACAAAGATTCAGACCTTGCTAATATGTCCATAAAATTTAAATACATCTCATGTTATGGTTCAAGACTCCTTCTCTTACATGTGTTTTTCCAATTGGGTCATTTAAATACATCTCATGTTATGGTTCAAGTTTCACTATAAACATCAATGCCATCTTCATCCTTATATTTAAATACATCTCATGTTATGGTTCAAGTTGCTTCCATATATACTTCTTTTGGTAGAGCATCTATTTAAATACATCTCATGTTATGGTTCAAGCAATACAACAATCGCAAGTGAGGGGGTAAAAGTAATTTAAATACATCTCATGTTATGGTTCAAGTAAAACTAAATCAAAACGAGCTTTATTTGTAACTCAATTTAAATACATCTCATGTTATGGTTCAAGTGCAACAGGAACTAATACATTAAAGGTAGGAACATATTTAAATACATCTCATGTTATGGTTCAAGTGATATTCAAAAAGCGATGAGCTATGATAGCTATATATTTAAATACATCTCATGTTATGGTTCAAGTAAGACTTGATTGTATAGCTGTTATAACGTCTGCATTTAAATACATCTCATGTTATGGTTCAAGATGCAAAGAATAGGATCGGGATACTTTGGTTCGTCATTTAAATACATCTCATGTTATGGTTCAAGTAAAGACAGCAATTGCAGCATGTGAATACTTAGTAAAATTTAAATACATCTCATGTTATGGTTCAAGTCACTAAAGTACAGATATGGTACATGATGTAGGTCTATTTAAATACATCTCATGTTATGGTTCAAGGAATTGGTACATAAGACTATTCGTAGGCTTACTATATTTAAATACATCTCATGTTATGGTTCAAGATGATGAAATATTATTTAGATACTCATTTTTATGCATTTAAATACATCTCATGTTATGGTTCAAGAAACAAAGTAAAGTTTGATGTTCTTTACCCATCTTAATTTAAATACATCTCATGTTATGGTTCAAGCTTGCCGTCATATACTCCATAATCTGATACTACACTATTTAAATACATCTCATGTTATGGTTCAAGTAAAATTTCAATTTCAACATCAACAGACGCAAATATTTAAATACATCTCATGTTATGGTTCAAGTAGTGCTGTTGTTGCCAGTGTTCCTGTATTTGCCACATTTAAATACATCTCATGTTATGGTTCAAGATTCTCATGTTCTTGGTGCTATACAATTGCTCCATACATTTAAATACATCTCATGTTATGGTTCAAGTGGCAAAGCCGGGAAATGGAAAAACCATAAGTATAACATTTAAATACATCTCATGTTATGGTTCAAGTTTAAAGCACAACCAAGTCATTCAAGAAGTTATCACATTTAAATACATCTCATGTTATGGTTCAAGGATTCAATAACAACTTTTGTTAACAATGCCAAAGTATTTAAATACATCTCATGTTATGGTTCAAGACAGAGTTCTTATATAGCTCAGCTTGTCGTTTAAAATTTAAATACATCTCATGTTATGGTTCAAGGTTTGTTTAAGTCCTAAATTTACGAAATTTTTAAAATTTAAATACATCTCATGTTATGGTTCAAGATGTAGGTGGATTTATGATAAGAGAGGTTGGTGTCTAATTTAAATACATCTCATGTTATGGTTCAAGCATCACCAGGACAATCACAATCATTGCCACCTACACATTTAAATACATCTCATGTTATGGTTCAAGAGTGAATTCATCGACTACACCTTTAATACTAGTAGCTATTTAAATACATCTCATGTTATGGTTCAAGTGACGCAGAATTAAAAGCTCTTATCGCTGGAACAACATTTAAATACATCTCATGTTATGGTTCAAGCTACAACCACTACTAATAATTATAATTCTACTACATTTAAATACATCTCATGTTATGGTTCAAGTACACCGACACCAATTGCAATATTTTTAGTTCTAGTATTTAAATACATCTCATGTTATGGTTCAAGGCCAGGTCAAATATGCCAACTCACCTATGCGATAACATTTAAATACATCTCATGTTATGGTTCAAGCTTACAGTAAGCAAATAAAAGATATAACAAACCAAAATTTAAATACATCTCATGTTATGGTTCAAGAATCCACTAGGTAAAAATGTAACACAAGGCTTATCATTTAAATACATCTCATGTTATGGTTCAAGCTATAGCCACCTCCAATTTCCGTTTATTTCAATATTTAAATACATCTCATGTTATGGTTCAAGCCTCGTCTACACTTGCAAATCCTGCCGCAAGTGGTATTTAAATACATCTCATGTTATGGTTCAAGTTTTATAGAATGATTAATAATAACAGGAGGTAATAATTTAAATACATCTCATGTTATGGTTCAAGATCTAATACAACAGAACAATACGCATATCAAAATAATTTAAATACATCTCATGTTATGGTTCAAGCATGATGATATGGTGGATTGTGCTTCTCAAGCATATTTAAATACATCTCATGTTATGGTTCAAGAATTTATGGAGAAGAATTTAGAAGTAAGTTATCTAAATTTAAATACATCTCATGTTATGGTTCAAGAAAAGTAATTAGTATTAATGTTGAATATATTTTTGAATTTAAATACATCTCATGTTATGGTTCAAGAGAAATTAAAGAAAAGTATAAATTAGATTCTTTGAAATTTAAATACATCTCATGTTATGGTTCAAGAATTAAAAATTATGTTATCTTCATTATATGAAAATATTTAAATACATCTCATGTTATGGTTCAAGTTAAAAAAAATAATGATAGGTTAGTTGGGGAACAATTTAAATACATCTCATGTTATGGTTCAAGACAATCAACTGTTGCAGAAATTGCAATAGTTGAATCATTTAAATACATCTCATGTTATGGTTCAAGCTGACTTTATGTTATACCAACCATTCAGTCCCCGATTTAAATACATCTCATGTTATGGTTCAAGCGAATAATGTGGTTAATAAACCGTTATGCAACCATATTTAAATACATCTCATGTTATGGTTCAAGCTGGCTTGCTTTTAATGAAATATCGGAAGTGTTTTTATTTAAATACATCTCATGTTATGGTTCAAGTGTCAACATAACAATGCAATTAATCGAGGGAACAATATTTAAATACATCTCATGTTATGGTTCAAGTTGAAAGATGGGAGAAGGAACTAGGATTAATAGTATTTAAATACATCTCATGTTATGGTTCAAGAAATTTTGAAAAATGTATTCGAGTTAATCGTGACCAATTTAAATACATCTCATGTTATGGTTCAAGCTCCACTTGTTACGCATTATTTTCAGATTACGTTACATTTAAATACATCTCATGTTATGGTTCAAGTTGAAACTAAAAATAATACCATAATTGAAACAAAACTATTTAAATACATCTCATGTTATGGTTCAAGTAATAATTCAAAAATACAATGGGAGGTATTGACAAGATTTAAATACATCTCATGTTATGGTTCAAGCTATAGAAGACATTAAAAGATGTGCAAAGGAGAGATTTAAATACATCTCATGTTATGGTTCAAGCCACTTGTCAAAGCTAATCCACCAGCAACAGAAGTATTTAAATACATCTCATGTTATGGTTCAAGGTACCACTAACATAACCAGTAGACCAACCACTATATATTTAAATACATCTCATGTTATGGTTCAAGCCACTTGTCAAAGCTAATCCACCAGCAACAGAAGTATTTAAATACATCTCATGTTATGGTTCAAGGCTTGATTGATAGAGTCATCTCTTTGCCTTTTAGCATTTAAATACATCTCATGTTATGGTTCAAGACTATGCCTTGACTAAGCTTTCCCATAAGTCCTGTATTTAAATACATCTCATGTTATGGTTCAAGTTACGTTGTAGCGTAATAAAGGAGGTTTGAAACATATTTAAATACATCTCATGTTATGGTTCAAGTTTAATGCCTAACAGCAAATCCCAATCAGCAATCATATTTAAATACATCTCATGTTATGGTTCAAGGCAATTATAATAGCCTTTTCTAGCGTTGGTCTGCTAATTTAAATACATCTCATGTTATGGTTCAAGAAGTTTTCGTGGATTATAGGTGTTTGCTAGTTCAACATTTAAATACATCTCATGTTATGGTTCAAGCCAAAGTAGTATATACAAAGCAAGCAACCTAATTAAATTTAAATACATCTCATGTTATGGTTCAAGGATTGAATCGCTGTTGTTTTGCTCATAGTAGTTGGAATTTAAATACATCTCATGTTATGGTTCAAGGTATAAGGAGATACGCTATGAAAGAAGAAGTGCTCAATTTAAATACATCTCATGTTATGGTTCAAGTTTTGCAAATAAAAGAAAGGAAGGTGGAGTTGTAATATTTAAATACATCTCATGTTATGGTTCAAGTAAATTGAATTGGTGCATTTTAAAAGCTATAAGCCCTACAAATGCCGTATATCACTACTATCTATGTTTTTTTACCAACCTACAATGCTATACTCATATAATTCAGGAGAATATATGAATAACCCTCTATTTTCAGCAAACTTCGGCTTTTTATTTTTTTAGGAGGCTGGTAAAATTTCATTATAGAATTAAAGCTTCACAGTCTTCAAGATTTACCCCGATTGTTTCTTCACCAAAGCTGTGTTCGTTGATCATTTTTATGATACTAATAAAATCTTCTTTTTCATCAATTACTTTTTTTAAATCTGATCTTAGTTTTATTAAATTAGCTGGTGTAATATTACCTCTAAAAATAGATTTTTGATGATGTTTGAAATATTTTTTGCAAACCTTAAAGACCTTGTTAACACGCTTTTCTTTTATATCATAAAAAACAAACGCATAGTTATAATTTATATTTTTTACCATCCTACCTCAGCTCCTTAATACTAAATGGTTTAAATATTTTACCCTCCAAGCAAAACCTGATTAATTTATAACCATCTAATTTTATTGCGGTTTCATAGCTCACTTTACGCTTCAATATTGGGTGATCAAACACAGCACTAAATCTCCCCTCAATTGCTTCAATAAAAATTTTCTTACCCGCCTCATTTAAAAGACAGTAATTCAGCTTCTTATCAAAATGCTTAGAAACCTGAATCCTTCTATTGTTAACTAATTCAAATATGCATTTATAAACGATGGCAGGTTTAAATGATTCTGCTAAATCCAAACTCAAGGAGAATCTTCTCTCACTTGGCTCATGTAAAAAACTAATAGTTTGATTTAAATGAGTATTGTATATTTGGGACACAGTCTTTGCATAAAGAATAGAATTACCAAAAGAAATCATAGCATTTATTGGATTATCAGGAGGCCTTTTCACTCTTTTATTCATTATAAAATCTTCTGGTAAAAAAATTTTAAAACTTTCGTAAAATCTCATCCAAATTTGGCCCTCAATAAATAAAATCTGTTTTATATCTAAATCTTTGCTTAAAAACTTTGGCACTTCTTTTTTTATCCAGTCTAGTGTTTCTTTCAGTTCTTTCTTATCATGTTTGTAATAATGATATAAAACTTCATATATGTTATCTCCTATCCCCTGTACAAAAGCCTTAGCTATTTCTATTCTGTTTTCAAGATATGCTTTAGCCTGTTTTATAGTTAAATTTCCACTGACTAATTGTTCCTTTGGATAAAATGTACCACTATAGTTACCATAATAATTGAATATATGAATTGTAATCCCGGCCCTTGCTATAAAATCTAAAAACTTTGTATTCATACTGATTTCATTTAAACAATATAGTTCTTTTGTGGATTCAATAGGTATATAATTATTACCTTTTTCATTCTTAAACATTATAGAATTATCTTTCCTACTCAGTGCCCCCATTGACATAATATATCTAGTATACTTACTCGTAATAACCCCTCCCTATTACCATTAAATAAAGCAATATTCATAAAAAGCACACTTCTTACATTTAGGTTTAAATTCAGGGTGCGGTGGCTTGTCCATTGTTACAAAACTTTCAATTTCTTTAGTTAGAATATCTAGCTGCTTCTCATACTCTTCAGTTAATTCTACCAAAATAGTTTTCTTGTCTTGCTTGTTTTTTTCTAAATATTCTATTTTACCAATCTTCTCAACACCCTTATCCTTTAAAATTTTAAGATAAAGCAATGTTTGCCACTTGGTAGCTTCTGTGTCTGCATCGGACTTTTTCATTTCCACTAAATAATTTTCAGTTATTTTATCTATTCTTACATTATCAATAGCTATTTCCGTATTTTTTCTACCTTCATGCTTTAACTCATGAAGAATTTTTCCGATTCTAACATCTTCACTATTATCCTCTAAGTTAATCCTATTTCCTAGTAGCCAGCATTGTCGTCTACAGTGAAAATAATAATTAATTAATGTACCTGTGATTTTCATAATTCACCTCTTAATATTACAAAATTTCTGCTTTCTGATTATTATTGAATAGTTCCCTATCAAATTTACCATCAGTAAAATAATGTTCCCCATCGCCTATGTAATAGATACTACCTAAAATGTCATTGTAGGAAACGGTCATTCTGTTTACTTTATAAGTAAAATAATCTAGTTTTTCCAAGGTCCTTGAAAGCTTTACTCTCTTCTCACTGTACTCTAAATCTGAGTCTTGCAAAATATCTTTGTATTCATCCCACACTTCGCATCCAATTATTGTAAGCCCCTTATCATCTTCAATTTTTCTATTTAAAAATACTCGATATTCTTTCATGTCATCATCAATTAATCTCATTCTATTAGTTATTTCTCTATATTCTAGCTTAGCTACTACATTTTTTCTGAAATCATCAATATTATTAGCATTTTCTCTCATTTTATCACTTTCTATATTACCCATAACAATTTCATAAAACTTTTCGAAATCCTTTAACTTTAAAATTTCCCTTATAGCTATTGTACTCAAAGTGATTTCTTTATCCTTTCTACGATCACCCTTATAAACAGAGCTTACATCATCCAGATTGAAAAAATAAACAACTGAGCCTTTCTTTTTACAAGAGCGATTAATTCTTCCCAAGAACTGTTCCTCTGCATCTAGAATTGATATATCTTTAAACCCTATGTCCATGTCAATATCTACACCAGCTTCTATTACTTGAGTTGCCACAAGTATAATATTTTTTTCTGTTTTCACAGTGTTTATAATTTTATTTCTATCTATTTTATTATCATCACCTGTTATTAACATTATCTTCTTTCTTAAAAATTTAAGCTCTTCAATCTTATTTAAATCCTTAAAAAATTCCAAAGCTGTTTTCTTCTTTATAAACTCAATTAAAATGTTTTTGCCTTCGCACTGTGAACACTCAACCACTTTATTTACAAGCAATCCCCTTATGTCGTCTTCTTCATCTAACAACGAGAAATTCAAACTAACTCTATCTTTAAATAATGGGTTAGAAAAATACTTTTCTCTGTTATTAATTAAATTTACAAATTGATCTTCAGAATCTAAAAGCTTTTCAAGTTTTGGTAGTGTCGCTGACATTATAATTAATTTGATGTTCAAAAGCTTACAATAGTTTTTCAAAAATATTATTATTTCTTTCCAAATACTATTTTTATAACTTTGTATTTCATCAAGTATTACAACGCTATTTGCTATGTGTGTTATAGGAAAAACCTCTTCCCTACTGTTTCCAAAAAGGTTATTAAAAAAGTTTACATGGCTAGTTAGAACTATAGGATAGTGTAAAAACTGTCTATCAAGAATGGCTTTATTATAATCAATCTGCTTTACTATCCCCTTCACCTTTACTTGATCATTATCTTCTTCAATATCATCAACATGGATTGGTGTTACTGAATTAATTACAGCAATTTGTCTTTTTATATCTTCATTATCCTCAAATATATTATCTAATAATTTTTTAGTTTGCTCGATCAATGTATTAAAAGGAAATACATAAAATAATTTATTTAACTCTTTATTATCCTTTAAAAGTTTGAAGGCTAGATTTATTGAGGTGTTTGTCTTACCACTACCAGTTGGTGCCTCAAGGTAGAATATATTATTATCTTTATGCTGCATAAGTACTTCTTCAGACTCAATGAACAATTGAGTTCTTATTTCATTTATATCCCCTTTTGAAAAAGGATTTCTGATTTTACCATTTAAATATTCCTTATACTCTTCAGTACTTTTATATATATCCCTATTCTTAAAAACATTATAAAATTTCTCTATATTATCAATAGTACCGAAGTTTTTCGTACCTTTGCCACTTTGGAAATGGGAAGTAGAATAGAAGTCTCCTGAAACTAACAAAGAAAAAACTAATTTTGTATAAATATATACATCGATAGATTTCCAACATTCTTCATTTTCGAAACTCACAACTGTTTCTTCCAGACATTCCATATAATCATTAATATTAGATGGATTTATGCTCAAACTACTTTTATAATCCTTATATATCTCTATATTGTTTATATACTCTTTAAACCCATCAATGAATTTATTTTTAAACTCTGTAAAATCATCTAAACTTCCATGATGTTTTGATATTAAATAACTGTTTAGAAGTGCAAAGGTCAAGAGAATGGATTGACCACCCTCCCCTTTCATCTCTATTATCTTTTTAAAATAATAATCGAAATATATACATGCAGATAGCATTGAATGTTTAGAATCAAAATCACGAATATCTTTATATTTTTTATTTTTCATTTTTCTAGTTTGAAAGTTACAGTTTATCTTACCTATATCATGCATATAAATTGTGTTACACAAAAGCTCTTTCCAAAAATTCTTGCCATTTTCACTTAGTCCTGTAAGTAATTTTCCTTCTATATTTTTAAACACATTGTCCAAGTTTTTTTCTTTACATATCGTCAAAAAATATTGATAAGTTAAATCCATGTGGTCAACTAATTTTTCATTATTCTGATCGTTAAAATGAGCGTATATTACATCTAGACTGTTTACCTCTTCTTTTATATTAAACAATCTTATATTATCAAAATACATCTATATCACCTAAAAGAAAAATAGTATTTTTTCAGATTCAGCATATAATTTACAACTATCTTTTGACACAACTTTCATATTCGTAAAAACAAATGGGACCGCAACATATTGGTTTTGTTGACTTTCAAGCGCTATTGGCAAACGTTCTTCATACTTCCACATATCTTCATGCTGAAAACTTAGATTAAATATATTTTTCTCCTCCTTTTTAAATTCAAAATAATCTTTAATAAATAAACTATTTACCTTTTCAAAACTAGTGCTTACTTTAAGCTCTACTAGTTTTGCATCTGTAATATTCGCACAATGGTCATTTTTCCCTAGATATGGCATATATACAAATCTACTATTTAAGAAACTATTAACAATTTTATCTATATTTTTGTTATTATCAATCATTATATAGATATCCCATCTAGGTTTTTCAAGCCATTGTTCCTTAACTATAAGATTTCCGCCCAGTTCTTGCGATGCATATCCCACAGAATTATTAAACACTTGGACCTTTTTAGGAATATACCCTCTCTCATTTCTTGGTACTATTGAAATATTCAAACTATTTAATTCATTATAAAACTGCGGGAATTCCTGTTTTCCCTGAAGATTGTACCCATCTAGTCCAATTGCAGCTCCTATTAACCCCAAGATAGCTATTTTGTGGATATTACCATAAGTAAAATATAAATAAGTATTTACATCAGGCTTTTTGAAGAAGGCTGTCTCACCAGATAGCGTAAACTTTAAGGCCTTCATTTTCTATACCTCTTCTCTTGTAAATATATTAAAATATTTAGCTCCATTTATATTCCCTTCTAACTTAGTTTTATAAGAATTATAGAAAATTTCAATATTTAATATATTATCGGATAATTTATTTAAAAGTTCTTCAAATTCCAAAGTTATAATATCCTGCCCATTTACCTTAGTAAAAACAATGTATTGAGCTAAATCTGGCAAATACAAATCCTTCTCCGTTTCCACAAAAATAGCAAATTCATTTTCACAACCTAGCTTTGCATTTGTATTAAAAGCAGTAGCAGAAACTAGAGCCACTTCTTTGAATTTTTTATAATCATCTTCTGTATAACCTTCAGTTGCTCCCATTTCTACATAATTCTTGTATGCAACAGGATTTATTACAAAAGGATAAAAATAATGAGCTTCACTACTTACTATCTTTGTACCTAATGTTGAAGAATCGGCATCATCTTTTGTTCCATCCCGAAATGGTGATAGGATTTGTTGTTCTTCTACTGTGGTATCCTCAAACTTATTAAATCCTTGTCCAATTTGAACAGCTCCTGTTATAGAAATATTATTACCTTCTTCAGCAAAAGTAGCACCAAAGGTTCTTACATCTATTGCTGTAAATAAATTTTTCATCACATTATTTTTGTCTTTCTCTTTTTTTAAATCCTCAACTTTAAAAATCTCTTCATATCTTTCTTTCAAAGACTTTGGCCTTATTTTTGTATCATCTTTTTTCTTTTCAATTTTTAAAGATTTTATATATAATACTTTCTCTCCTTTATTCTCCCACATTTTTTTCATAGGATATTTTAATGCCTTATCACTACCAAATATCTCACCAGTTGATATTGATTTAGGCTGACCACTAAAATCTGCATTCCAATTTGCCATTATTGACTTTATTCCTATAACACCGTATACTCTATTCTCCATCTTTGTTATCCTCCTCTTTTTTGCTTTCATAAATTAAGCTACTATATAAATACCCTGCAACCATCATATTATCATCCACTTTGCTTTCAGCCTGATAGCCAAGAACCATTGCGCTAAAATTATTAAACCTTTTACTCTCTTTCTGAATAGAGTGATTATATTTTTTAAAGAACATTTGTAATTGCAATTTTAATCTTTCATCAGTTTTACAGTTTAAAAGTGGATTAATAAGAGAATGCATTTTTTTACATGACCTATTTAAAGACAACAAGTAACTCGAAATTTGACCAACTGCAAAATAATATTCATTGTCACTCTCAATTTTATCTGTTTGTTTACTATTTATCTTTTCTCTTAAATTACTAGCAATTTTATTTAAAATATCCGCCATTTTCTCTCCCCCTATAAAATAATCTAACACCCCACATCTAAGATTAAATTGTTCTTTAGCTTTTATCATATATTCATTACATATTGTGTTTTTAATAAGTTCCATTGAAGTCTTATCAAATATTTGTTTTATAATTGTAGTATCACCCTTATAAAACCAATTAAAAAATGCACCTCTTGATTTTATAAGATTTTCTTTAACCCTAAAATCGTTTAATTTTATGTCTTTAGGATCTGAGAAGTAGTTATTAATTAAGAACTTACTAAAATATATATTGTTAATTAGTATTTTAATCTTGCCAATTTCTTTAATTTCTCTATAATCATCGCTAAGTGAGCCCTTAAATTTCGTATAATCTATTGGTATAACAGTATTTAAAGTTAATCCCTTAATAATATTGTTAAGACCTACAATTGTATCAAAATCATGTATTTCAATTTCCTTACCCTTTTTTATTCTTAAAAAGTATCCTGAAAATTTATCAACCAAATTCTCGTCATTAGATAAACATACTATATCGTCATTGCCTATATAAACGTTTGTTTTACCTTCGCAAGCATAGTTATATAAATAGTCAAAAAATTTCTTTTGTAAAATAACTTCTTCAATTGAAATTAAATATGGTAAAGTATTCTTTCTACTTTTATTCTCTAAATAGGGTTTCTTTGAATTTAAGCCCATATTATCATTTGGCAAACCATATGTTATGTTCTCTATTTCTACATTAAGCTGAGTATTATTATAAATATTAGGGATTACATACTTTTCACTTTCTCTTTTGTAGTGTTCTATATCACAACTAAAAAAGATTTTCAAATAACTCTTATTATCTTTTACCTTATTTAACTCTACAAGCGAAAAAATATTATTTTTAATCCATGTTTTTTGTTTTTCTAATAAATTATAATCTACTTTCCCATATTTATTTTCTGTAAATTCATACATTTTTCTTTTTTCTTTGCTATCTTTATACTTAATCAATGGATCTTTTAATATTTCATAATAATTATCAATAATCGCCTCAGTTAATTTACCATTACTAATATTGTCTTTTTTAACAAAAAAACTCAAATAATTATTACTATGGACTATTTTATTGGAATCAATTGGTTTGTTCATATCTACTAGTTTAGATAAATAATCCATTTTAGCAAACTCATAATATCTACCTGTTCTATCAGAACTTTTTTTAGGAACTTCTAATGTTTCTATAATTTCTCCATGTTCACCGACTAAGATATAACTTCCTTCACCTAAAACATAACTATCAGTTATAATGCTTTCACCTTTTTCACTATACATCTTTTCAAAAACCTCTAAGCATCCCTTTAGCATCCACTTCACCTCCTATAACCACTTATAATTTATATAGCCATATCCTCGACCATTCATTTCAAGCAAGCCTGTCCCAAGTGCAAAATAGGCTAGCTCCTGAGCTAAATCATTTTCAGCGACGTTTAATGTTATTTTGTCCCCAAGCATTTTTATATTTTTATACGTTGTCGCTATTGGTTTTCGATTATCGAATTTCATAAAGGTAAATAAATCAAACTCTTCATCAATTTTTTGATTTGTAAAATTATTATACTTCTTTACTAAATTTTCTTTTAACCTCTTTTCAAATACTTGTACGCTTTCATATGTTCTCCAATACCCATTCTCAAACTTTGCTACAACTGAAGTAATTGAATAAATCCTTTGAATGTATTTTTTAGGAATAATTTTTGTTTCTATTGTTAGGGCCTTTATTGTCTTACTGCATTCATTATCTAAAAGTTTTTTGAAATGATCTACTATCTTCTCATCTACAGTTCTTATAGTTACTGTGTATATTTTCCCTGCTAGATATATTTTATTTTTTTCAATTGGATAGAAGGAAGAGAATGTGTAATTTTTATATTGGTTGTTACTATGAAAATTCAAAAATTCTTTGTCTTTACTTAAGCAACTATCTATAATTTTACTTATTTCAACTTGACTTTGTTCCATTAAAATATCTTCTTTAAGATAAACTTTTAAAGCTAATTGCCATACTTTCATTTTTCACCTCACGTATATTTATTTTTTTTAAGAAAGATAATCGTACTTACTTAGGTGCTAATAGAATGAAACGTTAATTCATTAGCTACTGTACTTTATTAAGATTTTTAAAATGCTTATTAAACTTGATCGTTTTTAAAATTGTATCAATTATAAACCAAACTAACGAAGGAATAGATAACACACTGCATCTAACTCCTATTAATTATGGAGTACAAGCTACCTCATGCTTTAACATGTTTCTTATATAAATTCACCATAGTACTATTTTTTCCCTGCAATATTTGTAAAAATAGGTAAAAATAAAATTCCAAGGATATACCCCATAGTTTGTTTAATTTATTTCGCTTTCTTGCTCTTATATTTTTATTTTTCTGAACTCATAAGCTGTATCATAAGTGATATAGACTATCTTTGAGAACCATAATTTTCATTTAAGTTATATATTCATACTTAATTAAATTTAACTAGATTCTAACTAATTAAACACTTCTTCAGAAAAATTAAACTTAATAATAGAAAAGGACACAGAAAGCAGCATTTTTGCTCCCTGTGTCCTTTTTAAACGTTATTTACTTAATTAATTAAGAATTTACGCTCTAATTTAAAACAATAGCTTAGATATCAATACAAGTCATTTTAACAAGTTCTCAATATCATCAAAACCATTATCTTCGGTTTCTTCATTTTTTTATATTCAATGGATTTTATATCAACTATAGCTATAGGATTTATTGGTTCAGTTTTATCAAGATCTATTTTTGTAGATTCTTTTTTTTCTAAAACAAGTCCATCAACTTTTACATAGCATATCTTTACTTTTTCATTAATTTTTTGGTCTTTTTATATAAAAGTGCTTTGTTCAGTCTCCTGATTTTGTATATTTTTGTAAGTATATTTACTTTACATGGTTTCGTGCATATTACCATTACCTGTAGATATTATTTTATTTCCAAATATACTGACTTTTTTTCTATACCATAAGAATAGTTAGTTTTTTTTTCTTGTCCAATTACTTTTTCCCACTCTGTAGATCTATCATAAGAGTTTTGCCTCATTATGATGTCGTTATTAAAACATTCTATATCTTGATTTCTAAGATCAACCCCACAAGCGTTGTCTCATTAACCCCCAAAAGGTGGATGGTTGCTTCATATTTATTAAAAGTTTATTGTTCCAGAGTATCACTTTTTTCAATCGCTGATTTTTGTGTATATAAATCTTCTTCTACATCAATTAAAGGTTTCTTAATTGTTTCGTTACCTAATGTTTTTGTTCTTCCTAATTCGTCTTCTGTACCTATTATTTTATTTACGTCTATAATTGGACATATAAGCTCCTTTTGTTTCCAGTACTTGTATTGTGCTTTATAGACCTTACAAGGATGGTAACCTCTAGGTATTATTAATACTTCGCTTGGTTTAATCTCTCTTACTTCACTTGCAAAAAGTAAGGGTCTTGATTGATAACTCTTGCTTACAGTCTTTTGACCATTATTCTTACTTGAACCTTCTGTCATTATCGTTTTTGTTCCTAGTAGTTTTGAAACATATTCAGCAGAAGTTAAATCATTTACACCTAAAACAGCTATAGTATCAAACTGTGCAATAAAAGTTTCAGCTCCATCATTTCCATACATGTTTTTTAATTGTG
>Ga0209430_1001796_pt1 | contig 15007 bp, 19 predicted proteins | sample BarGraIncub1133A_FD_184504 | JGI IMG/M metagenome (GOLD analysis project Ga0209430, IMG submission 184504) | Arctic peat soil microbial communities from Barrow, Alaska - Barrow Graham LP Incubations 11-33A (SPAdes) (version 2) | ecosystem: Environmental > Terrestrial > Soil > Wetlands > Peat... | reverse complement strand
TGCTTTAAAAATGAGGTTTTAATCTCATTTTATTTTGACTAAGTGGTATACTTTTCGATTGAAAGGTGGACTACTTCCTGGTTGAAATATACATGGAGAGATCTTTCCGCATAAAACTAGCTGAAAGTGTATTAGAGTTTCGACTTACCAATATTTTAGTTCTTTCCAGACTACCATTTAGCACATTGATTCTTTCAGTGATCAAGTCGAATAATGATTTTATTGAAAAATTAATTAATTTATTCTGTACCTCAATTATATCGCGTTCTTTTTGTTTCTCCAATTCTTGCTGTTGAGCCTCACTTATTTTCTTATTGGCTTTATTAAGTAAAAGATCAATCTTTGAATCTTTATCCAACGGAATATTTTGATCCAAATCCTCCAATATTTGTACAATTTCGGACATTGAAGAATATCTATCTTGGGGTCTCTTATTAGTCATTTTATTAATAAGTTCAATTAATCTCATTGGAAGATCAGTTCTTTCAATTCTAATATTTGGTAATTGTTCATAAAGATGACTGTCTCTGAATTCAGATTCAGATTTACCAGTAAATGGTAATTTAAGAGTTGCAATTTCATAGAATATAATCCCCAATGAATAGATATCCATCGATGTTGTATTAGGGCTAAACGTCCAACATTCAGGCGACATATAAGGAAGAGTACCTGAACCTTTGAAGGAACGAGTTCTCGTTTTCGTATCCACAAGTTTAGCTAATCCAAAATCGCAAATTTGTAAGTCATTATTATCTGCGATCAAAATGTTCTCCGGTTTTAAATCTCTATGCACAACTTTGACATGCGCATATTCCAAACCTTGAGATATATCCAGCATTAGTTTTAATGCAACTGGAAAACTAATTTGTTCACTTTGAAGTTTTAATAAATCCCTTAAACTGCCTTTCCCATTAAATTTCATTACGCTATAGATATAACGTACTCCTTTATTATCAAACTCATCAAAATATTCTGTTTCTACTATATTTTTATGGTTTAGTGATTCTGATATTTCAAATTCGGTTTTAAGTAGTTGATATTCTTCATCATCATTAACTGGAATTAGCTTTATTGCTTTTTTCTGGTTTGTAGATGTATCAGTTGCTGTATAGATTTCCCCCATTCCACCTTTACGATAGAAATCAATATCTTGGTATTGACTTACTGATTCAGACCCTTTAAGAAATTCAATTTTCATTTTTTTAAGTTTTGTCTCAGATTTATTATTTGACTTGTTATCTGATTATTATTACAAAAATAAGGAAAGCAATTAATGAATTATTACTTTCAATTTTTATCAAGTTCATTCCAGTTTATTTAATTTTTTCTTACATCTCTCAATTCTGTGTTCCCAGTCTCCTCTCCAACCTTCTTTTTGAGCCTTTGTACAAAGATCCATTACTGCTTGATATTTCTTTTCTTTCTCTTTTACTATTATTAATTGATTATACCCTGTATGACTAGGCATAAAGCCATCTTTAGATTCTTCCTTAAAAGCTTTTGCAACTTTTGAGGCAATTTCAATTTGTTGTTCACATGCTTTAATAGATTTATCAAATGACTTCGGGTCATTATTGCGATTGCTATAATGAGTCTTTATTAATTGATGATAAAGGAAATGAAAATCCATAAGTGGAATTTCATCACTTAGTGATTCTTCAGCCCTTACTAATATTATAATCGCAAGTCTTCTGTCCTTTTTATTATCAAACCATCCTGCAAAAATCCAAAGAAATTTTACAACTGATCCATTTATATCTCCTCCTTCTTCGTCTTCCCAATATTCAATATTAACCTTAGTTAGTAAATCGCCACCACCACCCATAGGAGTATAAGTGTTTTCAATGTGATTTCTTTCTTCTTCAGAAAATTCAGATAACCACCATTCGGAAAGTGCATAATATCCAATTAATCCTTTTATAACAGGCCTTCCTTTAGTTAAACTAAAGATTCCCATAGTAATGGAATTTTATAAATTATTGAACCATTCATTTTTTATATCAATAGTCTCTGTCAATTTAGTGTCAACACCCAACTTTAGTTCTTTCAATTTGTCACAAAGTAGTTCGCCATCTATTAGGTCAATAGGTGGAGCACCATCTCGCGTGGCTTCTTTAGTCGCTTCTCTGGTAAATGTTCCAGTTGTTATCACAAGTCCTTTGTCAGCGCGGCCCTGCATCGCACCTCTAAAGTCACGAATTTGGCTTGGCGTAACAGATCCTTTGTAACGTTTACATTGAAAAATAACGTGAAAACTCAAGAGACCACTTACTCTAACTATTCCCTTGCCGTCAATTCCTCCATCACCAACTTTTCCTGTAACTTCAACCTGGGAAAAACCGCTTTCTCTTAAAAGTCGCTGTGCAAGTCTTTCAAATGCGGAAGGAGTTATATTATAAAGGACGTTTAATAATTTCTCTTTCCATGCATCAGTTTTATCAACTTCTTCTGTGACTTCATCTTCAATTTGATCTTCCGTGGATTCTAACGTTTTAATCTTTGGAGTTATTGTTTTGTCTTGCTCCCTAACAGCTCGAACAATTTCAATATGATCAAGTCTTGTTACATCAATGTCTGCTTTTGATAATGCCCATATTCCGCGTGAAGAATTTTCAAGCAGTCCATATTTTTTTAAATATGTTCTACTCCAAGCAAGTCGATAATCCACTTCACTAGTAGTACCAGTCTCACCATGTTGAACTTGTAAGATGCTATCTTTAAGTTTTGCTACTTCATAAACTTTAGTGTTAATCTCATCTATGGTTCCTGAACCTCCTAACTCAATTAAAGCCTTAACGGTTGGAACAATTAATTCGTCAAAGGTAGGGAAGTCAATGTTTTGTTTCTTTCGTGCCATTCTATTTCTCTATGTATTGCGTTAAGAACATTAATTATAAAGTATTCTCTGTTTTTTTTATTAGAATTTGACTAATCATTGTGAGCATCAATATTTCAGTCGAACTATTCATATTAATCAAAAAATAGTGCTGTATCGTTGTTGAATTTATCAACTATGCCTTCTAATCTTTCATTTAACCTTTTAAAACAATCAGCATCCATTTTGTCAATATTGTTTCGTGGTAAGGCAATTAGACTAAAAGAACCACTTTCCATATAATGAGTCAAAATCAATATTGCACTATTTATTTCTGATAATAGCTCCACTTTATTCATAGCACTAAGCATTTCATTTAGTCCTTGAAGTGTACTACGTAGTAAATCAATATTATTTAAATTAGCTTGTTCTATTCTGAGTAGGTCAAGTAATGTTTCAGCTCTCAATATTGGTGACTTCTGATGTTCTATATTAATTTCAATCTCAATTAGTTTATTTTTTAATAGTAGTTCTTTCATCGTTTAATAAATAAGGTTAATTTTTATAGTCAAGTTACATTTCAACTTTTAATTATCTGTTTAACTATTTTGTCTATTTCATTCATTTCATTGCTTAAGAGTCTTTTTATATCTAATCGAATTTTACCAAGATGCAATCCTTTTATTTCTTTGGTTTGATTTATGCTTTTAAGAAATGTTGTAACGGTTTGATGTGCTTTTTCGCTTATTTCTGCTATTCTAACATGATTTTTATCTGTGTTGTCAAACTTTGGGTAGTAAATATCAAGTATTTTTTTGTGAACATCTCTTGCACCGAATAAACCTTTAGATTGAAAATCCTTCATCATAAGGTTTGGTGTAGTTGAATTCAAAATTGCGGTTAAGTAGTATGCTTCATCTATTTTATTTGTATAAAAAGCATAAGCTTTTGTGTCAATTATAAATTCCAAATCAATTAGCTTTCTTACTACAATAGTTGCATTTGCATCTTTAGCCGAAGCATTATAAATAACGATGAATTGAGAGTTCAAGTTTTGACTTACAAGCTTGTTGTTCCAATTCGTATAATCTACCGCCCCAATTTTTTTATTTTTTTCTGTTCTGTGAATTGCCCATATGTTCTCTGCATTTTGAAACCACTTTGCGGCTTCACTATAGCCAGTATGTAATAGGTCCTTTGCCGAACGTAGTCTGATTTCCTTTAAGTTTGAACTGTTAGTTTTTACTTCGATTGGTAAAACAACTAAGTCTGGTTTATAAAGAGCAAAAGGCAATATGCTTCTCGATAAAGCCGTTCTGAAAATAAATTTGCTTTCAATTTTCCCAGAGAAAGTAAGATCTTTCCAGGGTTTTTTAGCATCCGGTTGTATTTCATCCGAAGTTTTAATGTTAATGATTCTATCATCCCAATCAGATGGAGTATCCTGTGTCAATTCAATAAAGTAAAAGGTACGTGGAGATAATTCAGCACCTCTCTTGAACCTCTTTTTATATGGATTGACTTTAGTTTGAGTTTTTAACTTGTGCGTTGAGAATGCGGAAGATTTACCTTGCTGTATATAAAACCAATTATTTGCGAGTTCTATGAGTTTAGGTTTGGCAGTATTCAAATTACAATTGTGTGAAGGTAAGTTTCCTCCAAAAGAAATTCCTGGAAGTCCTTTGGCTGGTAACGATTTTTTGAATTCTGCTTTTTCTCCAAACAAAACTCCGCTAGGAATTCTGAATAAAGGTGAAACATCATTTAAGTCCCAAATTTGTGTTAATCGAAAACCTTTTGCTTTTCCACTTCTTGTCTTGTCGTGGTGATCGGCACTGAAGAAACTTCTGGGCAAAACAAAAGCTAACTCTCCTTTATCTTTTAGGAAGTAACTGCTGCAATAAGATAAAAATATTGCTGCGATTTCAAGATTCGGGAAGTTCTTAACTGAATCTGGTTTTACATTGTATTTTTCAGCTAGTTGGTTTAACTGAATTTGATATTCTTCATTCTTGATTGAACTGAAGGTGAACCATGGAGGATTACCGATTACATAGTCGAACTTCTTGTTTAAGAAATAAGGTTTGTAAAGATTTTGAACAATGAACTTCCAAATGCTGTCTCTTCCATTTTCTTTTACCAGTTTAAGAGATTCATAGATTTTATAAAAGCTATCAACTATTATTTCGTTAAAACCTCCAGTTTTATATCTATGACTTAGGTTATTTTCAAATGTCTGTTTGGTTTCTTTTTGCTTATTCATTGATTGTTCAGCTAAGTCCTCACAGACTTCAAGAGCTGCATCAAACAAATGCACATCTTCAAACACCTGCGTGTTAAGCAAGAGTTTTACTTTATCAATTTGCATAAGGAATTCACTGCCAAATAGGTTTACCACGCCTTCAGGCGCAAGCAATGTATTAGCCAAGATAATATTGATATGAATTGGCTTTTTTGAATTACGAATTTCTTTACCTAAAGCGAGTAGCATTGTTGTTTTTGCAATTTGAACACTTAAAGGATGAATGTCAATTCCATAAATGTTGCTACTTAGTTCTTCAGTTGTGACACTTGGATTAAGTTGTTTAATGCGGTGAATAGTAGCTCGAAGAAATGAACCACTTCCACATGCAGGATCTAATATTTTGTCTGATGCTTTAAATTCAAATTCATTTACAATTCGTTCGCATAACCAATCTGGTGTATAATATTCACCAAGGGCATGTCTTGTGTCCAGGTCAACTAATTCTTGATAAACACCTTTTAGAATATCCTCGTCAACATTATTGAATTCGTAAGCAGAGATTTCCTGAGCTATCAAGCGAAAAACTTTTATTACTCCTCTAAAATTTTTGTCGCTTCCTATCCAATGAAAAAAATCATTGTCAACAAAATTTTGAATGTTGTATCTATAAAATATGCTCCCATTGATTATTTCTTTTAATTCATCTTCATCTAATTTCTTTTTATCGTCACTTACCACAGCATATGCCAACATTTTTGAAAAGACACTCAGGGTAAGTGTGAATAAGAAAGTTATTTTCACTTGCATCAAATGAGCCATAGGCGATGAAGAGAAACTTTTCCCATTGTTCATAGGACACTTGTACTTCACCGTATTTTTTTACATCATTGAAATGCTTTGTTAATTCAAGAAAAGATTCTATAAACACATTGCTTTGATAGCCGAATGATTCTTCAATTCGCTTTAATGTAGCCCTTTGCTTTACTTCTTTGAATAAGAAGCGATCAATCCAGTAATAAAAATCTTCGCCATTGTGCTCGGAAAGAATAAATGAAGCACTTTTTACTTCATTCAATATTAATTCATCTTCTTTCAAACTTTCAAGATGATCAAGTTGCGAAACGTCCGGTGCAAACACTTTCCATGTAAGACAATCAGAAACGATTAGAGTGAAGTTGTATCCTTCACCAGAATTGACTTGTCCTAAAAGATAACCTGCCAACTGTTCTTTGGCATGTTTTTCACTTACTTTAAGGTTGTTTTCAAATTCAATAATGATTTTGTTATAAAGAGTATCGGCGCTTCCCTTATGGAGTTTGTCCTTACGTGGAATGTTTAAGACTGTAGTTTCTGAGCCAACAGTTATTTTGTCAATTATGCGTTCTATATCTTGATCACCTGGATATAATCGGTTAAGTAAATCTTTGAAAGCTTCTTTTTTGGGTAGTTCCTTGTTTGCAGCTGCGACCCTCAACCTGTATTTATTTATTAGATCTATTTTTTTAATCATTGAGATTTATCTTACAAATAGGTTTAAATTATTGATTCTGTTGATTGATTCTGAATTAAGCCTTAATTTGACAGGTATAACGAAATAAAAACGGTTCATTACAGGCTAATCCATGATTGACATCTAATTCATTTCTTTTTACTAACATGAATTATTTTTAACATAGGATTCAAATTATTTTTGTCTGAACAAAGCTATTTATAAAATTCAATTTAGCGGAGAAATTTGATTTTTATATTTCTTATGTGCGAATAATATTGTTATCGCTTTTCGTGTAACCAAAAAAAGAAGGGGTTTCCCCCTCCCTTTATAAAAATCCCTCATCAGCAAAAGAAAGGTAGCTCTCTGTGGTCAATATGATATGATCTAAGAGATGAATATCAAGAAGTGCTCCTGCATCCTTAATTTGCTTTGTGATCTTCCTATCGGCATCAGACGGCTGTAAATTTCCGCTAGGGTGGTTGTGAGCGAACATTATTGAAGTTGCATTTGCTCTCAGAGCAACCTGAAAAATTACTCTCACATCAACTACAGTTCCGGTCATTCCTCCTTTCGCCAGGAAATAATTTCCGATAATTTGATTCTGCCTGTTAAGAAGTAGTAAATAAGCGAATTCAACATGTTCAAATGAAGGCCAAAATAATCTGAATGCTTTAACTGCATCATCAGAACTGGTTATTTTGATCCGGTCTGCACTCTTTGTTTTTGAAGAATATGTGATTTGAACTTCTGCAATAGATTCTTGATTAGTAAAAAGATTATTCATGATTTTGAATTTTAGTTTAGGCAACTTGTCGCCTGTTAATTTGAAAACTTTAAAAAATGAGGTAAAACCAAAAAAGAGGCTCTCGCCTCTCTTTCTTCACAATCCCGGATCTGCATCTGAATAAGATTCATCTCCGTGACCAGTTCCGCCAGGATCGTCCTCTTGGTTACAATCGTCAATAAATTTGTTGTAAGCTGTGCACTTTGTACAATCGCCATCCGGTCTGACACAATTATTTGAATTCATAGAAATTGCCTCATGCCTTTGAGGACTTGTTTTCGGTATATGGCCTCCCGGTTTAATTAATCTTCGTTTGGGAATAAAATTGTAATCGCAGGATTTGGACTGTTCAGATCAAGCGGACCAATAAGAGCTTTCAGTGTCACCTCTCTAAGCAGTCGGTTGCCTTCGCAGACCTTTTCATATTTTGTCCAATCGCCTTTATCGGGAAGCTGACAGCAGAATTGAAATTTCAATTCGTCGGAACTTGATTTTCTGGCCTGCATAGCAAACATGTATAAGATGTCCCATAGTCTTCCTTGTTCGTCTTGATGGTTCATCCCTTTCGGGACTTTCACGTATTTGTCGTAAACTCCCCTTGTAAAGAAAACTGGAAAGACTATTCCTACCTCTTTAGTTATCTCAGGAGGAATTGAAACCTGAATTCCATCTGCTATTGCATCAGCTCTGGTATAGCTCGCAATAATTTTCCATTCGTTTAAATCCATGATGATTTGCTTTAAATATTAATTGAATTAAAATTCACACTGTAGTTCTGACAAATCAACGATCCAATCCTTCATCTTTTCATCAGAGTTAAACCCTTTATTCAGCCAGAGTAAATTTGTCTGAACATCATCGTTTTTAGAGATTTCCTTTAATTTATCAATGATATAGATCGCAGTGTTCCTCGAAATTGTTGGAAAACCAAGGAGTTTTTTTGCTTTATCGAATTCCGGAATTGATGCACGATAAAGACTAACCAGTGCATTGTTTTCATGAGTCGCACTTTTAAATATTTCGTCAATCTTGGTTTTCGGAAGCTTTATTATTCTTTTCATGTTTTGTACTGAATTAATTAATAGGATATGAATTCATAAGTATTTTCAACAGAAGGAATCTGTTGATATAGTTCATTGTAGCACTCTGCCAGTTCAACTAGCCAGGGATGATCTTTAATTGAATCTTCATCCATGTATGGCGCAAGAGTCCACAATATTGCATCCATCAAGCGTTGAACCTGTTCGGAACTTATTTTTATATCGTTCATGTAATTTCACCTATGCCTTTAGGATTTATTGTAGGTTTCAAGCACACCTATTTCTTTTAATTGATCGAATTGGTTGAGAAAGCTTCGGTTTTGATCTTCTCTGTTCCCCATAATTCTCTCATTTCTTCCATGGAGAGTAGTACTCCCGATTTCTTCACGTAATCGCCTTTGTGCCAGTACCACGCTGCCTTGGGATGTGAGAAACTGTATCCTTCTGCTCTTAAAAAATCCCTTACTATAAAAGTGTTCCCTGTAATCCAAATCCATGAACCAATCAATTCAATGACGATTCCTGTTAAATGAATTATCCGGTCCAACCTTTTGCGTAGTTCTTCCGAAACTTGTTGCTCGTATTCCTTTCTTCCCTCTGAAAAGGTTTCGTTACTGCTGATCAGTTTCTTTGAAAGTCGGTCATACTGGTCATTGATGTTTTGCATTACTGCTGTAACTCCGCCTTTGTCTGGGTGATGAAGGAAAGCAAGTCTGTGGTACTCCTTGCGTAAATCATCTAACGTTTCAATATTCTTAAAATAGATCATTTGATTTCACTACTGCCTTGTAGATTTATAATGGCTTCTGGCACGCCTTGTTTATTGATTGGGAGGATTTCCCGATTATATTTTGAGTTCAGCTATGGACATAAAAAAAGCCCCAAAAAGGAGCTTTCAATTATTTCAAGATTTTCGGTCTTGTTTTAAATTATGAGTATGTCGGTAGCATATTTTGGATTTTCTTTCTTCCTTTATTTTATTAAAATTGTTCCCTGCTTAAAAGTTTTCAATTATTCGATGGCGGGGGGCTTTAATAGATAGACCCTCTATGCGCATACAATTTTTATAAAAAAAATAATTTTTTTCTGTGAGACTAGTTATTGAGCGGTTGAATTACCCAGAAAAGTGAGTTTTTATAGAGTGATTTACCACTGAAGTATTCTTTTAAAGGAAAATGATTCAAGTCATTATAGCGATCCGTGCATTCTCCTATAATGAGAGAGGTGCTTTAACCTAAAATAAAAAAGAAGCTGATTAGGCTTCTTTCTGTCTGGCCTACCGTTTGTGTCGGGCTTTTGATTTTCCAGATCGCGATTTTGGTCTCAGCGAAAATATATATCATAATTATATTGTTCTTTATTTATTTGTCAGAATCAGGGAAATTACGAGATAGTTATGATATATAAATTCTGAATAAGGATATATTTGCAGCTTTTATAACAGATCATCAATTTATGGGGAAAGACATTTTGTACAAATCACACGTTATTGTTCCTAATATAGACCTCGCGGAAAAAAGCTTGAAGTATCGGGATTTTCTGACCTATTTAACTATTAGAAGCTACTTGAACACAAAAACAGGGAAATGCTTTCCGGAAATTCGAACAATTGTAAAAAGAAGTGGACTTTCATTCAAGTATGTTAGCGATTCAATTGTAAGATTAAAATCAGCAGGTTTTATTACCGTTAAAACAAGAAAGGTGAATTACTACGAATTTAGTCCACTTAAAAGCTTCTCAAGTATTCCGTTCGACATTTTTGATGTGGATGATTTAACTACAGAAGAAAGAGCGATCCTAATCCGTATCAGACAATATTTCAATGCACCATCATTTTACTCACCTTATAATTGTAAGGAGATTGCCACTTTAATAGGATTAACTTATGAAACACTAAGAAAGTATTATAAGTCACTGATAATTAAAGGATATATTAGAGCAATTCTGAACACTAAGACTAACTTATATATAGAGCTTACCGACAAGTTTGATTGGTCCGTTTCAGAGGAACAAAAAGCAGCGGTGGTACAAAGAGAATTGTTTGTGAAATAACGATTTGTTGAACTTAATTAATAGGACAAAGGGTTTGATTATTTAAAGTCGGAATGGGGTTTGAAGGAAGATGGGCAAAGTATAGGCGATTCGGGTTCGCTGTTTGCTCTCACATTCTTTGCTTAGTGTTTATGCTTCCTTTTAAAAGGTAAAGGCTTTAAAACGGCTGTATTGCTTGTTTAGTTCATATCAGGTACTGAACCGTAACCATTAAACAAGTCCATCAATTCAGGGGTTTTAAGGTAGCTGTTAAATAAATCTTCTGGTTCATAATTAAAAGATGAATCATTAAATTGTTTTGTTTCTTTATTGAATGAATAGATATTACTATTTACTATTTGATACCTGTCTTTTCTTGTTTCCCTTATTAAGTTTAGTATATATCCTGCTTTGAAATTAAGTTGAAACACTGAAAATCTAGTATTTATCCTGTAGATTAAAATATCCTGTAAAAGCATATGAATAGCTTCTTTATTAATGGTTTCTGTTTGTTCAGTTAAAGCTGTTTCAATGGTATAAACATTTTCCAGATTGTTCAATTTATTAATGGCTTCTATAGTGCTTTTTGAATCAGCTATTTTAATTTGTAAAGCGATTTTGGTTTTATTCAGTGAAGCAAATTCTGTATTTATCAGTTTTTGTTCCTTATCAAGTGTAATATCATCAAACAAACCTTTTTTATAAAGCTTTATCATTTGTGCGGTTTCAGCTTCTAGTTCATTCAATTTTGAATCTATCAATTTGATTTGTGCAGTACAATCTTCAATCCTTTCATTCATTACAGCAATGTTACCTTCTTTTATTTGGGTGTTTTTTAATACCCTGTATTCGCCTTTAACAGCACCCCAAACCATAGGTTCAATAATGGATTTATATATTTGTGAGTTTTTGCACCCTAAATAACTGTTAGTGCCTTTATGTTTTTTATCAGCACAAATATAAATCAAATCACGATGAACAGAAGAACCTAAATACTGTTGCCCACATTCACCACATTTTAGTAAACTTCTTAGTGCAAATTCGTTTATTCTGCTTCTGTCACCTGTATTGGTTCTATTGGTAATTTCACTTTGAACTTTTATAAATAGTTCTTCTGATACTATTACAGGTGTTACAATTTTTTCACCAGTTTTTAAAATCTTATAGCCACAATAAACCGTATTCCTAAGAATATTCCTTATTGAGTTCTTATTCCATTTAATATCTGATTTATTGACAATTTTACTGCTATTTACCTTAAAATCATCTTTAACCATGAAATCACTATTTCTAGTAGGGATATTTTTTAAATTCAAATACTGAACCAGTTCTATAAGATTTGCACCTTCTGAAAATTTATTAAAAATTGCTTTTACAATTTCAGCTTCAATAGGTTGTATTAGTATTTTCTTCTCAACCTTCATGTAACCATAAGCGGGTTTAGGTGTGTAGCTGTTTCCTTTTATAAGTATGGATTCTTTTTTGCCTGACTTAATGCGCTGGTCTTTTAATTTTACTTCATATGCTGAATATTGCGAAAGCATTGAAATCATCATATCAGTAGTAAATTCTGGTTTACCTTCGCTGTTTAAACTGTTCAGGTTCTGAACAAGTGAATAGACATTAATACCCTTTTCATTAAATTCATCTAGCAATACCCTCAAATATGTAGGGTTTCTGCTTAGTCGGGATAATTCAGTTATGTAGATTGCATCAACATCATTTTTAGTTAATTGTAACAAGCGGTTTAAATCTGGTCTATCCTTATCTTTTTTGAATCCGCTTATTTTATCACTGAATATACAAGTGACTTCATTACCATCTTTTAAAATTTTAGCGGTTAAATCCGACTTTTGGCGGTTGAAGTCTTGAACATCAGTAGAAACCCTTAAGTACAATGCAATTTTCATATCGTTTGTTTTAATTTTCTGCAATGTACTACAATCTATAGGTTATTGTACTGTATTTCTTAAAAGTCGGCTGGTGGTATGAGAAGTAAACCCATTCTTTCTTAAAAAGTAATGCGGATTATCTATTCCCTTATCTTCAAATATTCGGTAAAGGTCTAATTTTAACATGTGATTTGATTAAATATTGTTTTGCAATACAAAGATTACGCAATGATATTGTAAAAATAAGAAATGAAATTGGGAAAGTATGCAATGATGGTGTAAAAATGAGAAATGCAACTGAAAATATATGCAATAACGCTGTAAATAATAGAAATGCAACTGAAAATATACGCAAGGCAGTTGTTAATTACAGAAATGCAACTAAAAATATACGCAATAACTCTGTAAATAGAAGAAATGCAACTGAAAATATACGCAAGACAGTTGTTAATTATAGAAGTGCAATTGAAAATATACGCAATGATTCTTAAAAAATACGCAACGCTTTTTAAATATTCTGCAATGAAGCTGGAAAAATACGCAATGTTGTGGTCAAATCATATTTCCCAGGTCGGAAATTCTTTTCTTCATCTGATCCGAAATCAAGAGTTTACTGTTCTTGTCGAAGTTATATAATACAATGATATCGTGAGCTTCTGCCGAAATCTCGTCCTGATCATTTCTTATTTCATGCAGAAGCCGAAAGCTTGTATTTTTGATAAGATCTACTTTTGAACAGACCGTTACATTCCCCGGATAAAACAATATTTTCCGGAACTGGCAGCTTGTGGAAGCGAGTATTGGTCCGATCTTTATTTCTGAATTTGAAGGCATGAGGCCAATCGCCTCCAAATAGTTTACCCGTGCCGATTGCACATACTGCAGGATCGATAAATTGTTGACATGTCCAAAAAGATCAATCTCACTCCAGTCAATCCGGAGTTCAAGTTTTAAAGAGAAGTTTTCCATTCACACAGATGCTTGCGTTGCTTGTTTGGGTGGTTTATGCTCAGATTTCTATTTCAGTTTTAAAGATTACAACAGCATCTCCTTTTATCCGGATCAGTGATGGCTGATCATTCTCAATATTTACCCTCACATTTACAACTCCGGGTCTGTCTATTTCAATGCCTTGTCTTCCGTTGAATTCAAACTGGTTGTTCTGATAATCAACGATCTTATTTTGTATTAAATATCCACCCAGTGGTCCGTGCGCATTGCCGGTTACGGGATCTTCATTGATGCCAACTGCGGGAGCAAACATCCTTCCATACGTTAATGTGTCGTTGCGATCAGAATCGAACGTAAAAACAAAATATCCATTGCAATTAATCCGTTTGCTTAAATCGGTTAATGCGGCATAATTTGGAATCATCGCATTTAGCTTCCCCCTTCTTTTTAATCCGATCATCACCTTTGAATGTCCTGTCGAAGCTATCTGGATCGGGCATCTTTTATCTGTATCACTGTATTTAAGATCCAGTGCGGCTAACAGTTCTATCAGTCTGTCCACCTCAAGTACAGGACTCAGCTCAAATTTACCCTGCGTCATGATTACCTGATAGTCATCTTCGGTTTTCATTATCTCAAATGGAAGAATACCTATCTGCGTTTTAAATCTTAAGACACAGGAATCGGGCTTTTCTTCAATGGCCTTGGCATACATGGCTGCAATTGTGGCATGTCCGCAAGTCGGAACTTCTGTTTTAGGTGTAAAGTACCGGATGATTCCGTCACAATCGTTGGTATCGGGCGCGAAAAGAAAGGCGGTCTCCGAATTGTTTAATTCTCTCGCAATCATTTGCATCTGGTCATCGCTCAATCCATCTGCATTCATAACTACCCCTGCCGGATTTCCTTTAAACCGCTCATTTGTAAAAGAATCAATCTGGTAAATTAATCGCTTTTTCATAATTATTTCAGGTTAATGATATTTCACTTGTTTACAAGAGTCTTAGAAGAGCAATGAAAATCCTGATTTCCATTGCCTGAATTTTTCTAATTCTGCTTCATAAAACTTTATCTGCTGGAGACAAATAAAATTCCTGAAAATATCTAAGTCCTCTTTATTCTCAGTTTCATTCAGCGCATCAATATAGGCAGCCCGGTCCTCCGTAAATATCTTTATCAGCGGTTCTTTATGATACAACTGAATGTAATTCATTAATAACCGGGCGGTCCTGCCGTTACCATCACCAAATGGATGAATGTTTACAAAGTTGTAGTGAACATCAGCTGACAATTTTATGATCTCATCACCCGGTATAACATCAATCCGGTTATTTACATTATCAACAAGTTGCTGTAATAGTTTGGGAACTTTCGAAAAATCGGGGAAATACTTTATATCAACATATACTTGTGCTAATCTTAAATCACCTTTGGATGTATCAAAATCACCTGAGATTGTACTGACTTTGCTACCGGTTGATTTCATTACATAAGCGTTAATCTCCCGGATAAATTCAACTGAAAGTTTTCTTTTTTCCCGGACTGCTTCTTTAAGCATTAAAAAAGCATCGTAATGATCTTTAATCATCAGATGGTCAGTCAATGGTTTTCCTTGCGCTGTTATATTGTTCTCAATAAGAACTTTAGTGTCTGTTTCAGATAATGAGCAACCTTCAATCTTTGATGAATTATAGACAATTGAAATCATGCAGAATTTCTCATAATCAATAGAATCCGTAATTCTTTGATTAATGTAT
>Ga0209430_1001795_pt1 | contig 15029 bp, 16 predicted proteins | sample BarGraIncub1133A_FD_184504 | JGI IMG/M metagenome (GOLD analysis project Ga0209430, IMG submission 184504) | Arctic peat soil microbial communities from Barrow, Alaska - Barrow Graham LP Incubations 11-33A (SPAdes) (version 2) | ecosystem: Environmental > Terrestrial > Soil > Wetlands > Peat... | reverse complement strand
CGTGAGGTGGTTGACCGGAGTGTTGAAGAAGCCCTGTATCTGGCCCTGATGCAGGTCCATGGTGATGACCCGGTCGACGCCCGACACGGTGATGAGATCGGCGACCAGCTTCGCGGTGATCGGCTCGCGTGCGGCGGACTTCTTGTCCTGACGCGCGTATCCATAGTGCGTCACCACGGCGGTGATCGTGCGCGCCGACGCACGACGCGCCGCGTCCACCATGATGAGCATCTCCATCAGGGCGGCGTTGACCGGTGCCGCGATCGATTGGACGATGAAGACGTCGGCACCGCGGACGCTTTCGAGGTACCGAACGTAGATCTCACCGTTCGCGAAGCGCCGGATCTTGACGTTGCCGAGCTCGATCCCGAGGTGCTTGCTGATCCCCTCGGCGATCTCCGGGTTCGCCGTCCCCGAGAACACCATCATGCGCTTGCTCATCTCGCTCATCGTCCCGCCACGCGCCCTTTCACTCGTCCTCGAGGACCGTCTTACGACGGTCACCCCATCCTTCCACATTACGCTGCGCCGTGCGCTCGATCCCGAGCGCGCCGGCGGGGACGTCCTTGCTGATGGCGCTACCCGCTCCGGTGACGGCGCCCGCACCGATCTCCACGGGGGCGATGAGCATCGTGTCCGAACCGATGAACGCGCCGTCCCCGATCACGGTCGGGTGCTTCACGTGCCCGTCGTAGTTGCAGGTGATCGATCCGGCTCCGACGTTGACGCCGTCCCCGATGGTCGCATCCCCCATGTATGAGAGGTGCGGCACCTTGGAACCTTCCCCGATCGTCGAGTTCTTCACCTCGACGAAGGAACCGACCCGCGCCTCTACAGCAAGCACGGTGCCCGGACGCAGGAACGAGTTCGGGCCGACCTTCGCGCGCTCTCCGATCCGCGCTTCGCGGACGACCGATTGCTCGACCGTGGCGCCGGCCCCGATGGTGCTGTCGAATACCCGCGTGCTCGGTCCGATGTGCGCGCCATCGCCCACGGTGGTGGCCCCGCTGAGCTGCGTCATCGGCTCGAGGACGACGTCCCGGCCGAGGACGACTCCGGGGCCCACCCATACGAGGCCCGGATCGATCATCGTCACGCCGGCGAGCATGTGGCGCTCGTTGATGCGGCGCTGCATGATCCGGGAGACGGCGGCCAACTGCACGCGTGTGTTCACTCCATGGGACTCGTCGACATCATCGAGCACGACGGCGGTGACCGGGCGGCCCGCCTCGCGGAGCAGGGCGACCACGTCCGTGAGGTAGTACTCACCCTGCGCGTTCACCGGGGTGATGCGCGCAAGCGTTTCGAAGAGCTCGATCGCGTCGAAACAGTAGGTACCGACATTGCACTCGCCGATCCCCAACTGCCCCGGCTCCAGGTCGCGTTGCTCGACGATCCCGGTGACGAGCCCGGCATCGTCACGGACGATGCGCCCGTAACCCGTCGGGTCGGGGATGTGCGCCGTCAACAGCGCACAGCCGCCGTCCGCAGACTTCCATGCGTCGAGCAGTGCGGAGAGGGTCTCTGAGCGCAGCAGCGGCACGTCGCCCGCGACCACGATGACCGGGCCATCGAAGTCGCGAAGAGCGCCTGCCGCCGCCCGGACGGCATCTCCGGTCCCGAGCCGACTCTCCTGGATCACGGACTCGGTGTCGGAGATGAGCCCTGTGACGGCATCGGCGCCATGGCCGACGACCGTGATGATCCGGTCAGCGCCCGTGCCACGAACGGCATCGATCACATAGCGGACCAGCGGGACCCCGAGGACCTCATGCGCCACCTTGGGCACGGAGGAGCGCATTCGCGTACCTTCACCAGCTGCGAGGACGATGGCGGCGTGCATCGTGCTCTCCTTGATCACCGGGGGTGAATCGTTCTGCCGGGCTCGGAGCCCGGTTCGCGGCAAGTGGCTGGGGCGGCAGGATTCGAACCTGCGGATGGGGGCTCCAAAGGCCCCTGCCTTACCGCTTGGCGACGCCCCAAGAACACCCGCGAAGTGTACCAGAAGGGCGCCTTGGCGAGCCGCCGACAGACCGTCGGCGGCGATGGAGGACAGGGACAGCGCAACCCGACCGTCAGTCGAAGACGAGGACCTGACCGTGCGTTGCCAACGCCTCTTCCGACGTGAAGTAGTCCACACCACCGTCGATCTCGAACTGCTCGAGCACCGAGTCCTGGAGGCGCTGACGGGACTCTGCGTTGATCGGATGGCAGATGTCACGGAAGTCGCCGTTGGGGAGCTTGCGCGATGGCATCGCGACGAACAGCCCCTTCTCGCCGTTGACCACGCGCAGGTCGTGCACGACGAACTGGTCGTCGAGTACGACGCTGGCGATGGCGCACACCTTGTTCATGGCGACAGGACGCAGCGTGACCTTGGTGACCTCCATGGAACTCTACCCCCGTCTATTCTCAAACTGCGACGTCATGCGCCGTCGTACCCCCTCCTGCACTATTCGTGGCGGGAACGCATATCCCTGCACGCACCGACCCGAGCGGGCACCGCTACGACCGCGCAAGGAGCCGCGGCTCGACGAGCCTCAGGTCGGCCGGCTTATCGACATCCATCGCGATGGAGGGATCGTCCAAAACGACGGCGGCACCGCTCCCACCGAGGAGGTCGTGGATCTTATCAGCCAGGTCCTCGGGGACCAATCGGCCCAGGACGAACCTTACGACGAAGCCGATACCGGCCGCACGCACGAGCGCGATGGCATTCTTGCGGTCGTTGAACAGGCGCTGACCGAGATCGCGAGCAGCGGGCAGCAGTTTGGGATCGACGATCATGGCGTTCCCGCCGGTGAAGCGGCCGGTCTTGAGCTTGAAGTAGGTACGTTCGCTGCCCGGGTATGCGCCCTCGACCGATTCCTTATGGACGAGCGGGTAGACGAACTCCGATCCCGTCGCGAGGCCTGCCTCGATGAACGAGTCGATGGCGGCACCTGTCAGCAGGGGGATGTCTCCCGTGGCGATGATCACAGGGCGATCGCTGCGGAAGGCCGCTGCGCCGGCGATCGCGTTGTCCATGAAGTCACGGTCCGATACGACGAGCTTGTCGACCCGGTCGACCCATCCTCCCAGGTTCTCAGCGGTGGGGATGACGACGGCGATCTCGCCCACGCGCTCGGCGTCACGGAAGGCGTCGACGACCCACTCGACCAGCGGCTTGCCCGCGATCGGGACGAGCCCCTTGAAACGCTGGGTCGGGTCGATGACCTCCCCGTCGCCACCGGCGAGGATGACCGCGTCGACCTTTATGTCAGTCAAGTCCGACTCCCATCGTCTGGTCGAGCGTTCCGCCGACGGTCGCACGAGCGACCGTCGACCACATCCCACGCTCGCGCGCGGCTTCGGCCACACTGCGGGCGTGCTCGCCGTCGGAGAAGATACCGAACACCGCCGATCCGCTGCCACACAGGGCGGACCCGCAGCATCCGTCCGCCGTTCGCATGAATGCTAACGCGTTCTCGATCTCCGGGACCAAATGGACCGCGGCAGGGGTCATATTGTTGTACAGGGCCGCTCCGAGGGCGGGCAGGTCCTCGAAGGCGAGGGCGCTTGCCACGCACCGCGGGCCCGGAGCGGGCGCGCGGCCGATCCGATCGAATGCGGCGTAGGCGGCGGCCGTCGAAACGGCCTCGTCGCCCTTGATGATCGCGAAGTACGCGACCGGCGGCCGAAGGGCGCGCCCGAAGGTGGCACCCCTGCCCCGGTAGAGGGCGCATCCGCCGCGCAGTGCGAACGGCACATCGGCCCCGAGCGAGGATGCGACCGACTCGAGGCGGGGGTCGTCGCGCGAGACATCCCACTCTGCGGCCAGCGCCGCGATGACCGCGGCGGCGTCGCCGCTTCCACCCGCGAGTCCCGCACCGGCGGGCACGAGCTTCTCGATGTGGATCGTGAAGTCCGGTGAGCGGTCGAACGCTTCGCCCATCGCCGTGGCAGCCCGCCAGCCGAGATTGTCGGAAGCGCTCACGCCGACTCCGGGCTCGCAGGTGAGCGACAACGCGGGCGCGGGCGTGACGGTCACCCGATCTGCCAGGTCGAGAGCGACGAGGACCGTCGTGACGGAATGGTAGTCGCTCGGGAGCAGGTCGCCGACCGCCAGGTAGAGATTGAGCTTCGCCGGCGCGCTCACGACCATCGGCATCGGAAGAGACCTCTTTCAACAGACGAGGCGCGGCGTCCGCAGAGATGTGCGGCGTCGCGCCCGGTCATGACGTCATGCTGAGCGTGGTGTGTATCAGTTGAGCCAAGGGAAGACGCTGTCCCCGCTCTCGGGATGCGTCAGTTCCACGGTGCCGGTCAGCACGTCTACGTACGAGTAGGAGACCCGGGCGGTGCGCTCGCGCTTCTCCTCGACCTTGACGACGAACAGGCTGGGGTGGGTCTCTTCGAGCACACCCTCGCGCTCCACGATCTTGGAACGGCCCATATTCGCGCGAAGGCGCATACGGGTGCCGGTCAGCGACATGAGATCGGCGCGGATGCGACCGACGACCTCCATTTGGTTCATTGATTCCATCAAGCATCCTCCTGACGGTACAGACTCGGAGAATTATACAGGTCAGAGGCCCTTTTTACAAGGTAAGACCCGCTGCTGCCACTGCGACCGCGAGCGTGACGAACTCGTCGACCCCGAGCGTCTCGGCCCGGCGACGACCGTCGATCCCCGCGGCTGCCAGCGCCTCGTCGAAAGTCGGGCCCGACCAGCCCGTGGAGGCGAGCACGGAATTGCGGAGTGTCTTGCGCCGCTGCGCGAAGGCCGCTGCGGCGAGGCGCTCGGCCGCCACTCGGAGCTCGACCGGCTCGTCGCGACTGATCCGCTCCAGGCGCAACACGCTGGAATCCACGTGGGGCGGCGGCATGAAGCAGGTGCGCGGGACCCCGAACCGGCCCGTGACGTCCGCGTGCATCCGCAACTTCACGGTATAAGCCCCGTAGTCCTTGCGTCCCGGGGATGCGGCCATCCGGTCGGCGACCTCCGCCTGGACCATGACCGTGGCGCTGCGCAGAGAAGGGACCTCCTGGAAGAAGCGCAGCACGACGGTCGCCGCCACCGCATACGGAAGGTTCGCCACGAGCGCCGTGGGAGGGCCGAGCGGACCTGTCAGTGCATCGATCGAGACGCCGACCGCATCGGCACGAACGATCGCCAGGTTGCCGCACTCCTCAGCGACATCCGACAGCACCGGCAGAAGGTCGGCATCACGCTCGACCGCGAGGACGTGCCCCGCGGCCGCACAGAGAGCCACCGTGAGCGTGCCGATGCCGGGCCCTATCTCCAGCACAGGGGTTTCCGGCGTCAGAGCCGCGAGCGCCATGATCTTGCCGACGATGTTGTCATCGACCAGGAAGTGCTGCCCGAGGGACTTCTTCAAAGACAGGCCGTGCGCCTCGAGCACCGCCCGCGTCGCGGACGGCGAGGCCAATCGTGAGACCGTCATCGCAGGTCAGCTACCGAGGATGGTGACACGAAGGTCACGGCGGCGGCCCCAGCGCGACGCGAGTGCGGCGGCGGCGGAGCGCTGCGCGGCGGATGCGTGTCCCGTGGGCGCGCTCAGCGTCGCTCCCCAGAAGCACACGTCGATCCTGTTGCCCTTGATGGCGCTGCCCGTGTCGCCGGCCACTGCGTACCCGTACCCTTCGATGAACATGCGCGTACCCAACGGGATGACTCTACGATCGACGGCGACGACGCCCCAACCGTCGGGGATGTCGAACTTGGAGCGGCGCCAAGCGATCCAGTCGGCGTCGACGCCACACGCAAAGGGAGTGTAGGCGGTCGCCTCGATCAGGAGTGTGCGGCCGGAGATGGCCGGGGCGTAGGAGCGCGAGCCGTCGGAGTCCTTCGGCCCGGCGACGACCTGGCGGAAAACGCTCTTGGTACCGACGCGGACCACTTCAGAGACCGGCGGCGCGATGACGGTCTCGGCCTTGAGCGTGGGCTGCCCTTCGGCGTCCCCGGTGACCAGGACCTGCCACACACGAACGGCGGATCCCTCGGCCCCCTTGGCGACCACGACGCGCTTACCGTTCGGCAGCTGCGAGTCGCCCTGCACGACGGTCTCGAACGGAAGAGCGACTTCCTCTTCCGAGACCCGGATGAACACATCCGAAGCGGTGATCGTCATGCCCGCGGCCAGAGGGGTGTCGACCGCGGGATCGGCGCTGATGCCGCCGGTGGGATCGAGTCCGGCCATGATGAGCGCGTCGGCGACGGTCCTGCCGAGCACCTCGAGAGTGAGTGTCTGCCCGTTGTGGACGAGGGCCACAGGCACCACGTGGCGGACCACGATGACCGAGCCATCGTTGATGGCGGTCGCCGCGGTCGGGCTGACGAGGTCGCCCGGGGAGACGCGCACGCCGGCCTCGGCGAGCAGGGAGGCAACGTCAGCGCGTTCGGTTGTCACACTCGTCGAGGAACCATCGACAACGAGCGTGATGCTCTTGCTGGCCCATACGAATCCGGTGGTGCATGCAAGTCCCAGAAAGGCTGCGATGAGTGCTGCGACGTAGTACTGGGTCTTCAGGAAACGTGCCGGGCCTACCGGCAGTCTCAAACTGATCCCCCTGGCTTCGAATCAACGAATCGGTAACGGGACGGAGGCATATCGTAACCCAGCCCCGGGGGTGCGGCAAACGCGCAGGTCGCCACGGAACGGTCGTACGACGACCGGTTCAGGACCGGCGCAGACGCTCCGCCGCGTCCTGCGCGATGGCGGTCCCGATCTCTTCCGCCCGGGCCAGCGCGGCGGGCTGGCCACCGACTTCCGAAGGGGTGTCGGCGCGGACGAAGAGCTCTGCCGAGTAGTCGACCCCCAGCACGGCGAAGACGCTGCGCGTCGTGGTCACTGCACACTCGTGGCCGTACGGGTCACCGCCTCCCCCGACGATGAGGTACGCGCCCGGCCGCCTGCGCTCCAACGGCACACCGAGAACGTAGCGCCGCGCCCAGTACTGTTGGCAGCGGTCGTAGAGGGCCTTGAGAGTCGCCGGCACCGTGGCGAAGTAGACCGGGGAGGCGATCACGATCGCGTCCGCGGCATCGATGCGAGCGTACGCATCCTGCGCGCCGTCGTGCACGACACAGTCTCCGGTCGAGGAACAGGTGTTGCAGCCGCGGCAGGGCGCGATACCCGCATCCGCCACCACGAGCAGGTCGGTCTCCGCCCCGGCCAGCCTGGCCGCCTTCAGGCACGCCTCGAGCAGGCGATCGCTGTTACCGCCGCGCCGCGGACTGCCCGCGATCCCGAGCACTCGCGGAGCCACCTCAGCGCTCACAGGGCCGCCCCCGCATCTCCACGTGACCGAAACACCCGCAACGCGTTCTCAAGGCATGCCGAAGCCACGTCCGCAGGGTCGATCGAAAGCTCGTCGGCGACGCGCGCCGCGTTGAGCACCGCGAAGGCGGGCTCGTTGGGCTCGCCCCGGTAGGGTGCGGGCGCCAGGAACGGGCTGTCGGTCTCGACGAGCATCCGATCGAGCGGGACGACGTGCAGCGCATCGCGGACCTGCTGTGCCTTGGCGAAGGTCACCGGCCCGGCCAGCGAGATGTAGACGGGATCGGCGAGCGCCAGGAAAGCGCCGGCCATCTCGGGGCCCTCGGTGAAGCAGTGGATGACGCACCCGGCATCGGGGACCCCGCACTCTGCCAGGATCGCGAGTCCCTCTTCGTGGGCGGCGCGCAGGTGCACCGTGACGGGGAGACCGAGCTCGTTCGCCAGACCGAGCTGACGCCTGAAGGCGTCGCGCTGAGCGTCCCGGGGCGAGTGGTCGTAGTGGAAGTCGAGGCCGAGCTCCCCGAGGCCGACGGCGCCCACCGCTAGCGCGGTCTCGCGCAGGCGCACGTGCATCGCGTCGTCGTACTTGGATGCGTTGTGCGGATGGACACCGACGATGAGCCGGACATCGGGCGGCGCGAGACCCGGGCTGCCGAGGTCCTCGCCGCCTCCGAGGGCGACACAGTCGGCGGCGAGGACCTCGGCAGCCCGGGCGAGCCAGCCGGCAAGGCCGTCGAACGTGACCTCAGGCTCCTCGGTGAGGTCGACCACCGAGCACACCAGGGCGATACCCGCCCGCGCTGCGCGGGCCAACGCACCCGCAGGATCCGCGAGCATGTCGAGATGCGCATGCGTGTCCGCGGTCGGAGCGCCGAGACGCGGCAGCACGATCTGCTTCCCGGAACCCGGGAACGTCGGCACGCGATCGCGGTCGGCCGCCATCAGCTCGCTCGCCTACTCCGTCGTCTCATAGATGCGGGGGAAGAGCGGCTCGCCCTTCTCGACGACGGAGCCCGTCGGCAGGCCACCCCATAGCGCCGAAGCGGCCACATCCGTGATCTCGTTCGGATCGCCGAGTCCAAGGCGTCGCCAGACCTCACGCGACGTGTTCGGCATGACCGGCGCCGTGAAGAGCGCGGCGATGCGGACTGCCTCGAGCGCGTTGTAGAGTACCGCGTCGAGTCGGGGACGAGTCTCGTCGCTCTTGGCGAGGTTCCAGGGAGCGGAGTCCTCGATGTACCGGTTGGCGCGCTTGATGAGCTCCCAGGCGTCTTCGAGCGCGCCAGAGTAGTCGAGGGCCACCATGCGCTTCTCGATCGCTTCAGGGAGCCCCTGAGCGATGCGGACGAGGTCCTCATCCTCCGGCGCGGGCGCGGACGCGACGGGCACGACACCCTCGCAGTACTTCTCGGTCATGTTGAACAGACGCGAGACCAGGTTGCCCCAGTCGTTGGCCAGATCCGCGTTGTAGTGCTGCACCATCGACTCGACCGAGATCGAACCGTCGCCGCCGAACTGCACGTCACGCATGAAGTAGTAGCGGTAGGCATCGACGCCGAAACGCTCGACCAGCGACGCGGGCGTGACCGCATTGCCCGTGCTCTTGCTCATCTTCTCGCCCTTGGTGAGCAGGAACCCGTGGGCGAAGACCTTTTCGGGCAGCGGGAGGCCTGCCGCCATCAGCATCGCGGGCCAGATGGTGCAGTGGAACCGGATGATGTCCTTGCCGACGAAGTGATACTGGGCCGGCCAATAGTGCGCGAGCGGCCCGGAGAAGGTCGGCGTGCCGTCGGCGCCGAAACCGACCGCGGTGATGTAGTTGATGAGCGCGTCGAACCACACGTACATGACGTGCTTAGAGTCGAACGGCAGCGGGATCCCCCACGTGAAGGTGGTGCGGCTCACCGACAGGTCGTTCAGGCCGCCTGAGACGAACGACAGGACCTCGTTGCGCCGCGTGTCCGGCTGGATGAAATCGGGATGCGCCGCGTAGTACTCGAGCAGGCGGTCCTGGTACGCGGACAGGCGGAAGAACCAGTTGTCCTCGGCCACGAGCTGGAGCTCGCGACCGCACTGCGGGCAGGAGTGGTCCTCGCTCAGCTGCTCCTCGGTGTAGAACGTCTCGTCAGGCAGGCAGTACCAGCCCTCGTAGTGGCCCTGGTACAGATCGCCGTTGTCCTTGAGGATCTGGAGGAACTGCTGCGCCCCGCGCTCGTGCCGCGGCTCCGTCGTTCGTATGAAGTCGTCATTGGTGATGTCGAGCATCTTCCAAGCCTCGATAAACTTGGGCGCGATCGTGTCGACCCAGGACTGCGGGTCCATGCCGCCCTTCTCCGCGGCCTGTGCGACCTTCTGTCCGTGCTCGTCGAGACCGGTGAGGAAATGGACGTCGTAACCGGTCATGCGTCGGTAGCGCGCGAGGGCATCGGCTGCGATCGTCGTATAGGCGGTTCCGAGGTGCGGGACCGAGTTCACGTAGTAGATCGGAGTGGTGAGGTAGAACGGGGGACGCTCCATTGGGTTTGGACGCTTTCTCCGCGGGAAGGAAGGAATTGGCGGTTCATTAGTGCTCGCATGAAGCCGCTACAGGTTATTCTACCAACGAGAGCACAGCATCGAGCGAAGGGCGCGCGTTATGAGCGACACAGGCATCGTTCGGCGCATCGACAGCCTCGGGCGGATCGTCATTCCGATGGAGTTCCGCCGCACCCTCGGCATACATGTGCACGACCAGTTGGGCATCCGCCTCGAGGGCGATCAGGTCGTGATCGGACGGCACGCCGACACCTGCGCCATCTGCGGCGCCGAGGGCAAGGTCGTCGCCGTCAAGGACCGCGTCGTCTGTGCGGACTGCATCGGCGCGGTCAAGCGCCTCTAGGCGCCGGCCTTTCCCACCGCGATCCGATAGACCTCGTTGCGCGGGATGCCGATCGCGGAAGCGACCGCGCGCGCCGCGTCCTTCCGACTGAGCCCCTCGGAGATCAGGGCCTCGACACGGGCTCGCACCTCGGCCTCGTCCACGGGTGCCGCCTCCTGATGGCGCGGAGGCGGACCCACGAGAAGGACGACCTCGCCTTTGAGTTCGCGCTCCCCTATCACAGCGGCGAGTTCCGATACGTCGGCGCGTGCGACCTCCTCGTGCAACTTGGTGAGCTCGCGCGCCATGCACGCGCTGCGGCCCGGCATCACCTCGGCGAGAGAGGCGAGTGTCGCAGCCGTACGGTGCGGCGACTCGTAGAAGACGAGCGTGGCGTCGAGCGCGACAAGCGCCTCGAGAGCCCGGCGGCGATCGCCGGGTTTCCGCGGGAGGAAGCCGCCGAAGTAGAACGCGTGCGTGGGCAGGCCGCTCGCCACGAGCGCGGTCAGCACGGCGCTGGCGCCCGGCAGGACCTCCACCGCGAGTCCCGCATCGATGCAGGCGTCCACGAGATGCGCCCCGGGGTCGGAGACGCCCGGCGTACCCGCGTCGCTGACGAGCGCGACCGTCTGTCCCGCTTCGACACGCGCCACGACCTCAGGCGTGCGCCGCTCGAGGTTCTTCGCATGATACGGCTCGAGCCTGGTCGTGATCTCGTATCGCGCCAGGAGCTTGCGGGTCACGCGCGTGTCCTCGGCTTCTATCACGTCGGCACAACGCAGCGCATCGAGGACGCGAAGCGTCACGTCCCCGAGGTTGCCGATCGGCGTAGCGCAGACGACCAGACGACCGTCAGACATCGGCCTCGCCTTGCGGAGCGGTCGGATCGAACGGGTCACTCGCTACGGGAGGCACCGGTGGGGCCTGCGGCGCCGGCGCGTACGTGACCGGCGGCGCCGGAGGGTACGCGAGCGGAGCAGGCGCCGCGACGGCGACCGGCTCGGCTCCCGTCATCCGCCGGAAGAAGATCGTCCAGGCAGCGTGGTAGAACGTCGCGTACATCGCGGACGGGACCATGAGGACCAGGACCGCGACGAGAAGCAGCACCCCGCCACCGGTGTAGTTGCCGACGTACATCATCACGCCCGCCGGCACCAGCGTGAACAGCGCGACTACGGCCACACCGATCCCGAACGCGATTCCCACACCGATCTGGATCAAGTACATGAGGAACGCTCCGCGCTTGGCCCAGAGGTCCTTCCAAGCGGTCTTGAGCGCGTCCATGACCCGACGGTCCTCCAAGACCACGTAGCGAAACGCCAACTCCTTCACGATCCCGAAGATCGTGCCGAGGACGATGGCGGCGATGAAGAAGATCACGGCGAAGATGCACAGACCCGCGATGGCGGCGGCGACGGCCGTCCCGATCTGCGCAGTGGATCCCTGGTACGACACCCAGGCACCGAAAGCCGTCAGGCCGAGGAACACCATCATCGCGAGGCCCACGATCGCGAGCGGAAGGTCGGCGAGGAAGCCGGCGCCGAACACCCTCCACCACTTGGAGAATCCGACGTGCCACCCGGCGGAGGCGCGGACCTCGCGTCCCTCTTCCGCTTCGTTGACCAGATGGATGAGGCCGCCGCGCGCCCCCACGGAGACGATCATTATCAGCAGCGCGAGCACGACGAGGAACAGCGCCGCCACTACCAGGACGAGCGCTTCGTGCTGAAGGAACGCCTCGATCTGCGCGGGGCTCATCTGGGGGGGCGACTGTCCGCTCCCCGAGCGACTGCTGCTGCTGCCGTACGAACTCGAATAGCTGCCCGACCCGCCGCCGGCGCCGGCGAAGAAGCCGAACAACCAGAGGATCTTGTAGCGCCAGGTCACGTTCCAGCTCTTCTTCAGTATCGCTGTGTAATCCATCCTCGACCCCTCCAGCTCCCGGGACTGCCCATACCTACTCGACGACGACCAGCTCGTATTCCGTCGTGCCGAGTCCCATTTCCTGCGCATATCCGATCGCCAAGGTCCCGTCGATACCCGTCACCTCGGTGAACTTGTCCTGCCCCGCGCCCATGCCCTCACCGCGGGAGCCGGGCAGGCCCACCGCGGCGGTCACGAGGTCGTAGGCCGCTCGGTCGATCGCGACGATGTCGGTGGACGCAAGGACGCCGATGTCTCCGACGATGGGGGCGTCGCTGAAATCCCAACAATCACAGTCGGGTGAGACCGCCGTCACGAACGACAGGTACACCACCTTACCGCCCTTACCCGCGAGCGCTCCCATCACGTGCTCGACGATCTTCTCCTGGATCGCCTGCGGCGTGGTCTTCCACTGGACTGCGATGGCGGCGAAGGGGCACGCTGCCACACACTCGCCGCACCCGTAGCACGTCCCATGGTCGATCGCGGCGACACGGTCGGCACCGATCACGATGGCCTGTACCGGGCACCGCTTCACGCACCGCGCACACGCCGTGCACTTGTCAGCGGATACCTCCGGCTTGAGGTCCGAGTGCATCCGCTGTTTCGCCGAGCGGCAGCCGAGTCCCATCCCCACGTTCTTCAGTGCGCCTCCGAAACCGGTCGCCTCATGGCCCTTGACGTGCGTGACCACGACCATCGCGTCGGCGTGCACCGCGGCCGAGCCTATACGCACGGTCTCGAAGTGCCTGCCGGCGATGGGGACGTCCACGGCCTCGCGGCCGTCGATACCGTCGGCGATCACGATCGGTGCCTCGACCGTCGCATACGAGAAGCCGTTCTGGATCGCACACTGGATGTGATCGGCGGCGTTGGCGCGCATGCCACTGTAGAGCGTGTTGGCGTCGGTCAGGAACGGCTTACCGCCGTGCCCCTTGATGCGCTGGACCGCCTCGCGAACGAACACGGGGCTCACGAAGCCCGTGTTGCCCGTCTCGCCGAAGTGGAGCTTCACCGCGACCAGGTCGCCTTCGGACACAACGGCGCCCAGTCCGGCGCGCTCGAGCAGTCCCCCGACCCGTGTGACCATCGAGCGCTTCTTGGACGAGCGAACGGGTGCGAAATAGACTGTGGATGCCATCAGTGGATGCCCTCCCGGGAATCGTGGTCCTCGAAGGCGAGCGCTGCTGCGCCTGCGACACCGGCGTCGTTGCCGAGTTCGGCGATCAGCACCCGCACGTCGCGCCGGCCTGCGAGGGCCTCCGCCGAGATGCGGGCGGTGGCGTGCTCCGCCACCATCGGACAGCTCTCGCCGATCCCGCCGCCGATGAGTATCGCCTGCGGGTTCAGCACGTTGACGAGGCCGACGAGACCCTCGCCCAGCATGTCGCCCACGTGCCCCATCACGGTCATCGCGGCCTCATCGCCGGCGTTGGCCGCGTCGATAACGATCTCGGCGGTGATCGCTTCGATGTCGCCTCCGGCGAGTCGCGTGATGCTGGACCCCTTATACGTAGCGGCGGCTGCGCGCGCCTCACGGACGATCGCCGGCCGCGCTGCGAACGACTCAAGGTGCCCACGACCGCCGCACGGGCAGTCGGGCCCATCGACGTCTATCACCATGTGGCCGATCTCTCCACCGAAGCCACGAGAACCGCGAGCCAGCTTCCCGGAGATGAACACGCCGCCGCCGACGCCGGTACCCAGCGTGACCATGACGAAGTCCTTGAGCCCCTTGGCCGCCCCGAACCGCCATTCGCCGAACGCTGCTGTGTTGCCGTCGTTGTCGATCGTCACGGGCAGCTTCAGCCGGGACATGACAAGGCCGCGCATATCGATGCCGCCGAGCGGGAGGTTGGTGCAGTACTCGACGGATTGACGTACGAAGTCGATCTGGGCCGGCAACCCGATACCCACGCCTGCGATCTCCGAAGGATGTATCCCCGAGGTGATCTCCCCGACGACGCTCACGATGGCGTCGACGATCGCGAACGGTCCCGCGGCCTTGGGAGTCGAGAGCTTGGCCTCGCGGACGATGCGGCCCTTGCGCTCGACCAAGCCCGCGGCGATGCGCGTGCCTCCCACGTCCAGGCCGATGGAGTACACATTGCGCATCGAAGACCTCCCCGTCGCGAGCGCCGAGAGCCGCGTGAGCCGCGCCCGGGAAGAATCATACCCCGCACACGGGCACAGCCGTCCCGGCCGGGCAAGGCGTTTCCCCGAACCGGACGCCGGGCCCTTCCCGATGCACCCTGACGCGGCAAGGAGGCCGACATGAGGTTCGAGCATGACACGGCGCCGTTCTGCGACGGCTCTCATTCGACCATCTGACGGGACGCCCCACGGAACTACAGGGCGGGCGCCGGGACCGGCGGCTTCTCGGGGCCGACCATCACCATGCCTTCGACGACCTTGGCCTCGAAGACCCTCAGGGGCCGGGGATGCCGCATGAGCTCTCCGACGGTCAGCGTGGCACCGGTCCAGTCCGTCCAGCGCACGACGTGTCCGTCCGTGAGGTCGAACTGCGAGTGGTGCCGCGGGCAAGTGACCACAGCGCCATCCAGCACTCCCGAAGCCAGATGCCCTCCCAAGTGAGGGCAGCGATTGTCCGCTACGAAGAAGTCCTCGCCGACGTGTGCCACCAACAGTTCGTGGCCGTCGACCTCGACCATCTTCATGGTGCCGCTGGGGACCTCCACCGCCTCAACGAGCTCTATGTAGCCGCTCATGACGCCTCCTGCCACCGGTTCGGTTCGGCCAGGGCCCGGCGCCTCTCGCGCCGACATGCCTGGGGCCTATACGACAAGCGTACCCGCTGCGTACAGAGCGGCACAGCTGGCGGCCACCGCCGGGTCGAAGAGCTCGGGGTGCGTGGCGATCTCCTTGGCAGCGGCGTCAAGGCCGAGCGCGGGACGATACGGCCTGTCGTAGGCCATCGCTTCGACCGCGTCGGCTACCGCCAATAC
>Ga0209430_1001794_pt1 | contig 15030 bp, 27 predicted proteins | sample BarGraIncub1133A_FD_184504 | JGI IMG/M metagenome (GOLD analysis project Ga0209430, IMG submission 184504) | Arctic peat soil microbial communities from Barrow, Alaska - Barrow Graham LP Incubations 11-33A (SPAdes) (version 2) | ecosystem: Environmental > Terrestrial > Soil > Wetlands > Peat... | reverse complement strand
CCCGCATCGGCTACCGCGATCGTCCGGCTCTACAACGAACTGTGGGCAGGCTGCCCGACCCCGAACCGGCGCGTCATCCGTGACGCCCGCCGCAAGGGCTGGGCTCCACCGCTCGCCTGGGACGACGACACGATCGACGACGCGCGGGTCAAGCCTCGCGGGCTGCATCCGATCCCGATCACGATCGACGAGCTGATCGAAGACCTGATGGACATGGCCGATGCCGGCCGATCCTGGCCCGAGGCTGCGGCCCGCTGCGGCTATGTGGAGACGACGAGCCTGGCGCGGCGGCTGGAGCGTCACGGCCGCCTGGTCGATGTGCGCGCTGCGTACGGCGTGAGTCTGTGGAGCGCGGCATGAGCCGCCACATGACTGTCCGCTACGCCGAGCCCGCATCTGGCGCCCCCTGGGACTGGGCCTGCCCCTGGTGCCCCGGCGGGTACACGTCGCAGGCCGTCAGCGACGCGGAAGCGCTCGCAGCAGCCACGTGCCACGCCATCCTCGAGCACGGCAAGGGCACGCCCTGCGTGGACGTGTACGGCCAGGACGGCTGGCTCGCGATGCGCTACGGCTACTGCGGCGAGCGGACGTGCGGCGAGTGCAACCCGCGCGGCGAGCACCTGACCCGGGACACGTGCCCGCACGGACCCGGCTGCCCCATGTGCGCCATCCCCGACCCCGGCTACGTCCCCGACCACATCCGCGCATCGATCCAGAGATGGGTGAAGACGATATGAGCACGCCGTACTACTCCGACGAGCAGGTCGTCCTGCACCACGGCGACTGCCTCGACGTGATGCGGACCCTGCCCGACGCCTCGGTCGACTCGGTTTGCACAGACCCGCCCTACGGCCTCGAGTTCATGGGCAAGGAGTGGGACTCCTTTGGAGGCCCAGCCCGCGGCATGTCAGATGAGACTAGGAAGTCGCAGCGCGATTCCGACGAGTGGTGGGCTAAGAACTATGGCGGATATCTGTCCGGCGTTCCCGCCAAGCCGCGTCCCGGTGCGCCGCTCGCCTTCCAGCGGTGGTGTGAACTGTGGGCGATCGAGTGCCTGCGCGTCCTCAAGCCGGGCGGCCACCTGCTCGCGTTCGGCGGCACCCGGACGTGGCACCGGCTCGCGTGTGCTGTTGAGGATGCCGGGTTCGAGATCCGCGACTCCATCGCATGGCTGTACGGGTCGGGCTTCCCGAAGTCGCTGGACGTGTCCAAGGCCATCGACAAGGCGGCCGGGGCAGAGCGGGAGGTCGTTGGCGTTCGCGCAGACTTCCAGGCGAAGAAGGGAGCGGAAATCAGGCGGGGCGTGGACAACGCCCGCAACTTCAACGAGCGGCACGACCCCGGCCGGGGCGGCTACACGGACCCTGCATCAGTCGGCGTCCTTACTGCCCCAGCAACCCCCGATGCCGCTCGCTGGCAGGGCTGGGGCACGGCGCTCAAGCCCGCGTTCGAGCCCATCGTCGTCGCCCGCAAGCCTCTCGTGGGCACGGTCGCCGCGAACGTCCTGGCGTATGGCACGGGCGCGCTGAATATCGACGGGTGCCGGGAATATGCGCCGACAGGAAACCCCGCTGGTCGCTGGCCGGCGAACGTGGTCCTCGACGACTCACAGGCAGACGCCCTCGACGCGCAGAGCGGGACGCTGCACACACAGAAGCCGACGAACCCGTCGACCATGGCTGCGTCCCACTTTGGCGGCGGCTCGCCCACGACCCGACAGAACCATCGCGACGACGGTGCCGAAGTAGGCGCATCTCGGTTCTTTCCCACCTTCCGCTACGACGTGTGCGACGTGTGCGGCGAGGATCAGTCCGGATGGCACCGCGATGCACGCGACGAACACGCAGCCGCGCACAACGGCAAGCCGTTCCCGACGTTCCGCTACGAGGCCAAGGCGCCCACGGCCGAACGCCCGTCGTATGACAGCGAGGGTGCCGGTGAGAGCCGGGTCATCGAGGGCGCCAGCGGAAAGATCCGTCAGTGTCGCGTATGCGGTAACAGAACCATCAGATCAGGTGAGACACAACCAGCCTGCGGGCATGATGACTTCGCTTTCGTGGCGACCAAGGAACGTAGCGACCGGGTCGCCCATCCGACCGTGAAGCCCCTCGCCCTCATGCGCTGGCTCGTGCGGCTCGTCACCCCACCCGGCGGGACCGTCCTCGAGCCCTTCGCCGGGTCCGGCACTACGGCTGAGGCGTGCGTCATCGAGGGCTTCCGGTGCATCGCGATCGAGCGTGATGCCGCGTATCTGCCGCTGATCACCGCACGCCTCACCAAGCCCATCGCCCTGCTCCTCGACTTCACCCCGGAAGGAACAGCATGTTGACCACAGAACAGGCCGCCCGCCTCGTCATGGCGTCCGCCGTCCGCGACGCCATCGGCGACCGGGTCGAGGAGATCCGCCAAGAGCTGCGGCCCGAGCTCAACCCCGGCGACCGCACGACCGCCTACGTCGACGGCGTACAGATCGGGGCCGTGCAGATGACCCAGACCAAACCTGCCGCCAAGGTCATCGACTACGCCGCGCTCATGGCGTGGGCGATGGTCCACGCACCCGCCGCGATCATCACCCCGGCGCCCACCCTCAACTCGGCGTGGGTCACCACCTTGCTCAAGGGCGGGGGCGAGTGGACCGATCCGCAGACGGGCGAGGTCCTCGAGGTCCCCGGACTCGGAGTGACGCAAGCCTCACCGAACCTCGTCGTCACCAAGACCGACGACGCCCGGGCCTGGGCGCTGACCGCGCTCGAGGCCACCATGCACAGCCCGCTCGCAATCACAGGGGGAGACACCGATGTCTGACCAGACCGCACCACTCGCGGCACTCCGGAAGCCGTTCCCAAGGGAGGCCATCGGCATCCTCCCGAAGCCATACAAGGCCGACTCAACCAAGGGACAGTGCAACGAGTGCGGCGGCTACCACGGCTTGCCCGCCGTCCACCTCGACTTCGTAGGCCACGCGGCCGTCACTGACCGCCTGCTCAGTGTCGACCCGGCATGGACATGGGAGCCCCTGGCGCTCGACGCCAACGGACTGCCTGCACTCGACCGGAGCGGGAACCTGTGGATCCGGCTCACCGTTTGCGGCGTGACCCGGCTCGGCGTCGGCGACGGCAAGAGCATGAAGGAGATCATCGGCGACGCGATCCGTAACGCTGCGATGCGCTTCGGGGTCGCCCTCGATCTGTGGACGAAGGACGAGCTTGAGTCGACGCCCGAACTTGGGTCGAACGAGAAGCCGACCGCGAGAGCAAGAGCGCCAAAGTCTCAACCTGCACCTGAGACTCCCAACCCTCAACCTGCCCGCGACAAGGGACTACGCACCGATGCGCAGTCGAAGGCGCTGTGGACGCTGGCGGGCAAGGTCGTGCCCGACAAGGACGAGTTCCGCCGCTGGCTGTCCGAGGGGCTGGGCCGCGTGGTCGAGTCCACGAAGGCGCTGACGAAGACCGAGTGCGCTGAGGCGATCGACGCGCTGACCCAACTCCTTCCCGCTGACGGCCCGAACATCCCGGACGCGTCATGATCAGCCCGCGCTGGCAGATCGTCGCCCTCGCGCTCTCCGTCGCCTGGTTCGCGGCCGTCATCGTCTGGGGGCTGTGGACATGAGCCACGACCTGTTCGGCGACCCGATCCCGCACCTCAGCAAGAACGCGAACGGCTACCTCCTAGACCTGGCTGAACTGCAGTACAAGGACGGCTGGGCCTTCTGGTCACTCGCCGAGCCAGGCAAGGACCAGCCCCGCCCCGTGGGGCAGTTCGAGTGCGTCTGGCTGCTGCGTGTTGGGGACGAGCCGCGACGGGCCTACATCGACCTGCTGACCGGCGAGGAGACATCATGACCACCACCTACTACGGACTGCGCGAGATCACACCTGAGTTCGTACGCGGCGGCGTCGGAACGGGCGAGCCCATCCACCTGATCGACGTTCCTGACGGCGACTGGATGCCAGTCAGGGCGCGCTGTGGGGCCATCTGTGGTTGGCGCTCCAGCACGATGCACCTCGCCGGCGAACGCATCTGCCCCGAGTGCGAGGCCCGCCCATGACCCTCGCCACCCTCGCCGAGCACTGGCGCTGCTACTCCTGCCCCGAGCACGGCGATGGGGCCAAGTCCAACGCGGCAGCCGAGAAGCACACCAAAGCCACGCTGCACGCCACCTGCACCTGGACGACGCCATGACCGACGCCGGCCCCCTGACACCCGCCGAGGCGCTCGCCGTCGCAGCCATCCTCGAAGCGCACAAGCGACTCCCGCCCAGCTGGCAGCACGTCGCAGACCGGCTCAGGACATGGGCCAGGACACAAACCGCAGCAACCGAGGAAGGCGAAATGCCTAGTCAGGACAGGGTTACAGGGTCCGCAGATGGTACACTTGGGGACGGAACAGAAGCGGTCCCCGAGGTGCGGAAACACCAGGGGGACCTAACCGCTTCGACCTCAACTGAGCGAACAGGAGGTCGTGGGCTATGACCCATAATACAGACCCGAAGTGCACTTGTCCTGATCTGTGGTGCCCAGTCCACGCCACATGCGGCCTCTGTGGTGGAGAGGTCATCGTCACCTATGGCGATCCGGCTTTCTGCCCCGCGTGTGCCATGGACGTGATGCCCGCTGGGGCTTGCCGATTCACGGGCGATGGCTCGGATGACTAGACGCATCCCCGGCCAGTTCGTCCCGAGCGACGTCAACACAGCCAGCGACCCAGCCATCATGCAAGCCGGACCACTCGCCGAGTTGATCTATCGACGTGCGAACGAGTACGTCAAGAAGAACCACCGCGACGGCATCGTGTACGTCCTCGACCTGCCCATCATCGGCAACGCCATCTCGCAGCCATCCCGTTACGCGGCCCGCCTCGTCGCCGTCGGGCTATGGGACGAGATCCCCGGAGGCTGGCGGATCCACTCCTGGATGAAGTGGAACCTGAGCCTCGCAGAGCAGGCCGAAGCGAAGGCCAAGAACATCGTTGGCGCGCTCATCACGAACCACAACCTCGACCGCCACAAGAAGCCCAAGAAGGGCTGCCCACTATGCGAGGAGGAACAAAATGGCACGCTCCCCAGGACGCTCCACCGTTCGCTATAGCGATCGCTACAGCGTCCCCACCACCGTCGCTCGTGTTCTCGCTCCCACCGACGCAGACAAGAGACACCGAGACACCGAGACACCGAGACGTAGTAATTCATGGCTGAGATTGCATGGCATCGTCCAGTTACCTGACGCGCGAGTTCGCGACGATGCCATGCGAGGCGTTCGATGACCAACGTCCAGGCGCCGATCGCCAACGAGAAGGACCGCAGCGCCATCGCCTACCTCGTGAGCCGCATCCGACCCGACCTGGACGCTCACGGCGCCGCAGCCAGCCTCGCCAAGAACCCATGCCAAGAGGTCGACGTGCTCACCCTGCAGGCCATCATCGCAGCCGTCACCCGACCCGATCAGCACACGCCGGCCATCCTCGGACTCGACGGTGACCACACGAACCGGGCCCGCGTCGCACTCAGCAAGCCCGTCTCCGCCACCAGCCACACGCCCGGCTATGGCGACATGGGCGGCGAGTGTGGCTACCCCGGCTGCGGCGTCCGCAAGGGCATCCATCACGGCTGGGGCGTGCCGGCTGAGCTCCCGCCGCACGAGTGGGAGCAACCGCGGCCCGCTAAGCCATCCGACCCCGCGTTCATCGCACATGTACGACCCAGCAGCTTCAAACCACGACAGGAGACCAACGCACAATGAGCACCGAACCGATCGTCACCGGGCACGACATGAGCCGCTACTGGAGGCTTGTCAGCGTCGAGGGCGGCCCTATCACCGGAACCGTCTGGGTGTCGATTCCTCGCAAGGGAGAGCAGACCGTGAAGGCCGTCGACATGACCCTCTGGGCCGATGAGAAGCACTCGTGGGGCCGACTCATCAAGGACATGACGGCGTTCATTCGGAACGGCGTGGTCGAGATCTCGAAGCACATGATCGAAGAGCGGGTCCGCGAAGACGTGCTTGACCAGATCGACGCTGTCAAGGTCGCAATCCTGGCCGCTGCTGCTGCCGTCACCTGGCCCGCCGACGAGGCCAGCCATGAGTGAGACCCCGCTCGACCTCGCAGCCCCCGAGTTGCCGTACATCCAGATCCTCGAAGATGACTCGGTAGTGCTCGCCTATGCCAGCAAGGATGGCGGTGAGGAGTCCATGCCACTGCCTCCGCAGGTTGGGCAGATTCTCAAGGGCGTCAACGAGTTCATTGCGACCCAGGTTGCCGAAGTCGAGCGGCTGACTCGCATCGTCAATGGCTACGACCGCACCCCGGCCGAGCAGCGTGCCGCTAAGGCTAAGGCGGAAGTCGATCGCCTGCGGGCCGAGAACGCGATTGCATGGGCTACCGGACACAGCCACCCATGGCGTCGCGGCTCCGATGGGTGCACCTGTGGCGCGTGGGCGAAGATCGAGTGCGGGTGCGGTCGATACGGCAACGGCGAACTACTCTCCCTCGCCGACAACCCGTACGTCGAGCCCGCCGACCATGACGTCACCGACCACGACTCCGCCGACTGCCCCGCGTGCCGGTACGCGCTAGGACTGCCCGAGCCCGTGGATGCCACTGGGACGGCCAGAACAGGCCCCAGGGCTGCGAACGGGTGGCCACTGGGGCAACTCACCATCTCCGAGGCTGACGACGCGCTCCCTGAGCGGATCGAGGACGAGTATGACGGCGAGTTCCGGCCATGACCTGCCGACGCAAGCGCTACAGCCAGCCCGCAGCCCAAGCCAAGCTCGACCGCACCGTCAGCCAAGACGCGGCCGTGGGGCTCACGACTGAGGGGCACGTCGAGTGGTGCGCTCAGTGCGAGGCGTGGCACATGGAGACCAAGGCAGCATGGCGGGAAGTGTCATGAGCCCCTGCGGCCTCGCTCGGGGCACTTTTGGGGCAATCGTGTTGGATTCGTCAACAGAACTTCTCAAGATAAAGGTCGAGGGAAACGGGTCAACATCGCCAACAGAACTTCTTGAGATTAAACCCGCCCAGATCGCTTCGCCCTCGCCAACAGAACTTCTCAGGAAAAATGTCGGGACAATCGCGTCGCCATCGTCAACAGAAGTTTCCAAGAAAACGGTGTCAGAAAATGCGGGAATCGTGTTGGAGGCATCAACAGAACTTTCCCAGAATAGTCTCGGGATAATTCGGCTGGCCTCGCCAACAGAACTTCTTGAGAATAAGCCTGGACAAACCGGGTCGCAGTCGCCAACACAACTTCTCGCGAAAAGGCCCCAGAAATGACCCGAATAGTGAGTCTCGACCTCGAAGCCAAGCCCTACGCCAACCCGCAGCAGGTCCGCATCCAACTCAGCGGCAACCCGTGCCGCGTCCCAGCCTGCGGCTACTTGGCCGGCGACGCGTACATCTGCCCGTCATGCGTCGAGGCGTGGGAGTGCGACTTGGGCAACGTCGCGGCCATGGTGGAAGACCTGGGCATCGCCGAGCGCAAACAGGCCAGGTTCTCAGACGGCGGCGCGGGCGGACAGAACCAAGCCCAGCCCATGCCCGCAGACCTGAGAGCGGGCTACTGGCAGCATCGGCTCAGGGGCGAACTCGTGGGCCAGATCCGGCTCATCTGCGAGTCGGGCCACATCACAGTCCCGGCCCTGCGTGACGACACGGTCGCCATGTCCAGGTGGCTGCTGCGGCAGTCCGCCCGGATCGCGTACCTGGCCGAACAAGACGGCTGGGGACTCATCCACGACCTGGCTCAGATGATGGCCGACTGCACCCAGGCCATCGACGCACCAGCTCGCCGCAAGTACGTCCGGGTGTGCGAAGACTGCGGGCTCGGCGTGTGGGCGCGTGACGAGAAGGCCAGGTGTGCGTGCGGCAGGGAGTATGACGCGGCTGCCGAGTACGAGGCGCGGATGGTCATCGCCCGCGACGCATGGGTCACGATCCGGGAGGCGGTCAACGCACACGCCGCCAAGGAAGACACGATCAAGAAGTGGATCCGGCGCGGCAAGATCGACGCCCACGGTGACCCGCAGCGCGTCAGGTACGGGGATGTGCTGGACCTGGCAGCAGCAGCGAAGGAGAAGACGGCATGACATGACGCGACACGCCGCGCGATGCTTGACGTGACATGGCTGTCCCCCTAGGGTGCGATATGTAACGAGTCATGTCCCCATCGGGGCCGTGGCTCGTTTGCCGTTGAGGCATCCCACCGCCTTCGGGCATCGGGACGCGGGCAGGCGCGGGCCGGACCAAACACCCGGCCCCACCGAAGGGGGCGACATGGCAGCCATCGCGACAGCCCACATCGAGTGCCCCGACTGCGGGCAGATGGTCGACGTTCCGCTCAAGGCCATGGTGCGACTGCGCCTTGTGGGAGCGAAGGAAGTCACAGTCACGCTGACCCCCGACATGGGGCCGATCGAAGCCCACCTCCGTGGGGACGATGGCCTCCCGCCGAATTCGGCTTAGCAGCAGGGCGCTCGGAGACCTCCGCCGCTGCATCGTCCACGTGTACGACACGGCTGACGAGATGTGCGCCGCAGGGACGCGATTCAACGGCAACGACCTGACCGGATCGGCCGGGATCACGCAGTCGTACCTCGGCGAGAACGATCGAACGATCACTCCCATCGTCAGGCTCGCCCGCGGCCGACTGGGCATCCGAGTCATCAGCCACGAGATGCACCACGCAGCCACCGCGATCTACGGCTCGACAGTGCCGGATGATGCGCTAGCGAGCGACGTTCTCACGCACCACGACGAGCCGTTCGCGTACCTGTACAGCGACCTACTCGCGCACCTGGTTGTCTCGCTCTACCGCTTCGGGTACTACGAGTGAGCGAGGGGGCGACATGGTCGAGCCCCTGCGTGACGAGCCGCACGACAGCCGGACATGCCCCGTGTGCAGCAACTCCATCAGGCGAGCGCCCTGGCGAACCAAGGACAGACGCGGCGTGACGATCGAGCATCCCAAGGACAAGGACGATGGTCTACCTCGATGACGTCGTCTACTGGACCAGGGCATGGCAGGAGACAGGCGAGATCGTCAGCGACTCAGTAGCTCGCAGCATCGCGGACTACTGGCAGATCACGACCAGCCTCGACGACATCGCGGCAGCCATCCAGTACGCAAGGTCGGCTGGCGTGTTCGAGGCGACACTGCACGAGTTGTACGCACTCAAGGCGTGGGTGCTGTGCAAGGTCTAGCCTGATCGCATGAGTCTCAGGGCATGGGCCGCGACCGCCATCCTCACCGTTGCGCTGACAGGATGCTCGCTACCCGCGATGACGACCACGCAGCCAGCCAGTAAAGCATCGGCGCCGGCTCCCGCAACAGATGCGACTGACCCAACAGGGCTGACCAACAACGGGTGGACGATCACCACAGCCACAGTGAAGGCTGACGGTGCTGGGAACTGGGGCGCAAACGCCCGGATCACCAACGCGACAGGTGCCGACAAGAAGGCCGCCGCGTTCACAGTCACAGTCCTGGACGCCTCGAAGAACGTCGTGACAACCCTGGTCGGATCTGCCACGAGCGTCGCCAAAGACGCGACCGTGACAGTCCAGCTCGTCAGTCTCGACAAGTACACGGCCGGGACGTACCTCTACGCGTTCCAGGTAGACGCGTCCTACTAACCGAGGAGCAAGTAGGTGGGCGATGGCAGGCAACCCACGCAACGCCAACGGCTACCGCAGACGCCAACTCAGGCGCCGCATCCTCGCCGCCGAGAACGTGTGCGCCATCTGCCACGAGTGGGTCGACAAGACGCTCAGTCTGATGGCTGGACAACACAGCCCGCGATGCACCACCCCCGACTGCACAGGCTGCGTACCCGACCCACGCAGAGCAGAGATCGACGAGAAGATCCCAGTCTCACTCGGAGGCGACCCACTTGAGCGAGGCAACTGCCAGCTCACGCACCGTGAGTGCAACCGGCGCAAGTCGAACCGGGTACTCGCACCACCAACCGAGGTAACGACAAGCCGGGAGTGGTGACCAGGGGGAGGCACCCCTTCCGCCCTCGCCTAGGCACCCTAGCGGCATAGGGCCGTTCTCTCCCCATTATTTTTCCACGATCCGAGGTGACCGCGATGCCCCGGAAGACCCTGCGCGTGGTCGCACCCGGCGAGTCGCCCCCTGCGCCCAAACGGACGTTCACGGTCGAGACAGCAGCAGCAGAGGGCACCCGGCGAGATCTCCTGGTGGCGATGCGCGCCCGCGTGGCGACTGCCGTCGAGGACTCGAGCACTCCCGCTCGCGACTTGGCAGCTCTGACCCGGCGTCTCATGGAGATCGCCCGGGACATCGAGGTCATGGACGCGAAGGCCGAGGAGGCAGACGGTGCCGCCACGACTCCCGACGAGCGCTGGGTCGCTGTCTGACCTAGCCCGCCATGTCATCTTGCCGTCTGGGATCGTCTCGACGGGATGGCCGGCGGTTCGGGACAAGTGCCGCGGGGTCGGGATCGTCTTCGACGAGTGGCAGGACGGCCTGGGCCGTTCGATCCTGGCGAAGCGCGCGGACGGACAGTATGCGGCCGGCATCGGCGGCGTGGTGATCTCGATCTCCCGCCAGACGGGCAAGACGTTCACCGTCGGGTCGATGATCGTTGCGCTGTGCGTCCTGTTCCCGGGGCTCAAGGTCGTGTGGACGGCGCACCATGGCCGAACGTCGGACGAGACGTTCAAGTCGTTGCAGGGGATGGCGAAGCGGAAGAAGATCGCGCCTTACATCCTCGCGATCCGCATCGCGAATGGGCAGCAGGAGATCGCGTTCGTCAACGGGTCGCGGATCATGTTCGGCGCTCGCGAGGCCGGGCTTGGGATTGGATTCGACGACGTGGATGTGCTGGTATTCGACGAGGCGCAGATCCTGTCGCAGAAGGCACTTGAGAACATGGTGCCGACGGCAAACGTGGCGCCGAACCCGTTGGTGTTCCTGATGGGGACGCCACCCAAGCCGTCAGACCCTTCTGAGGCGTTCTCGTCTCTGCGTCGCGGCGCCCTGTCGGGCGAACTCGACGACGTGCTGTTCGTGGAGTTCTCCGCTGACGAGAATGCGGACAGCGAAGACCGCCGTCAGTGGCACAAGGGCAACCCTTCCTATCCGCACCGCACGCCCGAGGCGTCGATGCTGCGGATGAAGCGGCTGCTCGGTGAAGAGTCGTTCCGCCGCCAGGGTATGGGTATCTGGGACGTCACGGGCGCACTCGCACCGTCCGAGATCGACTGGGCAAAGTGGGACGCGCTCGGTCACACGCCCGCCCCGCTTGACGGTCGCGTGGCCTATGCCGTGCGGTTCTCCGCTGACGGCTCGCGCGTGGCCCTGGCTGTCGCTCTGCGCCCCGCCGTGGGCGTCCCGCACGTCGAGCTCATCGAGGTTCGCGACATGGCAGCCGGTACGGGCCGGCTCGTCTCGTGGCTGTCGGCCCGGTGGCGCGGATGCTCGAGGATCACGGTCGACGGCAAGGCGGGAGCGGGTGCGCTCGTCAACGCGCTGCGGGCCGCGGGGATTCCAGAGCGGATCATCTGCACGCCGAGTGTCGACGAGGTGATCGCCGCTCACGCGATGACCGCCGAGGCGATCCGATCGGCGAGCCTGACGCACTCCTCGCAGAAGCAACTTGACGACGCGGTTCGTGGCGCGGGCAGACGAACAATCGGCACGGCGGGCGGCTGGGGCTGGAAGCCCCTATCTCCCGATGTGGACGTGGTTCCTCTCGACGCGGTGACCCTGGCACTGCACGCGGTGACGACAGGCAAGAGCGGCGTGGGCCGCACAGGTAGCGACAGCAGACGGGCGGTGATCCTGTGATTGATCGGCTCGCCCTTCCCGGGCTCAGTGACGACGAGGATCGGACCCTCAACCATCTCCTGCACGAGCTCGACGAGAAGCAGCCGCGCAACCTCCTGCGGGCCAGCTACTACGACGGGAAGCGGGCGCTGCGCCAGATCGGGAGCATCATCCCGCCGCAGTATTACCGCCTGGGCATCGTGCTCGGCTGGTCCGCGAAGGCTGTCGACATCCTCGCGCGCCGCTGCAACCTCGATGCGTTCGTGTGGCCCGATGGCGACCTCGACTCGATCGGCTACCGCGAGACGTGGGACGGAAACAGCCTCGGGACCGAGGTCTCGTCTGGGTCGATCTCGTCCCTGATCCACGGCACGTCGTTCCTGGTGAACACGCTCGGCGACGGGTCGGCCGGCGAGCCGAAGGGCCTGATCCACGTCAAGGACGCGATGAGCGCGACCGGCGATTGGAATCCGCGCGCCCGTCACCTGAGCAACCTCCTGTCGATCACCGGCCGCGACGACGACGAGGGCAAGCCGACGTCGCTCGCGCTGTACCTGGATGGCCTGACGATCACGGCCGAGCACGACAGCAGCGGCTGGACCGTGGATCGTTCCGAGCACCCGTGGGGCGTCCCTGCTGAGCCGCTGGTCTACAAGCCGCGGGTCGGGCGCCCGTTCGGCACGTCGCGGATCTCGCGGCCCGTCATGTCGCTGCACGATCAGGCGCTCCGCACGGTCATCCGCATGGAGGGCCACGCCGACGTCTACTCGTTCCCTGAGATGTGGCTCATGGGCGCGGACGAGTCGATCTTCAAGGATGCGAGCGGCGCTCAGAAGGCGTCGTGGCAGATCATGCTCGGGCGGATCAAGGCAATCCCCGACGACGAGGAATTGGCGAACCCCCGCGCGGACGTGAAGCAGTTCGCCGCGTCCTCGCCGCAGCCGCACATTGACCAGCTCAAGCAGCAGGCGCAGCTGTTCTCGGGCGAGACGTCGATCCCCCTGTCGTCGCTCGGCGTCTCCGACATGAGCAACCCGACGTCAGCTGACTCGTACATCGCCAGCCGTGAGGACCTGATCGCAGAGGCCGAGGGCGCTACGGACGACTGGGCGCCGCCGCTACGGCGTAGCCTGGCTCGCTCGTTGGCGATGCGGAACGGGCTCGACGCGATCCCGCCCGAGTGGGCGTCGATCGACACCAAGTGGCGCTCGCCCGTGTACCTGTCCCGTGCGGCCCAGGCTGACGCAGGATCGAAGCAGATCGCGGCGATCCCGTGGCTCGCTGAGACCGAGGTCGGCCTCGAGTTGCTGGGGCTCGACGAGCAGCAGATCAAGCGGGCGATGGCAGACAAGCGCCGCACGGGTGGCTCGGCTGCATTGCGGGCGATCACTGACGCCGCGGCTGCTGGCCGACCGGCGGTGACTGGTGCCAACGCTAACGGCGGCGCATCGGCGTGACCTGGCCGAACTGACCGGGCTTGCCCAGGACGACCTGACCCTGATCTGGGCGAAGTTCAACACAGCCACGGCTGCTAGGGACGGGCTGATCGAGGTCCTGCCCCGGCTGGTGTCGATCTACGGCAGCGGGGCGGCCACGTTGGGCGCTGACTGGTATGACGAGATGCGGGCCGCTGCGAAGGTCAAGGGCAGGTTCCGGGCGATCCCGGCAGAGCTTCCCGACCAAGGCCGCACGGATGCGCTGGCCCGGTGGGGTGTGACGCCGCTGTTTCAGGCGGAACCGGACTACTCGACGGCGCTGATCCTGGTGAGCGGCGGGTTGCAGCGGATCATCTCCAACGCTGACCGAGAAACCGTCCGATCCTCGTCAATCCGAGACCCGAAGGCCCAGGGCTGGGTGCGTGTCGGAAACGGTGCGTGTGGTTGGTGCGAGAACCTCCTCGATGGTGAGATCCACTACGTCGAGGGGTACGGCTTTGAAGCACATGACTATTGCCGATGCACGGCAGAGCCGGCCTTCTAACCCCATAGACAACCCCTCACGGGGCCACATCTTCCTCCCCGCCGGGGAGGTTTACGCCCACGCGTGGCGGTCAACACGCGGTCCATGAAGGAGCAACCGAGATGAGCGAGTCGACGGCCGAGAGCCAGAACGAGCAGCAGAACGACGGCGGTAGCACGAGCGGGTTCACGCCTCCCGCAACCCAGGCTGACTTCGACCGGATCATCTCCGATCGAGTCACGCGCGAGCGGGCGAAGTACGCCGATCACGCCGACCTGAAAGCCAAGGCTGCGAAGTTTGATGCTCTCGAAGCGTCCAACCTCACCGAATCGGAGAAGACGGCGAACCGGCTTGCTGCCGCGGATGCCGAGGTGGCGAAGGTGCCGGCGAAGGTTGCCGACGCGCTGCGCACCCACCTCATCGCGCTGCACGAGATCGACGCCGACGACGCCGAGTTGTTCCTGACCGCGAACGAGCCCGAGCTGCTGCTCAAGCAGGTGCAGCGCCTCATCGGCCGTGCAGGCGAAAGCAAGAGGCGCGGGAACCACGTTCCGCGTGAAGGCAGCACCACCCACTCCGCCGACAGCGACGAGCTCCAAACCGCTCGAGAACTGTTCGGCTCCCCCTGACCTGAAAGGAGACGGCCATGGCCGTTCTCGCAACTACTGGCATTACCCTCCCCAAGAACATCGCCTCCGGCCTGTTCGCCAAGGCCCTGACCGGCTCCGCTGTGGCGGCCCTGTCGGGAGCCGAGCCGCAACAGTTCGGTGAGGTCACCCACATGACCCTCACCGGGGCCCCTCGCGCCGAGTACGTCGGCGAGGGTGCGAACAAGGCGCCGACCGCCGCCACCTTCGGAACCAAGGTCGCGACCCCGCACAAGGTGCAGGTCACGATGCGGTTCAACGAAGAGGTGCAGTGGGCCGACGACGCGTACCAGCTCGGCATCCTCACGACCCTCGCAGACCAGGGCGGCCTGGCACTGGCGCGCGCGCTCGACCTCGGCGTGTTCCACGGCATCAACCCCCTGACCGGCGCCGCTGTGGCGTCGATCGTCGTGGGCGACCGGATCGCGACAACCACGAACTCCGTGGAGCTCGTGACCGCAACCCTGCTGACCCCGGACACGGTCATCGAGGCCGCGGCTGGCTTGGTGATCGCCGATGGGTACATCCCCGACGGCATCGCCTTCGACCCGTCCTACTCGTGGACCGTGGCGACCGCCCGGTACGTCGACGGCCGCAAGAAGTACCCGGAGCTTGGGTACGGCTCGAACA
>Ga0209430_1001792_pt1 | contig 15032 bp, 14 predicted proteins | sample BarGraIncub1133A_FD_184504 | JGI IMG/M metagenome (GOLD analysis project Ga0209430, IMG submission 184504) | Arctic peat soil microbial communities from Barrow, Alaska - Barrow Graham LP Incubations 11-33A (SPAdes) (version 2) | ecosystem: Environmental > Terrestrial > Soil > Wetlands > Peat... | reverse complement strand
GGCGACAAATCCTTCTCAGCGGCAAGCTGGTTTTTAACCCGTTCGATTGTTGCTTCTACGTCGAGATTGCCGATAGTCATTGCGCCACCCGTTGTTGAGATGGCACATAATAACACAGGTTTTCAGGGCCGATTTTTTGTTTCGAGGATCGCTCATGTCCCGACTAAATTCTTAAGGCGCTCCCGGGACTGTGAGTGTATTTTCCCTCATGATAGACCGAGCACATTGCGCTTCAGTGGGGGGGTCCGTCGCACTATGGCAACGAATTGCCATTTGAGGTATTTTCACTAAAAACCGTGTCAAGAACTTTTTTCAAATATTATGCTGAATAGTTACAAAATATTACGGCTAATACGCAGGCGACTCATATGTTGGGTGGGAAGATGGAATCGACAAAAATGGAAATGGGAATATTTAGGGTAAGGGGTGAACGAATCATTATTGCTGCTCTGATAATGATTCTGGCAGCCGAATTCGGTAAAACCATTTGGCCTTTGGCTGCGACTGACTCGGAGAGTGCAAATGCAATCCGAAATTATATAGCCCAAAAAAGCTCTCCCAAAAACATGTTGGTAGACGCTCTCGATTTATTCGGTTACTTCCTCCTTACCATAAGCTTGATTGCCACCGGGATACGATGCCTAAGGAAGAAGTGGACAAGCATCAAAGGCATAGCAATGGTGCTAATTGGACTATGGTTATGCTTGTACCACCTAGCGGAGATTGAAGCCTATAAATCGATGGGTAAAGGACTGTATGACATCAAACGGCCCAATTTTGAAATCATTAAGTTCAGAGTTGAACAAGAAAACATACCATTAAACACCAGATCAAGATGGTCAAAAATGTATGCTCACGAGAAATACTTACACGAGGGGAAGATTGTCGGATATACATCTGAAACAGGCGAAAGTAAGAATTATGAACCTACCAACGATGACATTAAGTTCAGAAATGTAGCAAACAACGCAAGAGAGATATGGGACATCAACAACAGAAAACTGCCTAGACTCTTTCAATGGTGGATCGCCGCGGGTATCGTCAGTTTAGTTCTCGGCTTCACGCCTATAAGAAAAGCAGCACCCAACACGCGCTCAGACCATGACCGGGCATAAATCCGCCCGGCAGGTCAAGCGCAGCCCCGTTGGCGAACTTCAAAGTATTTGAACCGCAGAGGCGCCCGGTCTTGTACAGGATTGTGATGAAAAAAAATGGAAATAAAATATCGGCGACCATTATTTTCCTAGCCGTCGTGGCTATTACGCTCTGCACTTCGAATTATCTCGCAAATTATGAATTTGGTAGAAGCTTTCCAAAATGGATTAGGTCTTCAATCATATATATTATGTTTGCTGGAGTTATTCTGGCGGGTGCGAAATTTGTAGAGGCATTCGAAAAAGACAATAAAAAAAGCGGAGAGCGGGAAACGCAGGACTCTTCGGGAGATCACGAAAGAGATAGCTGGTGAGAGCTCATTCTGTTGAAGGTGGCTGGGGGAAGGCCAAGATCAGCCAACGGAGTTAAAAAACGGTGGCCGCCAACCACTCGGCGTCAGACGGACGGCTAACTCCGCCGCTACGCCTCGGACTCGTTACAAGCAGATATCCCCTGGTTTCTCCCCTGCATTGAGCTTGCTACCCATTTCCCCACGAATCCTTGCGTTGCCCCCATTACGCTTAACCGAGTTTTACGTCCATTGCTCCCTAGACCCCACTTTTTGCGAATGGCCTTTATTATGTTGCGTATTTTGAAGCTAAAACGGCATGAGTACTTACTTTGGGACGCTTTCTCCACATAACGAACAACTCCACATAAAATTCATTTTGTCTCATGTCTGAAAAACATGCTATAAGAAAAACGCGGCGTTAGCCTACCCGCACCACCCCCAACATGAGACAAAACGATGGAAGAACGCAAACACCTTGTTGCCATTGAGGTCGACAGGCTCATTACAGCGGCCAAGGTTAGCCGGAACGCAGCCCGCGACCGCATGTGAATCTGCTTCCCATACTGCCACGCCTGTGATATACAACCTGATGGCTCCGTGACTTTCGAACAAAAGCGTCTAGCTATGATCCGTGCCGACCAAGGTAGCTGAATGATTAATATTATCGTCAACGATCAGTACAACATAGGTCACATATGTACCCGTCAGCAGTGTACGTCGGGGCTTGGAGATAAGGTTGCCTTCCGCTGGATCTCCGCTCATCAGGAACGAAGCGACTATACTTTCCATAATCTCGATAGTGAATCCAGCAAGTTTGCCGCGGTCTTGCAATCCCTTGGATTTGACGCCGGCGATATCCTGTTCACCTTTCTGCCCAAAACACCGGAGCAATTCTTCTGCTTTCTGGGAACACTAAAGTTACAGGCTATCTGTGGTACACTCTTTTCGAATTTCGGCGACGAAGCCATTCTCGACCGCCTCGGTGATGCCAAAGCTAATGGGGTCGTCACCAAGAAGAGCCTCCTGAAAAAGATCCTCCGGGTTCGTCACCAACTCCCGGCCTTGAAATTCATCATCGTCACCGATATCGAAGCACACCAATCGGCCGATATCCTCAGCTATCCCGCTCTCATGCGCGTGGCCTCCGACGATTTTATTGCGCCCCTCACGCCACCCGAGACGCCGTCGGTGCTTCATTACACTTCCGGTTCCACGGGGAAGCCGAAAGGGGTGCTGCACGCCCATCGCAGTATCCTGCACCAAAGCCGAACCGCGTCCGAAGTGCTGAACCTGACCGACTCCGACACCTTTTGGTGCACCGCCGACCAGGGGTGGGTAACCGGGACCTCATATGGCGTAATTGGACCCTGGAGCCTTGGTGTTACCCAGATTCATTATGGTGGCGGTTACGATGCCAAGCTCTGGTTTGATCTGTTACAGAAAGAGGCTGTGACCATTTGGTACTCAGCTCCAACAGCTTTACGCATGCTAATGCGTGAGGATGCCGGACTGTACCAAGGCTATGATTTAGGCGCACTCAGGCATATCTTCAGCGTAGGTGAACCCCTTAACCCTGAAGTCGTTACCTGGGCGCGGAAAACCTTGGATAAGGACATCTACGACACCTGGTTCCAGACCGAAACCGGTGGCATCATGATAACCAACCGACCCGGCCTGGAGATTCGGCCAGGCTCAATGGGGACGCCGCTGGAGGGAATCGAGGCGGCCATCATTGCCGATGATGGAGACCTGCTTGGGGAGGACAAACAGGGCAACCTCTGCCTTAAGACTGGCTGGCCGTCCATGTTTGCCACCTATCTCGGCAATGACGTGGTGTACCAGCAGAAATTCAAAAATGGGTACTACTATACCGGTGATACCGCGGTCCGCGATGGCGATGGTTACTACTGGTTTAAAGGGCGTAGCGATGATGTCATCAATACCGCTGGCCACCTGATCAGCCCCTTCGAGGTCGAGAGCGCCCTGCTCGAAATCGAGGAGGTCGCCGAGTCCGGCGTCATCGGAGCCCCCGATGAGCTGCTGTACGAAAAGGTAGTCGCCTTTGTGCATTTGCACGAACAGTACAAATGGTCGAAGGAACTCGAAGTAAAAATGAGACTGCATGTCAGCAACAAGGCTTCATCTATTGCAACCCCGCAAGAGATCATCATTGTAGACACCATACCGAAGAACAAAAGCGGCAAGATCATGCGGCGTGTTCTCAAGGCTCGCTATCTTGGAGAGGATGCTGGAGATATTTCTACACTGGAGGATTGACTTTTGGAACTACTGCAAAGATTGAACGAGATTTTCCGCGAAGTATTCGACGACGAAGATATCGATATTACGCCTGAAATGACGGCTAATGATGTGGATGGCTGGGATTCCCTGTCACATGTCAACCTCATTGTCGCTATCGAATCCAAGTTTAAAATCACCTTCTCTCAAAAAGAACTATTGACCTTCAAAAATGTCGGCGATCTGCTTAACAGTATCCGCGGCAAGATAACCACCTGCTAGAAATGCCATTTAATTCGCTAAAATATTTTTTGTTTTTGCCGGTCCTTTTTTTACTATTCAACATCGTACCTGCGCGGACACGTTGGTGTGTGCTGCTGGCTGCGAGTCTGGTGTTTTATGCGGCACTGAACATACCGTACTTGCTGGCCGTGATTGTGCTGGTGGCAATGACGACGTACGGGTTTGGAATCTGGCTGGACCGGGCAGAGACATCAAAAGGAAAGCGCGCCTTGCTGTGGAGTGGCGTTGCAGTCAATGTCCTCATACTCGTCGTAATGAAGTATCTTCCATTTTTGTCCACGAACCTGAGAGCACTCTCGATCTTCCTTTCTCTTGGTACCCAGATACAACCTGTCAAAGCATTCGCTTCCATCGGTGTATCCTATTATGTGTTCCAAGCCATTTCCTACCTGTTTGACATATATTTAGAAATTGATAAGCCGGAACGGCATTTTGGATATTTTGCACTGTATCTGGCTTTTTTCCCAAAACTGCTGCAAGGACCCATTGAACGGGCGGCTGATCTGATCCCTCAACTGAAGAGCAGGTACGAGTTCAACTATGACACCATGCGCTTTGGCATGCTACTGCTGACCTGGGGGCTTTTCAAAAAGGTCGTGATCGCTGACCGGCTTGGGCTTTACGTCGATCACGTTTATGACAACGTCCACGCCTTTACGGGCGTTCCTCTTCTGTTGGCGAGTTATGCCTATTCTTTCCAGATTTACATGGACTTTTCCGGTTACACCGATATTGCCTTGGGCAGCGGTTTACTCTTCAATATCAGGCTGACCCAAAACTTCAACAATCCTTACCTCGCCACGTCAGTCGCGGATTTCTGGAGACGGTGGCACATCACCTTTTCCCGCTGGATACTCGATTACATCTTCAAACCTCTGCAGATGCAGTGGCGCAACTGGAGAAACTGGGGTACCGCCACTGCATTGGTTGTCGCATTCCTGGTGTCCGGGATCTGGCACGGTGCGAGTTGGGGATTTGTCATTTGGGGCGGATTGCATGGTTGCTATATGGCCTGTTCCGTCTTTTACCGACCTTTTCAGAAGAAACTGCATAAGGCGCTGGGCTTGGAGAAAACGCGGCTTCTGAAGGCGTGGCAGATTTTTGTAACCTTCAATATGGTGACTATTGCGTGGGTATTTTTCAGAGCATCAAATATTTCTGACGCAAAATATGTACTAGCTAATATTTTTAATGTTACTGATTTCCGCTTAGGGGAGTTCCTGCTGTCCCAGGGAAGAGCGTGTATCAACGAGCTGACAGTTTTAATAGTCATCGGTTTAATATCCAGTAGGCTTTTTAGTGGGAAAGAGTGCAAGGTCAATGTCTTGTTGAGGTACGTAGCATACGCGGTGATAGTCCTTGCTTGCCTCGACTTCGGTGTTTCCAAAGAGGCAAAGTTTATCTACTTTATATTCTGATTGGGGCTATGAATAAAATATATTTAAAAATATCCGTCATTGTCATATTGGTTGTGATAGTGCAAGTTCTTACGGGATTCCTTTATTATCCTAAGGAATTACGTTCAGTGATGAAGCCTGGAAATGTTGAGAACGGTATTGTTTATTTTGGCGATAGTACAACCTACACCTTTAGTGTCAAAGATGCCGATAAAAGGTCAATTCCAGCCTGCCTGCAGCGCGGACTGGAGGAAAAGGTAATACCGGTCACTCATGGTTCATATCACCTTGGTATCTACAGAGACTTTATTAAATACTTGGCTAAACATTCACAGCCTAAAGCTATCATAATACCAATCAACATGAGGTCCTTTTCTGCCGAATGGGACACCCGCCCTGAATATCAGTTTAAGAAGGAGTCCTTGCTCCTTAACTTGGGACTTATGTGGAGTCCGCTCTACAAGCCACTGAGTATATACACTGATTTTTTCAACGATAAACTGGACAAAAGCGGCTGGCTGGATTCAGAGGTCTTAGATAACGGAAAGGTCGCAGGGAAAATCAGAGATTTCGAAGATATCGGGACGAAAAATCCATCTGCCTCCGATATGAGGAAGAGGATTATTTTCCAATACAGGTATGAATTAGCGAGTGACCACAGAAAGCTTCTGGCGCTCCATGATATCTGTGAAGTAGCAAAAAAACAGAGGATCAACATATTGTTTTATATTACGCCTGTAGATCTCGATTATATCGACGGAGTCTACAGCGGAACGTCTGCGTTGGTCGGCAAAAATGTTGGCACCGTGAAGGACGTCATTTCTTCCTGCGGCTTTTCCGTAGTTGATCTATCCCACTCCATTCCTTCCAATTACTTCGACTGGAAAGTAAACGGCTTTCCCAACGAGCACATGAACGAAAAGGGCAGGCTTTTCGTGGCGGCTAGGTTGCAGTCGGAACTTCGCAAAATGAAGCTCTCCCGGTTGTCGCTGTGATTTCACGGCATGTCCTGGTTGTGGCCGTCTTCAAAAAGGCAATTCAAAGATAGACATGGCATCCACACCGCTCAAATCCAGTGCAGGTTTCACCTACATCGCAGCAATCGTGATGGTGGTGATCATGGGGATAATGCTCGCGCAGGCCGCCCAATACTGGTCCATGAGGATGCAGAGGGAGCGGGAAGTGGAACTTCTTTATACGGACACCCAGTACCGGGACGCCATGCGACGCTGGTACAGGAATCTCTACTATCACACCCCGCAGCGTGTAAAAGTTGAGATTGAAAACCTTCCCTTTTCACCATTTCCCGCAAACTAGCTGAAATATAACGAAACCTAATCTAAACCTTTTAGCAATAGTTTAGATTGGTCAGATTGAAACCTGGGGAATCCGGCTGAAATTCAGTCAGTAGGCCATTCCGGGTTACCTCAGAAGGGTTTGCTTTAATTGTGGATTTTTGTTATGTTTCCAGCGTCCCCCATTGCGTAAGGGCTCAAATTACCACAACTCAATGGCAGTGCTCCTTCGGTGCCCCTATTACCTTGACAACTAGCTGAAAGTTATTCGTCACTTGGTCCCCGCTTTCAGGGTACGGTCGGGAAAGATTTCTCGGCTGCTTGACTTGTTCGAAAAAGAAGAGGTGTTTAATGTTTGGCCGCAAGAAATATAAACGCCTTCTTGTGATGTGGCTTGGTGCGCTTTCTTCTCTGGTTATCATGCTGATCGCATTTAATTATTATATCGATCCTCTCTGGTGCTTCAGGCACGTCAACCGGTTCAATCGCATGCAAGCCGAATTCGATGATCGCCAGCAAAAAACAAACTACCTTAAATTCGGAGGCGAATCCTACGATACCCTGATCATCGGCAACAGTCGGGTCAGGACCATGAACCAGAATGATTTTGGTCCTCACGCTTTCAACTATGCGCTGAGCGGCATGATTCCCGAGGAATACGAGGGGTATATTGATTTTGCCAAGAAGATTAATGGAAGGGACTTTGACCGACTTGTGTTGGGACTCAGTTTCACCGTTGTCCGCAGAGACATGGGGTTGTACTCCGGACGGAAGCCGGAGTACTATTTTGAGAACGTGGGAAAACCTCAGTACCGATATCGCCTATTATTGAGCGGTGATGTTTTCAAACATTCGTTTCTGAACCTGAAACATGCATTACGCAAGGATTTGACCGCCTATTTTGACAGGAACAATGTTCAGAATGTCAGAAAGGGGCGGGTTCAGCGGGTTCAGTTCGATAAAATGATGGCCAGTGATTTAGCCGGCACCCGCTTGGCTTACCATGACAATTTTCACTACTCTGAGCAGTACCGACCAATTCTGGAGTCAATCAAGAACCACAATGCGTCCAGTCACATAACTGTTTTTACCACGCCGGTCACTCAACCTTTGTTTTGCTCCATGGTTTTGGAGGGGCGGCTGAACGACTATAAAAGATGGCTGCGGGATATGGTCGAGGTGTTTGGTGAGGTGCACCACTTTGAGTACCTTAATTCCATCACCAAGGATTACCGGCGCTATTACTTTGATGGGCAGCATCAGTACCCCGAGACCGGCACTCTCATGGTGCACCGGATCGCAGGGGTAGACGACCCGGCCCTTCCCGCTGATTTCGGTATGGTAGTCAATCGCGCTAACATCGAGGAAAAATTGCAGGAGATTGAGGCGGCAAGCAGCATCTGCCGCTGACGATTTGCCTGAAACCGCCCGCGTCGATTTTTTTGTCAAAGCGACCGGTGCCAGAAGCAGCACTCAAATCAATGCTAACAGAGTAACTTCGGAGAATTGAAGATGGACATACTTGAAGAACTGACCCCGGTATTTCATGAAGTTTTCGATGATGACAGCATCGTCATCACCCGTCAGTCCACCGCCAACGACATCGATGGTTGGGACTCACTCTGCCACATGAATTTGGTTATGGCTGTCGAGCTTAAATTCAAGGTCCGCTTCGCCTTGGGTGAACTCCCGTCACTGAGAAACGTTGGTGATCTGATCGAACTGGTGCAGAAGAAACTCGCCAAAAAATAAATTACCAGATACAGCTGCAACCTGTGGCGTGACCTTCGAGGTGATTTGCGTCATCGGGCTTTTTGGGTCTTCGCCACACTTCCCTTGCACATTCGCGCCAGTCGCACCGCTCGGGAGCCAGGCGCAGCGCAGTGGTTAACGGAGCGGTCGCTACATGTTATTTAACTCCTTCGAGTTCATATTTCTCTTCCTGCCGGTAACCTGGGCACTCTATTTTCAGCTCAATAAAAAACGCCTGACGGTAGCTTCCAACGCGTGGCTGCTGTTCGCCTCGCTGGTGTTTTACAGCTGGTGGAATATCAGTTATCTGCCCCTGATCTTAGTCTCCATCCTGTTCAACTACACGGTCGGCTATCATCTGGCGGAGCCTGAATCGGCCAAGAAACAGCCCGTTCCCAAGAAAGCCATTCTGGTCTTCGGGCTGGCAGGTAACCTCCTTTTCCTCGGCTACTTCAAATACATGGATTTTTTCATAGTCAACCTGAACACACTGTTCAGCTCCGAGCTGCCGCTACTTCAGATCGGCCTGCCGCTCGGTATCAGTTTCTTCACCATCACCCAGATCGCCTTCCTGATCGACTGCTATGAAGGTCTGGTGGAAGAGCGCAAACTCCTCAGCTACGCCCTGTTCGTCACCTTCTTTCCGCACCTTTTGGCCGGTCCCATCCTGCACCACAAGGAGATGATGCCCCAGTTCGATTCGGTGCGCAGCAAGGTGCTCGACTACCGGAACCTCTTCCGTGGCCTGATGCTGTTTTTCATCGGACTCTTCAAAAAGGTCATCATCGCCGATGCACTGGCCAACAGCGTGAAGCTCGGCTTCGACACGGCCGTCAAGCTCAACTTGGTGGAGGCCTGGGTGGTGAGCCTCTCCTACACCCTGCAGCTCTATTATGATTTCAGCGGCTACTCAGATATGGCCCTCGGCGTCGGGCTGCTGTTCAACATCGTGCTTCCGGTCAACTTCAACAGTCCATACCGGGCCACCAATATCATCGATTTCTGGAAGCGTTGGCATATGTCGCTGACGGTGTTCATCACTACCTATCTCTATGCCCCGATCATCCGTTACTTTCGCAAGATCACCTTCTCGAAATCCATGCTGGCCACCTTCCTAGCCATGTTCATCGCTGGCATCTGGCACGGCGCGGGCTGGACCTTCATCCTTTGGGGCGCTTTCCATGGGGGGGCGCTGGTGCTGAACCACCTTTGGAAGAGGCGCAAACTCCACATGCCGAGGGCCCTGGGGTGGCTACTCACCTTTCAATTCGTGAATTTTAGCTTCGTGCTGTTCCGGGCCAGGAACCTGGGGGATGCCCTGCGGGTGCTCAAGGGGATGGTCGGCTTTAACGGCATCCTTCCTGCGACCATCAACAGCTTTTCCGCTTCCGATCTGGGGAGGGGCGCTTTTTGGAAACAGCTCATGGCGGGGGTAAAGGGAAACGACATGACCATTTGGACCGTGGTCGCCGTCCTGGTCTTCACCTTTACCATGAAGAACTCCATTGAGTTGGAAAGGGCAGCCAAGCCCTCCCGGAGGACCCTGGCGTTCCTGGTGGCAGTTTCCTTTTATGCCCTAATCAACATAAATAAGGTGAGTGAGTTTCTGTACTTTCGGTTTTAATATCCAGCTCTGACACCAGTCCCAGCGAAAGGTTTACCGAGCAAGAAAAATCCACGTTCAGGCAATCAACTGAATATCAACTTTATTCTATTTCTTAATATTCGAAGTGCACCCTCCCCGCCGGAGTCCGACACACGGAATCCCCCCCCTACCTTTCCTGCCGTTCCGGGACGTTGTACGGGGATAAGAAGGTTCGTCATACGAAACTTTACATAACACGCAATTATGGGCCGCTAAACGCATAGAACCGCCACTTAGGCGGTTCTATGCGTTTAGCGGCAATGTTTAAGATCATGCAACACCAAATTCTCCAGTCAAAATCGCCTTTTGAGGACCTTCGATAGACATTTTCGAAAACCAATAAAACGCCGAGATGGAAGAGGAAATACTCCAGTAGGAGACAAACAATCGTGCGCATGCGCTGGCAACTGGACATTTAAACTGGGTTGATGCCCGTATCTTTGTACGAGATTTGGTTAACTACGGTGGATAAAAACAAATGCAAGACATAATGTCTGCCAGTTGAAGGAAAAGACACACCTCCTTGCAAATATGGGTTACACTGCCGGAATTAATCCCACGGCGGAGGCTTCGCCTCGGCCATACGGAAGATGATTGACGCTTCTGAACCTAGCGTTGATTGTTTTTTCGCAACATTATTTTAATGTTAAAAAATAGGTTTAGGGAGTAGTTTATGGAGTGCATTTATGGTTTCAAAAACATAATAAAGAGGAGACATGACAGTGAAAAAACGCATATCAACTAAAACACAGGTAATACCTTCATTGATGGCCACAGAGTGTCTAACTGCGATCAAACTAATGGACAATGAAAAACATAAGGTTGCGCTTTCTTTGATGCTTTTTACTGGTCTACGTTACTCTGAGGTTTTGCAGCACATAATTAGTGACACGAAACATGATGGAAAAATGTCAACAGTTCAAACACCAAAGGGAATCAAATATAATAAATTCATATAGTAATCACGCGAATACTCTGGAAAAATCCGAAAGCAGGGGGCAATGGAATGGCAATGCTCAACATTAACCTTCCATTGCTCCTTTGCCCAAAACTCCCGTCAAACGTCAAATATGGGGGGCGCCATAGAAAACTGAATAAAGCACGGTAAGGCAGCCGCATGGGGAGGACTTGGCCGCTCGGCTATCCTTAAAACCCAAGTCAAAAGCAAACCGCGCTTGCCCAGGCGGTCATCCTGCGATCAGATGTGGCGCAGGTCGAATATCAACGCCGAGTTAAGTTCAAAATAAACTTTTTGTCAGAGCTAATGCATCTTCGAGAACACCACTGAACCCCACGCAACGTTCACGCACCTTTGGTGGGGCTTTCACGACTTCTTCAGCTGTCCGCTGATCGCCCACGAGAATGACTTCCTTTACACCACGCGTGATAGCGGTATATACCCAAGTACAGTCCATGATCCGCGACCGCATGAAATTGCTCCCCTTGAAAGGCACGATGATCCTTGGCCACTGCGAGCCCTGGGCCTTGTGGACGGTCGTTGCGTACCCGAGCATTATGCAAGGATCTTGGCAATCAAGGTCTGACAGGTAGATAGGCACGACCTCTTCATCGTTTTTGTCGCTCTCCAGCAGGGCGTGCCCGACAATCGGGTTGTCCTCGCCTTCCTTCTGATCAAAGGCCTTGATGATAGTTGCGAAAGAACCGTTCATTGTCCCGCGATTCCAGTCATTCTTGAGGAAGATGATTCTGTCTCCCTCGCGGAACAGCACAGGACAGAGGTAGCCGTTCATGCCAAGCACGCGGATCGGCTTGCCGTCAGAATTGTGGAGCTTCTGACACTCCCGGTTCACTGCCTCCACCCCCGACATCGCACATTTCTTTACGGCACACAAAATCTGCGTGGAATCCGGAGCCTCGGCATAGAGTTCGAGCATCTTGTCTTTGATATACAGGTCGCTGCTATCGACGAATCGCACCCCGGGGTAGTCAGGTTTGGACCAACGATGATTGCGGATTTCGAAGGCAAACTGGGGGATCCCTGTGCTTCTCTCCTGGCGGTTTACGACCTTGAGTTCTACCTGTGGCACCCCTAGCATCCCAACCAATACCTGGAAGATAAGGCCAGCCCCAATGGGCGGCAACTGGTGCGGATCGCCAACAAACACTACCCGGATATGGTTCGGCAAGCGGGAGAATATCCGGAACGTTGTCTGCAGATCGAGCATGGACGCTTCATCAACGACGAGATATGTATTCTGGCCATGCTCTCTAAGCAGATCCTGGGCCTTCCGCAAAAACCCAGCAATAGTCCTGGCTTTACGGTCGGTTGCCTCGTTCATTCTCTTTGAAGCTATGCCGCTGAGAGCCATCTGTATCACTGAATAGCCAAGAACTTCCAAGATGGCATAGAGGCATTTCAACATAGTGGTCTTGCCGGTACCGCCCCCACCGGTTATAACTGAGAACCGATTCAGCAGCGAGAGATGGACAGCCATTCGCTGTTCTTCGTTTAGGGTAAACATCTCCTTGCCCGGTTCCTGGCGCTCTTTGTTTTCGTACTGGCAAATCAGCTCTTCGATCCTGTCGGGTGTGAGCCCCGCCATGAAGATGCTGGGAGAGGCATCCGGTTCGTATATCATTGTGGCAACCCTGTCAGCCACCAGCTTTTCCATCAGCAACGTTCCCAGCCGGTGATAGAGTTTACCTCCCTGCGTCGTTACGAAGGCCCCGTTGCCGTTACCTACCTTCAGCGCCATGTCTACCAGATGAGCGGCTTTCTCCTTGTTTTCATCCACGCGCAGATACTGTGCCAGGCCTTTCTCTACAATGTTGGACGGCGTTGCAGTATGCTTGCCTTTGAACTGCTGGGCCAGCAGCGCTTCCACCGCCCCGGCCAGCCTCCTTTCGTCGTCAGGCATAACCCCGAAGACTCTTTGTGCAAGGGCATCCACATCTTTCCACTTACATCCGAAGGCCAGCAGACGATATGGGTCCTCATTTAGCTTCCTCTCGGAATCCTGCCCGTAGAAGTTAACGATGCGCGCTCCGAGTTTTGCCGGAAAGCTGTTGCATTGGAGAAACGAGATATACCGACCTGGGACGTGCTCTTGCCAGACAGCCATCAGTTTAGCTGCAGACTCGGGGGTAAGGAGGTCTTGCCCGGCGAGCTTCTGCGTCTGGCCGTCGTCTAGAATAGTAATAAGGTCTTGGCCATAGCGGGACCAGAGGTTGCGGAACTTTACGGGCCCTACACCTGTTCCCCGGAATTTGGGGCTTTCCGTAAGATACTTGAATAGCAAATCACCGCTTGGCTTCACCATGTACAACTCGGTTGCCTCGACATAAAGCTCTTTGCGGATGAATCCGTCTTGCTGCACTGTGCGCTCGGTTGCCAGTCCAGTGACGTGCCAGCACTCCCACTCCGAAACGAAAAGCCCCCCCCGAGGAAGCAGTTTGTTTGATGCGTTCGCCACGACATATGGTGTGTTAAGACGCTTGCCGTTGGCATCGTGATGGTACCCGGCAAAAATGGCGCCACCAAACCCCATGGGGTTGCTGGATCTGATGTGCCTTACTTGTACGAGACCGGTGAACGTGCTTGGTTCTAGCGCACTCATCGTGGGAGCACCCCGAATTCTGCCAAATACCCCGCCATCTTCCCGTATCGCTTAAGTGCCGCCTTCATGTCGCGGACTTCTTCGTTCAACCTGATAACTTCCTCTTTGAGGCGCTCATAGTCGATGCGTTCGGGGCTCGTCAGCTCGCCTTTCTTGCCTGCAGTCGGTTTATCGTCATCCATTCTAGGCGGAGTGTTGGCGTCACCTTTGGGTACCATGTGACCCATGGTGATTAGTTCAGCCTGTATGATTTCGAGGTAATCTAGGCATTCCGTGTTCTGGCGAGTCGCGGTTTCAGGTATTTTGGCCGCACGGCCAAATGCCCGATGGTTAAAGTCATCCTTTGTCTTGTTTATGAAAGGAATAAACGCGAGGCATTTCGGTTTGTCTTCCGGCCAATCACGAAGAAGTTCAGCGTTCACCCAATCGCTGAAGAATTTCCAGTTCTTACTCGCCACGCGGCACCTCCTTTCCGATTGCTTCAGCCATTGACCGCAGTTGGTGCGGGTACAGGAGCATAACATCCTGGCTCGGGGTTTCTAGCATGAGACGGCCATCCTTCTGTAACCTCAGTTTTGGATGCCGCTCACCAAGCTGTAGTACCGCCTCCAATGCCTCCCTCAAATTGGGCGTCAGAGGGATAAACGGAACATCCCCACCGGCAACCACAATCTTCATGGAACCGGTATCATCGGGACCATTGAGTAGCATTTTCCTGGCATCCAGGGGCTTCTCACGCGTTTGATCTAGCACCTGCTTCTTGAAATTGGTATGCGTGTCTTCCAGCATCTCATTGCGGCTCTTGAGATTACGTATCTCAAGCCACAGGCCATCGATGAAGCTCCTTGTCTTCTCGTCAAGATCGCTAGCTGGATAACGGGGTCTTTGCACAGCAACTTCCTTTAGCTCGGCCCGTACGGTGGAAGTGGGTTTTCTCTTGGCTGCATACTCCTCCTTACGCAGTTCCACGTATGCATGGTGTGGTGACTTTTTTGGCTTTATGGTGTTGATGTGGTGACCACTAATCGCTACGATCGCAGAGTTGGACATATTGCCCTTGACCTTCTGCTCGATTATGTCGCACGCCTCCTTAATTTTATTCAGCGTGTCACGGAACTCACTATTCTTATGCTGTTCGAACAACTCGTCGTATTTTTGTTTCGCCGTGCTGGCTACTAAGGGTTCTATGGGCTCCATCGCCACCTCCATGCATGAATAGTGAAAAAACGGACAAAACAGTGCCAAATTTCGGCCAGCACCTGCCTATGCCCGCTCGGGACTAGTACCCAGTCCGACTTAAAATGTCGGGTACAGCCTCTTTAATTTTGTTCTGGCTTTGTCGGTCGTGAACTGCCAGTTTATCTTCTTGATTTGGTT
>Ga0209430_1001791_pt1 | contig 15033 bp, 17 predicted proteins | sample BarGraIncub1133A_FD_184504 | JGI IMG/M metagenome (GOLD analysis project Ga0209430, IMG submission 184504) | Arctic peat soil microbial communities from Barrow, Alaska - Barrow Graham LP Incubations 11-33A (SPAdes) (version 2) | ecosystem: Environmental > Terrestrial > Soil > Wetlands > Peat... | reverse complement strand
TGTCACTATTCCCCCGCTTCGCCACCTCACTAAACAGCTCCGACGGCTTAAGGAAATACCCCAACTTCTCGAGCGACTCTTCTTTAATAGCTTCAATATACTCCTTACCCTTCGCGCTGTTCTCATCAATATCCGTGTACCGAATCTTATCCTGCTTCAATATGATATCCGCATACCTCCACATCTTTTCCGACAAATACTTATAAAAAATGAACCCCAGTATATAATCCCGAAATTCATCCGCATTCATTTTTCCGCGTAGGGTGTTAGCTATGTTCCAGAGCTGCTGCTCGAGTTGTTTTTTGTGGTCTTCGGACATGGTAAAAAGTTGGTTTTTGAAAGGAAAATGAGAGAGATAAATGTACGGATTTTTTTAAAACCTTCAATTTAAAAATTATGAATAATCAGGGTGAATAATTACCATAAGCAAATTACAATAATAATTAAACATTAATATGAAAGTTAAATATAGATTCTATTTCACTTTTTTTCTTACAGTTTAAATAAGCATTTGAGTAGTTATTGCACTTGCCAAAAAGCCCATTTATTGTCTTTCATTTATTTCTTACGATATCATGAAAAGAACTTAAAAATACAATTTAGATTAAATAATATGGAATCGACGGGTTATAATGATGATTATAGACATAAATTGTATGAATTTTCAGAGTATTAAATTCCCCAAATTGGGCAAAATAAATTTTCAATTGTAATTATATCACTTAATATATTAAAAAGATACAAATTATGAAAAATATTAAAAAGTGTTTCAGTTTTTGCAAAACTATACCATTAAGAATTGCCTTAAAAGTCTATATTTGCATAAAAACGAAGAACACGAATGGGAAAGCCTTTTAAAAGCGAATTAATACATATTAAAGATGTTATAGATTGGGCTAATTCGCAAGACACAAATAATCTAAGGAACTTCTTTTGCACTGATAATAATTTACCATTAATATCCATTGGATCTGGTGGGTCTTTTAGTGCATGTTACTATTCTAGTTTATTGTATGAGTCAAAATATCAAATTGCAAAAGCACAAACCCCTTTTGATTTTTATTCTTCTAGGCAATTATCATGTAAATCGAAAATATTGTTTATTAGTGCAAGTGGTAAGAATAATGATATACAATTTGCCCTTGAAAAAGCTATAGAATCTGGCGCAATTCTTCTTAGTAACCTAAGTATGAAAGAGATAAATCCGTTAGGCGAGAGGTTAAAACTCGTTTCAAATTCATACCCTTCCAACTTTAACATCCCAACTGGTAAAGATGGATTCTTAGCTACGAACTCATTAATAGCATTCTTTTCATTGCTCTATCTTGCATTTAATAACGAAAAAAGAATTGAAAGCGAATTATTATCGAGCTTACATGAAAAAGAATTTCATAACGAAATCATCTCATTTGTGAGTACATTAACAAATAGGAATAATATAACTCTTCTATACGGTGGTTGGGGCCTACCAGTTGCCTATGATATCGAATCAAAATGCACTGAAGCTGCTTTAGCGTCAGTACTTGTAAGTGATTATCGAAATTTTGGACATGGCAGACATCATTGGTTTGATAAACATAAAAATACATCTGCAATAATTGCATTAGTTACACCAAATGAGAAAACAATAGCAGAGAAAACTTTAGAACTAATTCCTAAGGATATACCTCGATTGATTATTAACACAAATATTGCAGATTCGTTGGCTAGCTTAGATTTACTTATTAAATCTTTTTATTTTATTGATTACTTAGGTAGTGCACGAAAAATTGACCCTGGGAGACCAGGTGTACCTGCATATGGTAGTAAACTATATCATTTAAGATATTCGTCAATGTACAAAACCAGAAAGAAAAATCAAGATGATAACGCCATTTGTAAGAAAGCAAGGGTTTTTAATATTTCAGATATTTCTGATCTCGAAAAACAATTGTGGTTAAGTGCTTATAAAAGGTTCACTCAGAAATTAAAAAGTAAAGAATTCACAGGGCTCATTTTTGATTATGATGGAACATTAAGTTCTACTCAAAATAGATTTGGGACTCAATTAGAAGGTAGAACAAAAGAATATTTAGCAAATTTCTTGAAGTGTGGTTTTAAAATTGGAGTTGTTACAGGAAGGGGTAAATCTATTAAGGAACTACTCAGGAATTCATTCGAAGAAAAATATTGGAATCAAATAATTGTTGGATATTACAATGGTACTAATGTTGGAACTCTATTGGATGACTCAATACCAGACGCAAACTCAAGTCCAAATCTTTCGTTGATTAAAATTGAAAAAGCCTTAATTTCAAATGATTTTTTTAAGATAAATAATGATTTTGAAATTACGCTGAGACCTCAACAACTTACAGTTAAGACCAGTGATACTAGATTGAATACATTTATTAAAGACTTTTGTAATCAGTTTATTGAGAGATATAATATAGAAAATGTTTGCATTTTAGATTCAAGTCATTCTTTAGATATAATTGTTAGACCATCTGTTTCAAAGTTAAATATTTTTAGTGGGTTTTTTTCTGAAGAACAGACTCTTTGTTTCGGAGATAAAGGATTATTTCCTGGCAATGATTTTGAGCTGTTATCAACAACTTATTCATTAAGCGTATCAGAGGTATCATTGGATTTGGATACATGTTGGAATCTTGCACAAGGTCACTCTAATGTGGATAATTTACTTTATTATCTTGAAAATATTGAGATCAAAAAAAATAACTGCTTCAAAATAAATTTAAAATGAGAATTGAGCTAGCAGAAAAACTTCTAGTAAAAATTATGGAATGGACTGCAGAAGAAGTTTCAAAGGAAAGACCACTTCTTCAAGCATTGGCAAACTTTAAGTTTGATGAATATCAACAATTTTCTCCTGGAATAAGGTTTATTGAGAGTCTTGCTCAATGGCTAAATCAGTTTGAAACAATAGATTATAGGCGAGTAGCATATAATTTCGTCAAAACTCATTTAATTTTTATTTCAAACAATCAAATTTCTCAATTGGTCAACTTATCATACTCTACGCTAATAAAATCCATATTAGTAAGTAAAGTTGCTAACGCCCAAAAAACAAATAGATATCACGTTAAATTTATTGTTGATTCTGATTCATATAAAAGTATGGTTAGACAATCTTTATTTGTAGGTTTAAGTGATGGGTCTAGAATAGATCAATTAAGGAGATTTGCTCAACTAAACAATGAACAAGTGCTTACTTCTTATTTTATAGATGATGAAAAGATTGATGAACTAAAGAAGGAACTCGATAATGATCATTATCCATGTCAATTCTCAACGATATTTCTAATTGACGACTTTACTGCAAGTGGCACTAGTTATGCAAGATATGATGATTCAGGAGTGGCCAAGGGAAAAATATTAAGATTTTTACACAAACTATATTCAACTGAAGGTGAGGATACACCATCCTTATTGCCATCCTTATTTAATTTAGAAGCTTTATCAATTCACATTATTTTTTATATAGCAACAGAAGATGCTTTAAATAAAATTTCTTCGGATATAAAAACATTCTTAGATAAGAACAAATTAAATTTGTCCTTTACAGTTGAAGCAGTACAACACATAAGTAATAATGTTAAAGAATCTATATTAAGCGACGTAAACCTTATGGATTTTATAAGTCAACCCCAGCATTTTGATGATTCGATTGTTGATAAACATTACATGATGGGGGGAATTACAAATATGCCATTTTTGGGATTTAATGAATGTGCATTGCCGTTGGTACTTAATCACAATACTCCAAATAACTCGCTACCCATAATCTGGTTCTCTGAGGAAAAAAAAATTAAAGGGTTATTTCCTAGAATCACAAGACATAAAGAATGAATAATAACTTAAGAAACCCCTTTAGAATGCGAGCATCTGAAAAAATTATTTCAGATGCAAATTTTCTTGGAATCTATTCCCCAACAATCTTGGATTTATTAATTGAACAACATCAAATCAATATTCTTTGGGATAATGTTTCTTATATTCATAGTTCTCCAGGCGGTGGTAAAACTTCACTTTTACGAGTTTTTGAACCATCAGTATTAAATTCAATATTTACTAGTCAATCCAATTATAAAGAAATATTTTCTAAATTAAAAAAAATAGATGTTTTTAACGAAGATAAAGTTAATTTATTAGGCGTTTACATTTTATGCTCAAGGAGCTTTGAAATTCTCGAGGATATTAATTTTGAACCCTATTATAAGAAACGTTTATTTTACTCTCTACTAAACTCAAGGGTAATACTAGCAACCCTTAAAAACATATTATTACTCAAAAATAGAAAGTTCCCTGACGATCTAAGGTCTATTTCAATAGATTATTCAGAAAGTACGCACTTGGGCCTAAATATGCCCACTACTGGGGATGTCTTGTATGAATGGGCTGCAAAGGTTGAAGAAAAAATTTTTAACACCTTAGATAGTTTGGTTCCGATTCAAGAATCATCACTTCCTGGTCACAATGAATTATTCTCATTTTCTTTAATGTCTTCAGATAATCTTACATTTAATAGTGAAAGGATTTGCGACAGGATACTTTTTATGATTGATGACGCTCATGTTTTGACTAAGAATCAAAGAAATTCAATTAAATCTGGATTGATTGAGAAACGAGGAAATTATACTTTGTGGATTGCTGAAAGAATTGAAGTTTTGGATTTGGAGAATGTTTTAAATAAAAACCTTACTAAAGATCGAGATTTCCATATCATAAATATTGAAGACTTTTATCGCAACAAAGAAGCAAAAATTGCGACTCTTTTTTCTGCAATAGCAGAAAAAAGAGCTTTATTATCTAATAGTCTAAATTCATTTCAAGATAATCTTTCTGGTGTTTTGAATGAGGAGAGGTTTAATGATGGATTTATAAAATCAATAAGTGATTCATTTAGTTTTTTTAATGATGTTAAAACTAATACTAATCGATTTAACACTTGGATTGATAATACAATTATTAAAGATTTGCCAAATGAAGAAAAAGCGATATTGTTTAAACAATTAGAAATTATAATTTATCGTCAATTAAAGAAATCGCAGCTTAGCCTTGATTTTGGATATGAGATTGATGAGTTGGAAGAATTGAATTCAAGTGAAATAAGGAATGCAGCAATCTACTTTATTTCAATGAATTATAAGATCCCATATTACTATGGCTTCCAGAATCTTACAAAAATATCGTCTTGTAACATTGAACAGTTTCTATCTTTTTCTGCTGAGTTATATGAAAGGATGCTTTCAAATAATCTACTTGGCAATAAAATTATGCTTGATGCTGAAGAACAAGACAAAATAATCATAGATATTGTGTTATCTAAATGGAAAAGCTTAAGGAATAGTATTCCTTACTCAAATAGTATAATGAAATTTCTTAGCAAGCTTGGTGCATTTTGCAAAAGTGAAACAGATCAAAAAAATGCACCTTATGCACCTGGAGTAAATGGTTTTGCGGTAAAAGATAATGGCAAAAATCTTTTCACATCTGATCCTTGGTATAATGATTCTAGTTACATATCTCTTTTGCAAATTCTTTCAACTTGTGTTGCTTATAATTTACTTGAGTTAAGAAGTACAAACCAAGGAGCTAAAGGCCAGACATGGAATGTATATTACTTAAACAAATGGCTATGTGTTTACTTTAAGTTACCCCTAACTTTTGGGAATTGGCGGCCAAAAACACCATCAGACCTATTAAAATGGATAAAATAAGATGAAAGTAAATAGATGGGATTCATATGTTCTATTAAAGAATGAGGAAGTCGACAGATTTTGGCAAGATCACTTTAGCAATTCAAAAAATAAAAGAAGTGTGCTTTTCATTTTGGGTAAAGGTTTTGACATTAGAATGAACAATCTCTTTATTGATTTTGTGACAAATGCAGAAAAAGTATTAATAAAATGTTTACTTGTCGAGTATAATGAGGGGGTTAATTCCCCTTCTCATAGGTATGAGAATTTAATTGATGAAAATCTAAAGGAATTACATGAAAAGATTGATTGTAATATAAATGTTAGCTTTGAAAAACTATTAATAGACATCTGGAATACATCAACTCAAGAACGCGACAAACGGAGAATAGGCGATAGAGACATATCAAAAAAAATATATGAATACAATTTGGATGATTATACTGACATCATTGTTGATATAAGCTCCTTGCCACGAGGTATTTATTTCTCTATGATAGGAACAATATTAAGTAAAATGGATCTGTTCCCAAAATATAAATCAACAAATTTATTTGTTGCAGTTTCGGAGAACTTCAATATAGATAAACGCATCAATGAAGAAGGAATTGATGAGAGAATTAAATGCATTCATGGTTTTGGGGGAGGTATAGAAAAGGAATCAAATCAAAAGCCTATTGTTTTCTTACCTGTTCTAGGAGAGAAGAAAATTAACGACCTTAATAGATTATATACTCATATCAATCCAGAGGAAATATGTCCAATTCTCCCTTTTCCATCAAAAAATCCAAGACGTTCTGATAATTTGATTGTCGATTATCATAAAATTCTATTTGATGAATTACGAATTGAAAGTCAAAACATAATATATGTACCTGAACAGAATCCCTTTGAGATGTATAGAATTTTACTTTCAACAATTGGAAATTACAATAAATCATTAGAAGTTTTCGGTGGATGTTGCTCAGCTGTAACTGTATTTTCAAGTAAATTATTGACAATTGGTGTTTTACTTGCTGCATATGAAATAAATAATAGCCTAGAGTTGAAATATGGACTTGGAGTTTATAATCTTGATTCTCAGGGATATACAATTGAAGATGATGATTTAGATATTTTAAAGACTTTGAATCAAGAAAGTGAAACATTTTTAATGTGGCTTAATGGTGAAGCATATGAATAAAAGTTTTAAATGTATTGGTTCGGGTTTGATAACACTTGATATATTAATTAAAGATCTAAACTTTAGATCCTTTAGATATTATGCAGGAGGTTCATGTGGCAATGTGCTTACCATTTTATCTCATTTGGGATGGAATGTTTTTCCAATAGCTAGATTAAATTCAAACAAGCATGCTAAAAGATTATTAAATGATCTACGCGATAATAATGTTAATCTTGACTTTGTAACTGTTGATGAATCTGGAAGTACTCCAATTATTATTCAACGAAATGTAATAGATAAGTTTGGCAATCCAAAACACAAATTTGAATTAATAGATCCAATTACTGGAAAATATCTCCCCCGCTTCAAATCTATAACTAAAGGAATGGCTTTAGATCTAATCTCAAGATCTTTTATACCTGAAGTATTTTACTTTGACAGATTAACACCAGGGATTGGTGATCTTGTGAAGTTTTATAAAAATAGTGGTGCTCTAATAGTATATGAACCGTCTTCACTAAAAGAAAAAGATTTTCTCTCTATTGCTCCTTATATTGATATACTAAAATACTCAGATCAAAGAATTAAAAATTACAAAAAAATATTCCCAAGTTCAATAATCCCATTAGAAATTGAGACTAGGGGTGTAAATGGCCTTGATTATCGGTTTAATATGATGGGGATGCAATGGAAATCTTTAAGTCCAATTAGAATCAGTTCTTTTATTGATGCGTCTGGGGCTGGTGATTGGAGTACTGCAGGGTTTTTGTATATGCTCTTCACGAAATCCGAGAATGGTCTTAATTACATAAACGCTAACCAGTTGGAGGATTCTCTTAACTTCGCACAAAAGCTTGGAGCTTTAAATTGTCAATTCGAAGGGGCTCGAGGTTTAATGAGGTTTTGTAAAGAAGATTTATTATCAAAATTAGAAAATCTGAAATGATACATTCTTTTTAAACAGTGGGAACTGTATATTCCGGACAATTCTGACCCCCAATCCGAAACTATTGTGACCCATTATCCGAAATTATCGTGCCCCCATTAAAGCACTCCCGTTCTTTCAGGCCACCTATTAGTTAAATTATTCAAATTTCACAATTCATCAAAAATCACGCTTACAAAAATGTCTTTCCTTACATTTAATGTCGGATATGCTCACTATTGAACGATTGGAAATTTGCTGTAGACTGCACGGTATTATCGGGCTTTCTTTTTCAATTGGTCCATTAAATGAGAATTCAGTAACATCATTTCTATAATAATTTTTATTGAGTGAATTAAGTTGAAAATCGAACTTCCTTAGTAATTTATTAAATTGTTCAATTCTTAATTCTGATACAGTAATTTTTGGATGTATTGTTTTTAAGCAATGCAAAGATTCTTCCATCAAAATGGAGCCAATTCCTAAATATTGATATTTTTCAATTACTCTGAAGGTTGAGATCTTCTTCTCAGATAAATCGTTTTTAAGTATCGAAATTGCAGCAATTTCTTTATTATATTTCTTAACTATAATGGATCTTTTCCCTAATTGGGTTTCAGAGATTACTTTATTAATGTACCAAAACTCAAAATCTGGATATTCATCATTTAATAGTTCCAAACTCTTATAAACACTTTTCATTAAAGCATTAAACTCATTAGGAGTTTGAATAAATGTGAGGTTATTTAAAATTATTGTTTGCATGACGTAAGAGTTTTAGATGTTTTTGTTTGTATTGAATCCTTATCATTTGATTTAACAGCACTACATGCACCATCATAGATCATATTACTGAGTAGATTAAATAAAATTGTTAAAATCATCAGAATTAATACATACTTAAAAATAGTTCTTTTTGAATTGTTTTCATACTTTGTTTGAACTAAAGAATTAAAATCATTTATTGGCTCATAACCTTGCTTTACTTTCCAATGGTAAGCCAAAATCGCTTCATCTTTAATATTATCATGACCAATATAATTTTTCCATCTATCTTTTTCTAGTTGCCGTGCGCTTATAAATGGAACGTGAGAAAATTGAAACTCTTCTCTTGAACTACATATAAAGAAAAAGTGTATTTTACTAAAGAAATATAATACACCCTCATTATCAATGTGTTCCAACAGCTCATTGCTTAGTTCTCTAGCTTCATTTATCCTAAAATCAATAATTTCTGTTTTTGAAAAAGCACTTTGAAATACAGCATTAGTCGGCAAATCAATATGACTAAACAAAGTAGTATAATCATGATTAATTCGAATCCTAATATATGTATTATCTGGAACATTTCCTTTTAAACAAATACCAATTTTGGTTCCATGATTCAAGTCTGAAACACTGAAGTTTGATTCCTTTAATTTATAGATTGAAAATAGTTCTTCCTTTGCTGAATTTGAAATCTCACAATAATCCGAGTTTGCCTTTTGATTCCTGTTGTAATTAGCATTAAATAAAGTATTTAATAGTTTTTCGTCAGCAGAATTAACAATCTTTACTCCCAAATCTTCAATTTGATTTTTTTCAATCTTTGCAGGGTAATAAATAAAAAGTTCACTTACTGATGTTGCATTGTTTAAAAGTATCCCAACATCAATAAATCGTTCAAATTCTTTCTTTTTTACTAAATTTTTTTCTAAAGGAAGTTTCCAAATATTGATATGCATTTCCACCTTTGGCAGGTCTTTTGGTTTTTCCTCTTTGGGTTTATACCATAGTGCTAAGCTTTTCATTTTTTATAAATTTATAGTTTTGTGGAGCAATAAAATTTTCAATTATGTCATTAGGAGTAATTGGAACTATGGGAATATATGACTTTATAAATAGTGCTGAGATTTTTTTATTTAATCCAACGTATGAATAAAACTCTGCTTTTGATATGCCTGAATAATTTTTTGTACTTTCCCATATTAGATCAACGTCATCAGTTAAAACTTCTTCTATTTCAATAATTCCACAAATTTTCTTGATTGGGCTAGACACATAAAGAAATATATATCCTTGATTTTTGGGAGACACTTTTCTATATTCAACTAACTTTTGTCGCTCTACTATTCTATCAAAAAATTTGGGTCTAATTGACATCAAACAAACGTTTTCATTTTTTAGGGTCATAACCAATATCTTTATTTGCTGTATTTTCGTCTTTATTTGTTTTCTGAAACTTTTCAATAGGAAATCTACTATTGTACTCATCCATTACATTTTGAAATCCTATGTTGCAATCAACTTGAAGTTGATTCGCTAGTTTAAAAACCAAAAATAGCAAATCTCCAACATTATCCTCAATTTCTCTTTTATGTTGTATTGCTAATTCCTTTTTCTTTTCAACACTAACCCATGCAATTCTTTGCCATATTTCCCCAATTTCTTCATTTAGATTAGCAAATATCTCTAATGGATAAAAATAGTCCCACTTTCTATTAGAGTCAAACTCTTTAACTTCATTCTGACAATCTTGTAATGTTTTCATAGTTCTAAATATGTTAATTAGTATTCACCAAAACGGGTAACCAAACCACGTTTTCTTTCTCTTACTCAACCAATTGCAGGAAATTAAACCTACGGGTTCTACGATTAGGGCTAACGGGTAGCTAGGGCGCGGTAAACCAATGTATTTCATTGGTTTACTGTGGCTTAGCTGATGTTAGCAGCCGTTTTTTTTAAATTCTTGATATAGTATATCTCTAAATCCTCTATCAGCTTTAAATATTCTGCTATGTCAGGTTTAAAATCGGTAAAATCAGTATTTCCAATTGGCATAGATGAGAAAAAAGTTAAGGCATTAAAATGGTTACAATCCTCAATTTTGACTAATTTGATCACTAAATCAGAATCCAGAAATTGCATCTTTGATAATATTCTACTTGTAGCATCATTACTACTTCTCATAAAATACTCAAAATATTGCCTCCAATTTGCATAGTGACCTGAAACACCCATTACCAATGGTGATTTTGAATTTGGGTTTATCGCTTTACAAATATCAAGTAATTCTGAATCATTAGGATAATTACCCGCTAATGTCACTTGGGCACTTTTTGCACATGCATTTAACAGCCCTTTGCCTTGTCCAACAACAAATAAAACTTTATCAGCAATGTAAGGATATAGATTATTCTTATCTTTTTGATCCTTTAAATGCACAACAAAAAAGTAAAAGATGAAAGCAGATACATAAGAAAAACTCAATCCATATACTAATTGTCCGAGAATGGCTCCCCCGATAAAAATCTCAGGAATATTAATCAGCCAGAAATCAATCAATAGTATTGAAAGGATTGATAAGATGAAAATTAAAAAAAGATCAAACCTGAGAGTGGTTATGCTCTTAAAAATGTTTCTTTTTGATACTTTCATGTTGGGGTACTTAAAATAAAAAACTGTAGTCTTAAGATTCTTTCATCACAGTTGCACAACTTCTGAGGCTGTTTCTTTTTCTTTTGTTTCAAAATAGCAAGTGCCTAAATATGTGCGCTTTTAAAATGGCTGCTAACATTTCAGCAATCGCATGTGTTTATCAATTCTTCAATCTCCCCCAAATGCAACCCCAAATGCCTCCCATAATCCCGTATCATCTCCTCCAGCGTGATGGGCTCAGCTAGCGCGTTCAGCCATACATTTCCCAGTTTGGATTCATCGACGCGGTCGGCTACGTGGGCGAAGTGGAGGTGTGTGTATTTGAAGAGGGAGACGAGGTCGGGCCAGGGGGAGTGCTTGTAGTCTTGGAGGCGAATCCATCGGTCGTTGTTGCCGAGGTTGGCGTAATCGGGGAACTGGAGGGGCGTGGGTTGGTATTGGAGGTGGAGCTTCGGTGGGTGTTGTTGGTGGCGGAGTCGCAGAGGTGCCCGACGATCATTTTGATGGTGCGGTGCTGGGAATTGAAGCGGGTAGCGATGACGTCGGCGGGGAGCGCGAGGAGCTTCGGTTCCCAGAGGGCTACGAGGCGGCGGATTTCGGCGGTGTGAGCGGAAAATGGGGACATGGCGGTAAAATAAGGTCGAGGGGCAGGGGAATAACAACGGGTGTAAGAAACCTGCCGTATAGGTCACAAATCTATAAAGATTTTTTGATGAATGGTGTTATTTTGGTAAGAAAATGCTGATGGAGAGGGATTAAGGTGGGGAAAAGGGCGATTTTGCAGGGTTTCAGGCAGATTTTAATCAGCCATTAGGGACGTCAGAAACAAATTGATAGGGTAATTGAAAATACCATCAGTATGTACACTTTACCGCCAAGTTTATAAGCTCGATCTAGAAAGAATAATTTGTTTCCTAATAAAGAAACATATATCTTTGTATAAACCTTTTGAATATGACTGAAAAATTTCAAGTTTATCTTTTGGAAGAAGCCGCCAAGTTTATTGACAGCCTTGATGAAAAGGCTAGAGATAAAATTATCTACAACCTTCAAAAGGCACGATTTTCGAATGATAAAGAACTATTCAAAAAACTAAAGGACGAAATTTGGGAGTTCAGAACATTGTTTAACAAAACCCATTACAGACTTTTTGCGTTTTGGGACAAGACGGGAAAAACTGAAACAGTTGTAATCTCCACACACGGACTTATTAAAAAGACAGATAAAACGCCGAATGCTGATCTGGAAAAAGCAGAGAAAATTAGGAAACTTTATTTTGAAAGGAAAAACAATGAAAGATAAACCATTAAAGACTTATAGCTTGGACGAAGTTACCGACAAATTTATTGGTAAACTTGGCACTCCAAAGCGTGAAGCATTTGAACACGAATTACGGCTTGACTTGCTCGGTGAAGCTATCAAACAAGCAAGAAAAGAACGTCATTTGACACAAGAAGAACTTGGGCAACTAGTTGGGGTAAAAAAAGCTCAAATTTCCAAGCTCGAAAACAGCCTGACAGACGCACGGTTTGAGACAATAATCAAAGTATTTAAAGCTTTGAACGCTAAAGTCAATTTTAACGTTGAATTACTCAATCAAACTGTTAAACTCGCCTGACAGCTAAGCATGTCTATTATCGCACAGGAAAATAAAGGTGATAAAATGGTGATGCTCTATAGTTGCCTCACCGGGAACGATCTCCGTGCACAAAACAGATTGCATTAGCACTTAAAATAAAAGCAGAATATGAAAACGAAAAATAAAAACTTAACAACTCTTAAAGAGTTTAAAGAAAAAAACTACGGAAAACTTGGGACAAAAGATCGTGACGAACTTGAAGCTGGTTACGAAGACTTTAGAATAGGTGCTTTAATTCACGATGCACGAATTGAAATGGGAATGACACAGGAACAGCTTGCAGAAAAAGCAGGAACTACTAAATCGTATATTTCTCAAATCGAGAACAATATTAAAGAAGCTCGCATTTCGACACTTCAAAAAATTATTAAACTTGGTTTTGGTGGACACTTGGAACTTTCAGTCAAACTTTGAAAACTATTGTAGTCCAAATCCACCCTTCAGTCAGTTTAAATGTCGATTTACCTTTCTCCATTATTCAATCTCCGCAATTCTCTGGATTAATTCTAAAATTATATCTGTTCCTTCTTCGCCTGAGCCATAAGGTAAAGCAGTCTCAATCCCTTCTTCATACCACCGATTACTGAATCCAAGAACACTTGAATCAGTTGGCATAACGTCAACCTTAATGTCTTTGTAAACCCATCTGCAAATTGGTGCTCCTTTTGAAGTAGCATTAGAATATTTGTACTAGGCATTTGTTAAGCGCTTGTTTAATTCGTCAATGGCAATTTCTATTTCCCTGACACGCCCAACTCTAATAGTATCTACAATGGTTAATAGTTCATAGAACAATTTATCTTCTTGAGCTATTTGGGGTAGCGTTTTATACAATGGCTCAATGGCTTGACCTCTATGTGTCCCTTTTGCATTAGACCATACATAAACATCAGTATCAGATGAAATATGTTCTTTTATTGGTGAAGCTGAATGAGCAGTAGGAGTTCCTTTTACAATAGCTCCTGGTTCTGTTGGGAAAACGTATTTTAATCCGTAAACCAAAAACTCGGTGAAAGAATTGATATTTACTTTTCTTTTTTTACTATCAATAAGCCTTGCAATCTTACACCTGTTTAATGCTTCAGAAACTTCAGAAGGACTTATTCCAATAGCATTTGCAATATCAATATTTCGCCACTTATCATTTCTTATTGAAATAATCTTCAATAAAACTACAATATCTTGTGGACGCATTCCATTATGCTTCTTCATAATTACTATCATTAATTGACTTCATCGATCATAAGATTCGCGATTCGCGAATTGCAAATATATCTATAAAATCAATTCAAACAAAAAGTATTTCTTTATTATTACAATCATATGCCGTTAGTCTTCCAAAGCCTTCTTTATCGTTATATACACAGCCAGTATCAATATTAATTACATTAAGTTTGGAATGAACGACTTCTTCACACCTGGAAATTCTTATAGGATTATGACCATGAATAATAGTCTTATTTGCTAATAATGGATTTGTATAGGATTCTTTGCATTTCCATAGCATTGAATAATAATCATTAAAAGGATTAAGCACATTATCATTAAAACCGGCATGTACAAAAAGGTAATCTTCAAGTGAGTAATAATATCTCAAATCTTTAAAGAACTTAATGTATTTTGATTTAATATCTTTTAAAGAACCTATTTCGAAACTTTTCAATGTTTCATCTCCGCCGTTTAGAATCCATAGTGAAGTATTCTTCTCGTTTTCAAAAGCATCAAGTAGCATGGCTTCATGATTTCCCATTAGTGGAATAACATCAAATCCATTCTCCTGTAATTCAATTATATAATCTACAACTTCTTTACTTTTATAACCTCTGTCAATATAATCACCGAGCAGAATAAGTTTGTCGTTTTTTTGGAGTTGGATTTTATTTTCCACCAATTCTTTTAATGAATCGAAACATCCGTGAATATCTCCAATTGCAAAAAGTCTTTTATCCATTACTCAAATGTTTGAATAAAGCTTGAAGGTAGATCGGGTGGTGAGGTCGGCGGCGGGGAGCGCGAGGATCTTGGGTTCCCAGAGGGCTACGAGGCGGCGGATTTCGGCGGTGTGAGCGGAAAATGGGGACATGGCGGTAAATTAAGGTCGAGTGGCAGGGGAATAACAACGGGTGTAAGAAACCTGCCGTATAGGTCACAAATCTATAAAGATTTTTTGATGAATGGTGTTATTTTG
>Ga0209430_1001790_pt1 | contig 15041 bp, 19 predicted proteins | sample BarGraIncub1133A_FD_184504 | JGI IMG/M metagenome (GOLD analysis project Ga0209430, IMG submission 184504) | Arctic peat soil microbial communities from Barrow, Alaska - Barrow Graham LP Incubations 11-33A (SPAdes) (version 2) | ecosystem: Environmental > Terrestrial > Soil > Wetlands > Peat... | reverse complement strand
ATCCATATGACGCCAGCTCCGTAGAACTTCTTCAATTGTTTTGACAATACTTTTGCAGATAAAAGCACGGAGCCTCTTTTGAATCTGTCGCCTGTCTGGGTCTTGAATTCTCTTCGTGCAATCCAAAAAGCACATAACGCCAACACTCCAACAGCTCCAAAAGATATTTCACTGGCGAGTATTATATTGTGTGTAGTTGTTGCCATCCAGAGGGCTTCGAGGTTCGCTTGTGGGTCGTTATCAGATAGCGACTGATAGAACGCCATAGGTTGAAGTTTGGCAACTATCCAGCTTGTGAATTCTTCGCCATTGCCTTGAAACCTGCCCTGCATCCAGTTTACAAATTTGACTGAATACATTGCTAAATAGTCAACGCTCCATCCTGTTTTTCCAGTTGCAAAAACAAAATATATTAAAGCGATTATCCAAGTTACCTTTGTGCAAATCCCGATTAGGATTGCCCAAAATTTTGTTGCTGCTATATTTTGATTTAGGCGGTTGATAAGGCTGAGTGTTCCACTGAATCTATTCCTGTTTTCCATTTGGTGCCTCCTTTCTTTTGATTGAAAAGTAAGTGGTGAATATATCTCCACCACTTACCTATGACTGACGAATGATTATTTTAACTGGTCAATGACAAGGTTAATTCTTTTCGCTTCGCCAGCTGGAAGCGAGTTGATTACTGACTTTGCCTTGTATCCGTAGTCGATACTTTTCTTATCAAGATGGGTATTAACTTTAAGAATTAGAAACGTAAAGGCGAGTGATATGACTAACCACTTTGCTCCATGTAAAACTGAAAGATGGAGCGGTTGTCGGGATTTGTTTGAAACCATATCTGCTGACCTCTGAGCCTGAGCTTCAAACTCTGTAAGCTGTTTTCCAAAAGCTGAAAAGGATTTATTCAGAGCTTCCTTGGTTTCTTTTTCAATGTCAGCGGTAAGTTCTTTTATGCGAGCGTAATAGTTGCCCTCAATATTTTGTTTGATTATTTTGGGCAGGTTCGTTGAACAAAAGTTTTCAAACTGAGCGAGCGTTACTTCGACTTTTCCAATCTGAATATCAAGTTGCTTTTTAACATCGGCATTATACTTTTCACTCGCCGACATTAACTTTTCGTGTTCGATTCGTAATGCACCTGCACCATTTTCGAGATGCTTAATTATCGAATTAAGGTCAGGCTGTTCTGGTGCAACAGGAGCAACCGGTGCCAGGGTTAATGGTTCTTCTTCGCCAAAAATGTTTTCAGCATCGTCGTTGGTTTTCATAATTTTGTTCTCCCTTGTCAGTAGTTTTATTTCAATCTGTGTGCAAAATATTTTTCGAAATAGCTTTCAAAACTTCCTTCTTGCTCTTCAATTATTGAAACACTGTCGCCAACTGTTTTGGTAACTGCCTGGCTAAGTCTTTGAACTTCAACTCTGATTTTGAAGACTTCAAAATTAAGGTTGATGATAATTTCCGACATGACCTTTACCTGTTTTTGATACGCAGAAATTATTTTGTTGTGGTCATATTCTTCTTGTGGAATTTCCGTTAAAGCTCCACCTTCTGATAATTTCATTCTTTCTAAAACGCCTCTTGCTCCTTGCATGGCTTTCTCCTTTTATTGTTAAGTTGGTTGATGGTTAATTTCAAAATTCGTCTGGCTTGTTAATGATACTTGGAAATCTTTTAAGGATAGCTTCTTTCCAAGTCAGCTTTTCGTCTCTGTTGTAATGGCAAAACTGAACTTTGATTACTCGCCAAAGATGTTTAGTCACATCAGAAACTCTCTCCAAACATTCACTAATACCCTGACGATAAATTTCGTTATTTATTTCCAGAGCCTTTGTCTGTTTTTCAATTGCCGAGGTAAGCTGTTGCATAAGAATTGAATGTTGCTTCAACTGCTCCTGCATCGCATCCAGGTCAGTGCTTCTATCAGAAATAAGTTCCCTGATTGCTTCCGGTATGGTCTGCTTTTTTACTGAAGCAATCCGGTCAAGCTTCTGCAAAGTTCCATTATCAAATCTGATTGTTAATCTTTTGTCGGTAGCCATTTTATTTGTCCCTCCGTAATTAAATCATTTCCTTTCTGCTAATTAGTTAGTGCAACTTTTATGAAGAAAACAAAAATAGCAGGGCGTTCTTAGCAAAATAAATTAATGCGGTTATTATCTCTGGTGGCTGACACCAGAAAAGCCCGCTTTTATCGAACCACGAGGATTTTTTCTGTGTCAGCCATTTTTAGCGGGTGTCAGCCAGCCTGTTATCTGGGATTTACTGCCGATTTTATGGGAGCGACTGGTGGAGGGATTTAATGTTTAGGTGGCACGTGCTAACTTGCGTCCAGTGCCATAATTATACCGTCGCTTCTTCTTTTGATTTTTCTTTTGCCTTTGACTTTCGCTTTTGACTTTATTACTTCCACACATACCTGCTTAACCCGTTTCTTGCCTTTGCCTATACTGCCCTATGCCTTACTTGCTTAGTGCAGTTAGAACGTCTTTAAATCGCTTTCAGTTTTCACCAAATATTAATTACCGAATAATTCTTTTACGAAAAACTTTTGCTCAATATTAATTACAAAATAATTTATTCCGTCTCTGTAAAAACAAAAAAAAGCCAGCAAGTTTTTAAGCTCACTGACTCTAATTTATTTTCACTTTTTAAAATCTGTTGTTGTCTTTTTGAATCAATCAAGAATTACATAATTGAATTATTTGAGAGCAACCTTTGCTGATTTATTTCGTTATCAACAATTACAAGTGAACTATAATTTCCAATTCTGCCTAAATAAATTGTGAGATTATTCCTGAACCACTCCGATTGATTTTCCATATTCCAATCACTACATTTCTTATTTACGTTCGCCTCTCCATAAGCAAAAGAAACTGCATCGTAAATCTTTTCATGCTCTCCATTAATATCAATATCCATTACTGCAAGTCTGTCATTATGAAACCAGCCCTTCAGTTTTTTAATCGGATTTTCTTCTGAAGAGAAATTGGTTATTACAGATTGTTTTGTATCTGAAATAATATTTCCACCAATCTTCTCCATGTTCTTTTTGAAATTATCCGAGGTTGTGACTCCAGGTTTTATCCTCCACAAGAGTTGACGGGTTCTGTTTTGTTCGCCTAACATTTTTACTTTTGCAAAAGCATAAGCGGTGACTGATATAAAACAAATTGCTGATAAGGTAATAAAAGTTTCCATTGTTGTCTCCTTTTTGTATGGCTCCATTTTAGCCATTGGTTAGAGTAAGTATTTTATTTTAGAGCACTGTCAATTTCATTTTCCGTGAAGGACTTATTACTAATTGTCTCTCCAAGAAATTCCAAACCTGTTAAACTTTTTGCTTCCGCCTTGAACTCGTCCAGTGTGATTTTCTTTTCAAGATATTTGAGAGCAATGGTTCCAAGGTCGAGATACTTTTTGTTTTTTTCTTTTACAATCTGCTCGTCAACTCGCTTCAACTTCAAGAGCAGTTGCTGTCTGATTTCTTCTGCCGTATGATAATTTTTAGTAGCCATGTGATTTTCCTTTCGTAGATTTATTTTTAGATTGCCCAGCCAAAATTCATGTGTTCGATAAAAAAGTTTTCGTCATTTTCTTCATTTGCTTTCAAGTTATAATTTTCATTTACCATCTGAACCGTATGACAAAAAAATGAGCAAGCGGTCTGACTTTCTGGGTGTGATAAAACTCTTGAGATATTTATACAGCCCTCTGTCTGTTTAAGAAATTCATACCAGTCACTTACTGAACTTTTATTAAAAATTGTGTTTATGTTTTTGTAAGATTTCTGGTCTGTCGTGTGAGCATATTTCATGAGAGCTTCGATTATTTTTACTGCTACTTGGTTATGCAACTGTGTGGAGAGATTTTCCTCTGGTGTTGATTTTCTTTGTTCTTCTTTCAGTCTCTCTTTGTAAAAAATGCTTCGCTTGTCGCCTTGATAATTTTTCATGGTATAGCTCCTTGTGTTTTAGATGCTGGTTAATGTTTCAGATACACGCCGAGGAAAATTGCTATTACAAAAATTACTGCCAATATGGTTTTGATTATTTTCTGTTTCATAACAGCTGACATAAAAACTCCTTTCGTTCTTAATATTCTTACAATTGGTTAGTGCATCTTTTTTCAAGAAAACAAAAAACTCCTATTTTAAATGAAAAAAGGTTAGACATTTCTGCCTAACCTTTTTTCCACCGGATTCTGATTATTAGTTTTTTACATGCTCATCTCGTAAGATTGTTTCCTTTCCTGTTCAGGCTCGTCGTGGTCGTCGTCGTGGTCGTTTTCTAAGCCCTTATCATTATCAAGGGCAACCTCGGCTATGGACTCTTTACCCTTGTCAAGCTCTGTGCCGGTTTCTTGCCCTTGGGTTTTATCTGCTGACTGTTCGTTTACCAGTTCAGCGGATTTTTCGGGTGTTGCCTCACCCAAAAGAGATTGCTTAATTTCCGGTGTTTCCGGTTCGTTAAATACCAGTGAATTAAATTTGTCATCAATGGTAGAAATGATATCGCTAAGTTTAGCTGATAACGTTTCATAGCTATTTTGCAAAAACTCCATGACTGATGTTTTTTCTGCATTTACAAGTTCCGATACATTAACGGTTGAAGTCTTTTCAGTATTCTGACTTGCCAATTCAAGCAATACCGCTTTATCGGTTGTGAAAATTTCAAGGTCTTTTTCCATCCTCGTCAATGCTGAATACATGCTTTTCATATTTAATAATGGTGCATCGGTGTTTGGGTCTGTTACCAGCTTGCCATCCTCTGAGCTTAGTCCTTGTGCTTTGTTCGGCGTCAGGCACTGGGCATTAGTGATAAATAGATTGGTCAGGTCTTTCGTCACTTCCTTTCCGTTTTCCTGCATTAATGTAAAATTCTTTGTTTCTGGGTCATAGCCTGTAATATCGGCAACAATGCCTGTCTTTATGCCCAGCCGTTTTCCGTCATGTGTTCCATCATTTTTTAACCAGGCAACTCGTTCGCCGATTGAAAATGTGCTCTCAACTTCGGCTGATTGTGAGAAACAATGACCGAATTTTCTAAGGTCAATGCTGACTATTCCGCCAGAATCTTTTAACTCTTTAATCATTTCCGCATTTTCTTCTGTATTGCTAACCAGATTTTTACTGTTACCCATGTCTATTTTGATGCTGTTAGTAGCAAGGTCAACACCGGCAATAACTAATTCACTTGATTTTGCAAAAATACCGGCATTTTTGCTAAGAGTAATTATGTTACCGGTTTCGTAATTTTCCGCCAGTCTTTTCAAACCACCGACAAGGCTTATCGGCTCCCTTGTCGTTACTGTGATGTTTTCGGCTTGTATGTGACCAGCGGTCTTTTGCATTTCCCGAACTTCTGAAATAACTTCCTTTCGTAGCTGGTTTGTAGGTGCCATTAGCACCATATCTTGTCCGATGTTAATTGGTTTTCCACTTTCTGCATGTTCTGCTTTGATACGAGTTTGTGTTTCAACGTATGCCGTGGCAGCGGTCTTGACTAATTCCTGTCTATCACTGATTTCATGAATCCGGTTATGGTCTTCAAGAATTTTAAATGCACCCGAAATGTTGCCCTGTTTTAGCTCATTGGCAATTTCGATTGTATAAGCCGTTTGCTGTCTTTTGACTTCCGCCATGATACTGGTATCAACTGCCTTGGTATCAATTAGGTCAGCCATTAAACGCCCTGCCTGAATACTGGCGATTTGTTTAGTGTCTCCGACCAGGATTATCTGGGCATTTAATGTTTCCGCTTTTTCCATTAAAGCCGATAGGTGCCGTGAACCAAGCATTGAGGCTTCGTCAACTACCCAAAGTTGACGATGACCGTTCTGGGCTTTTTCAATATCTTCCGGTTTGATTTTCTTCTGGAGAAAACTATCAACGGTCTGACTTTGGATTCCGCTTGACTGCTGTAATGACGCCGCAGCCTTACCCTGAAATGATAGACCGACGATGGTTAAGTCTTTGTCGTCTTGGAGGGTATCTCGAATAATTTTGAACGCCGTGGACTTCCCTGCTCCGGCGTCGCCCTGAATGATAGAAAGACGGTTCTGTGTAGTAAGTACCATCTCGATGGCGTCGTCCTGTCCCTTACTGACGCTCCAGCCTTTTTCCGTCCAGCCTTCTTTATCTTGAAAATCCTGAATAGCCTTTGCAGATTGTTCTTCGGTTCTGAGCGGAGTGAACTGTTCTCGCTGGTCAACGGCTTTTTGAATTACGCCGTGTTCCAATTTAATCATTTCCGGCGTTGTGTATCCGTCGCCGTGCTTGACCATTTCACCGGATTTTATAGCGGTCAACATGGCTTTTTCGATTTCATCACCATCACACTGCCCGACAGCCATTTTCATTGCATTAAGAAGAACGTCTTTTTGACTAAATATGCTTTCGTTCTCGTTTAAGTCGCTAATTGCAAGGCTCACATGTTCTTTGGCGGTCATTTTTTCCGCCTGAATTCCTGTTCGTGAAGCTTCAATAAGTTCCTTGACGTTGAAACCTGCAGTTAATTCTTTCAACTCCCAGCCAGCCCTTAAATCTTTTTCGGAAAGGTCGCCGTTTTTCTCGGCTTTTGTTTGAAGCTGGATTAGATTATCAATCTGCCGTTCGTTGAGACCTGGCATACGTTCTTGAAGAGCTAATTTTAAGTCAGTAGCACCCTTGATATCGCTTTGACGGCTACTATAAAGCTCTATGAGGTCTTTCGGAATTCCTGAAACCTCTGGGATGATTAAGCCCTGTTTGCTTTTAGTTAATTCAATTGCAAAACCATTATCGGTTAATACTTTTGCAACTGCGTTGTATTGATACTGTTGAATCAGAGCAAGGTTTTTGAATAATTCCTTGTTTTCAACTGTTGAAAAAGTGCCGTCAGGACGTTCTGTTTCATTGAGAATATTTAAATGAGCGTGCAAATGCGGGTCATCGTTTCTGTTTGTGGAGTGAATCGCTAACATACCTATCATTTTTCCGACAACTTCTGACGTAACGCCGTCAACTGTTTGTCGTCCTTTTACAAATCGCTCGGCAAACTCAGCGGTTTTTGTGAAGGTAGCGACAATTTCTCTTTGAAGCTTTTCGTCATTTAAGGCAACTATCGAAACGGATTTTGGAATTGTTAGCAAAATATCCGTTGAAGCATTTAAATGGTGTGCCTGTTCGCCTGTCGCTTTACCGACAAGCCGTTTTTCACCATCTTTATCCATCCCAGACGCAAGGTTTACTAATTGCTCAAAATCAACTTTGCCTGTTAGACCCATCTTCTCGGCTCCACTTCCTACCCAGCTACAAGCGTCACCATTTTCTTTGCCGAAGACAGGGTCTTTTCCGTAGTAATAATCTACAAGTTTACTTGCCGATATTTTCATTGCTTGACTCATTTAATACCTCCGGTTTTCCGTAGTTGCCGTATCGGTCTTGGATTTCTGAATTAGAAAACAACTGAACTTGACGCCAGATAGCCTGTTTTTTTACTTGGGCGTCACGGTGGGCTTTTACATTTACAATCAAATCTTTAGTAGTATTAAATCCGGTAGCTTGATTTTTCATTACAGCACCACCTCTTTAAGTTCCGGTTTATCGGGTGACTTCATATATTCCGTTACAAAATAGGTTATGCCGGAAACAATCATGACGTAATAGGCTGGCATATCCAGAACTGTGCCGGTGGCTTTTCCGCCGACAAGAAACATTTCGACTGTAAGGACAGCTACACCTGTGAAATAAAATATGTTTCTTGCTGATAGATTGATTGCATCTTTGATTGCGTTTTTGATTTCGGTTTTCATTGTGAGGCTCCTTGTATTTCAGTATTTATCTTCTGATTAGTTAGTGCATATTTTTTAGAGAAAACAAAAAATGTGTCGGTTTTGAAAATCAGGCACAAAAAAAGCTTGTGACGGAATATCCACAAGCTCCTTGACTACTGTTTTTTTGTCGGATTTAGACGCATACTCCGAGGGTGGTTACAATTGTATCTGCTTTCAAAAGAACGCCTCCGCCTAAGAGAGCAGGTAGTGCTTGAAGAATTGCACCACGAATAGCGGTAACGGCTCCGAAAACAATTGCACCTACGCCACCAATGAAACCGATTGGTCCTTTTAAGACCTGATTCACGCCTACGTCGTAAACGTCATAAGCGAAAGCTGTTGATGCAGGAGCTGTGATTGCGTTAGCGGCTACTGCGTATAAAGTTACTGCCACAAATGCAATTGCAATCTGTGGGATTTGAAATTTTCCGATTGTTACTGTTTCTGAATTCATGATGTATCTCCCGTAATATGGTTAAAAGTGAATTTATTGTTCATGGATATGGTTTTTGTCATAATTTCCAGTGGTTAACCTCCATTTGTTCCAAATTTGCCTTGTAAGGCGTTTTCTCTGTTTACTGGGCTAACGGTATGCCTGACGTTGCCTAAATATCAGGTGGGTGCCAGCCTGTTTGAAGGTGGCTTAATAAATAAGTCCGTATCGGCTGTAGATTGCAAATTGAATTTCAGGTGATAAATATTGCATCGTGATATGTCGTTTTTCGTCACCTCTTGAAACTTGCTGGTGTTGACCTTCATCCACATCCCGCATTGTTCCACCGCCCTCAAAACGTATGTATGCCTGTTTATTTTGTGCGGTTGCATAGATGTAAGCAATGTATGCTGACGCTGTTACGGTTATAAAAATCAGTAATGGAATTATATTTCCCATGTTTCACCTCCCTTTCTTTAAGCTGGTTATTTCTTTCATTGCCTCGTATACCAGCCAGATTGTCGTTATTGCTGAACTGAAGACAATCAGCGTTACTAAATGATTTTGAATAAATGACGACGGATTTTTGAAAGCTCCACAAAGTTTAAATATTGCAAAAAGAAATAATCCGATTGCAACGAACCAACTAAGAGTTTTTGTAGACGATTCCGCAAAATCTTTGCACGCTTCTATCTTCTGACGGTCATAGCCATGAACTCTGGTCGTAATACGGTTTTTACGAATTGTATTGTCGCCTGTTCTTTTGTTTTCGTGATTGTATGTGCAATACCGTTTAGTTTTCACTTTGTAACTCCAGTCAGTTCGTTTCGTGAAAAAAGCTCGAGGTCACTGGCAAGAAAGCGGAGGGTTCTTTTACCAAACTTTCTTGATGGGACAATTCCTCGTTCGCTCCATTTGTATAAAGTCGATACGGAAATCCGTAAAATCACTGATGCCTCTTGAACTGTTAAAAATTCCATTATTGTCTCCTTTTGTTTTGTATTTATCTTCTAATTGGTTAGTGCATATTTTTTGAAGAAAACAAAAAATGACTATGATATATTGTTCAGTTTCGACAGAATATTTTCATCATTTATAATGACTGAAAGGATTAAAGGCGGAAGGGCATCTTTGACACTACCCGCCCGCCCTTAAAGAGAAGAAAAGACAAATACTGAAAACTTTTTATACATGTTGTCGTACAGGCAATTTCGATGGTTTTATGATTGGTTGTTCTGGGCGTGTTTATTTCGGTGGTGATATATCGGGATTTGAATAGATTGACCGTTTAGGTAGGCTTCTGGTTCGTTGTAGGATGCTTTAACCGGTATGAATTGACCGTTTTGTTTTAAGTAGCCACCAGCGAGTGGCTATGCTTGTATCTTTTGTAATTTTATCTGTGATGCCGCAGTTAAAGGTTCTGGGCTGGTAAGAGCTTTGCTTTATGTTTTCCTCTTAAAAGGCGGGCGGGTAGTGCCAAAAGCTTTTCTGGTTGAAGCACGACGGCAAGCGTAGCGAGTAAGTGCTATATGTTCAGAGCGGTTTGTGCTCTGAAAGTTTTATGACAAATGGTTTTTAAAAGAAAAGAAGAATATATTTTAAACATGTCTGATTTGATATTGGTTGTGCTTTAAATAAAAAAATATCTGTTGAAAGAATGTCTGATTAAAATATCTGGTTTACTCATAAGGTCGATTTGTATTTTTTGTTTTTGTTTTTGTTAAAACCTAATACTATTTAGAAGTGCTTTTAGTAGACAGCACCTGCAAACCCGCTATTTGTCTATGTCTACAAGCTTTGATTTTTGCAGATTTGGCAGTTCGTAGCGTCCAAGAATTTAGTAGAAAAAAATGTTTTTAAGCCCGATAAATACGATACTTTCTTTCGTAATCACTCACTTGCCCAGATTTTGTTTTGGAAAGCAGATATGGCAGTTCGTAGCGTCCAAGATTTTTTATGCTCATTTTATCCCGTATTTATCGGGCATATTTTTTAAACATACCGTGGATACTACGTTTGAGCGGTGTCCGTATTTATGGCAGATATTAAGGCATTCTACTAAAACGCTTTAAAATGCCCTGCAAGGCTGTTTCAATGCTTAAAGCCATAAGGATATTACATGCCGTCTTTAAATCCCTTCACGGGCTAATTTGATACGTTAAAAATAGAAAAGCCGGGTTAGTTTATCCCGGCTTTCTTTGTGTTGCAGTTTTATGTGTTTTTACATCCAAATCATTAATCCACTGGCTTTTTTAAGATTTACGAAATTTGTTTTTGCTCTCTTATCTCGTTTAACATCTTTTTTGAGACAATCTTTCCAGCCCGTAATTAATTTTAATTCTTGTAAGCGGTCAAGAGCGGTGCAAAGGTCTTTACGAAATTTCGTTTTAACTTCTGCATAAATTTCTAATTGAACTGCATACAACTTTTTATCAATAGCACTTTCAGATATTAGTTTTGGTGCTACTATTTGAAAGTATCGCTGAATATCGTGAATCAGGTGATAGCGTCCCGCTCCGATTTTTTCAGGCATATTTCCAAGTAGCCAGAGATATAAGCCTATAACTGCTTCATTTTCTAATTTGTTTTTACGTAATTTACTTCGTAGCTCAAACAGCTTTTTGTATTTGATTGTGTAATTAACTTCATGGCAGCTCTTGACGAATTCACCATCCAAGAATAAAGTATTTTCGCCTTTTCCATTCCTTGATATGTTTCTGGAATACTTATGAATAAGTCGAATTGTTCTATTTTTAAGAATATTGCCTGATTGCGACTGTCTACATCCCTGCAATTCACCACCATTAAATTTCGGGTCTGCCTTTACACGATATAATCCCGTAATCATTGAGCACCGATTAATACTCTCCACTAATTTACCAGCGACTTTTGCATTATTGGTCTGATATCCTAAACCTTGACATACGTCTTCATCAGTCGTAGCAAAACCAAAAACGCTCATTTCTTCATTACCGACAACGTTTATAAATTCCTTAATTTTACCCGCAACAAATAGATTTTCCGACCATGCTAATAAGCCGATACATGTAATGGCATCATAAAAGTCGGCACAAGGATTTATTACTTGAATATGAAGATTGTCACTATATGGGACTGTAAGCGTCTTGGAATCCGCATTATAGCGTATGCCAGCCTGTTGTAATCTGTTTGAATAGTGATTATTCCATAACGCATAATGAAGAATTATATGGTCAACGCCTACTTTATCAGAACTCTTGCCGATATTTTCCGGCAGAATATATTCGCTTTCAGGTGCTATTAGATTTTCTTTCATAGTATTTCTCCCTTAATTTCGGTTTGTATTTGACACTAACTATATGCAGTCAAATTATGGTTAATCTAATTGACGGCGGATTTACTGATTGACCAGATTGATAGCCTTATCCACCGTTTTGATGATGTATCGTTCGATGTAGTCAAAACCTTTAGTTTCCCAGTTTGTTCTTTCCGCATGTAGCATTGTTGCTATCTCGTCCCGCTGAACTTTCCTTCTTGCAAGTGCTAAACAGAATCTAAAATCAGTCACGCTTTCATTGTCGGTCAGGTAGTCGCTTCTTCTTGGTAAGTTTGCTTTAAATACATAATCTGCAGATATTTTAACGGGTAGTGCAATATCAGCCTTTTTTCTAAGCGGTGCTTGGTCTTCTTCGGAAATTTCCGGCACTTCATAAACGCCCTCTGTTGCCCAGATAATGCTTGCAACTGGAAACGTCGGAGCATATTTTGGCTTCTTATTGAAGAATCCAGGACAACGCCCGTTTCTTTGTCCAGGTGCTCTCGCCGCCGAACTATCACAGCCCTTGTAAAAGGTTTCTGATACAAAGATTTTTTCCTCCCGATTTAAAGCCCTATTGCATTTGAGCCACATCTGACGCCCTGTTGCTGAACTGGCAACAAGCAACCGCCCAGGCTTGTCGTATTCGGCGTTTATGTAGCTGTCTGGAATGTCGTCTATAAGGATAAAGAACGCTTCATTTTCAGCGGTAGGACGAACAAAAATGTCTTGTCCACGACTATTAGCATCACGGCATATATGGAGGTCTGTAATTACTGCAGGGCGGTTCCACTGGTCGGCGGATTCGTTATTTCTTTTTGCCGGTGTGACGACATACTGACGGCTACTGTCTTTAACATAGCCGTGTATGCCGAGAACGATTGAACCACCTAAGAATCTTTCTATATCTGTGAAGTATTTTTCTTGTTTTTCGGTAAAAGTCATATGGAATATCCTTTTGTTTCAGTCTATCGTTCCAACTAATATACGCCTGCGTTTTCCGTGATATCGAAAGTGGTTTTTATCTGGTGGATATTTCTTCACATGCACCAGAATTATTATTTTGGGTGGCTCCTCGTTCTGCGATATATCAAAATGATATGGTGCAGAGGGTCGCCGGTAACTTATTTTACTGCCTGTTTGACCGCTTCCTTAACTGTTGCACCTGCTCTTACAAGCTTGGCAGCCAGCCGTGCGGCGTCCTCAATTTCTACAACAAAGACCCGCTTACTATATCCAAGGCATAGCAAAACTATGTTCTCGGCAAAAATTGCTTTCTTTTCAAGAGCAAGCTCTGCTCTTGTTGGGAATGACATTATTGTGTAGCTGGATGACCACGTGCCGTGAATGTCCTTGTATGAAGCATGGCAAGACTGTTGTTTTTCGTATTGTGCTTCTTTGGTAGCTTGTGTAATTGACATTTTCATTTGATAGCTCCTTTAGTATTTATATGTTGCTTGCCATTATTACCGGTATTTTTACTTTTAAATCTGGGTAGCAATCCATTCCTGAACAATGCGGAGCAACTACAATCATTGTTGGTGTCGGATTTGTTCTTGTAGACGTATCAGCTACGTCCTGAGAAGCCGTAGGAGCCGTTTTAAAAGGGCTGGCTATACTTTGACCTACACCGCTAATCTGGGCTTTTGCTTCGTGATACTGTTGTTGAACCTTGTTTCCGTAGAAATGAAACCCTGCCCAGATTGCTATGCATATTATTAGTGCTTTCATAAATCACCTCTTGTGAAAAATTCTTTTTAGAACAATGGCAGTTGAACGCTGGTATCAGCACGTTTAGCCGTTTTACGAGGTGCTTTCTTTGCTTTTGGAATGTCGGTGAATAGATATTCTGTGAACGGGAGATATGTATTTGTTGGGTCAACCGACATTTCAACACGACGCTTGATTATTGCTTTCAAAGTATCTGCGGAGGCATATCCCATCTTGATTGCAAAGCTTTTGAAGCTTCCGCCCTCTTCAACATGTTTGACGGCAGCAACAAGAATTCCGTTGAACATTGGGCTATTCTGGAAAGCTTCACGTTGAAGGTCTTCAACACTCTTTGTGTTGTTAATCAGGATTTGTTCGTAGCTGTCGGTTGATGGTTCGAAGTCTTTTTCTTCTTGAAGATAGTCAAGGCTGGTCGTCTGGTAATATTTGCTACTGTATGAACTTGTTTCACCTGCAAAGTTGAAGTTATCGGCTGAACGGTTGTCAGTGCGGTTTCTTTTTTCAACTAATTTGTTTTCATAGATTCCTGTGTCTTTTTTATTAAGCTGGCATGTGGCTCTATATCCCAGAATTCCGACTGAAGGGATTGGGTCGGCATCTGCTGATACGAATTCACCTGTAAAGAAATCTTCAAGAATCGCACTTTTCAAAAGTTCCGCTTTATCAAAAGACAAGCCAGGGAATTTTGTGGTGATTGCAATTGCTGTGCGTTTCATTAATTCAACTGATTGTGCGTTATTTAAAGTTGTCATTGTTTTATCTCCGTGTGTTCTTTTTTCTTCTTCAATAATCTTATAATAACTCTCTTCTGCTTTTTCTCCAAGAGAAATTATTCAATAAAAACAATAACTTACATTGACAAAACTGCAATAAATATGTTATCAAACGCTAAGAAATAACCGATAAAATGCAGGGATAATTTAGAGGGAGGGCGAAAAAGTGACCAAAAAATTATTTTTAGCACGTTGTTTTATTTTGGGCTGTGATTGACAGATTTACGATTAAGGGAGGGTTTTCGGGTCAAGAAACGATTTTGGAGGTCAACGGCAAGAAACATTTGATAGAATCTGAAGGCAAGAAACTGATTTTAGATGTGGGTAAGTTGGGCGGGTCAGAATCTAAGGCAAGAAACACCATATATAGTATGTACAATGCTTCGTCATATCACAAGATATGGTATGTCAATTTGTCATGATAAATCAATATATGGTGGGTCAACGGCAAGAAACGGATTTTTTGGATATGGTAGGAGGTTAGAATCTAATGCAAGAAACATTTCCGGTTCCGCTGCGGCGGTACCGATAAGCAACTTCAAGAAACTGGTTAGTGATGATTCTGGTCAGGGTAAGTCAAAATCCGTAGAGACAAAAGTGATTGCATCATACTGAAAACGCTTCGAGACGTGTTTTCGTTGTGTCAAAACGCTTCGACATTTGATTTGAAGCTGATATATCAGCCTTAAATGACATTATTGTATGTGCACACCAGATTGCACACTTTTACACGGATATGCTGTTGTGGTTATACGATTATGAAAAAAGACCTGTAAACCAGATACTGTCTTGGTGCACACGTTCTGCAAAATAAAATCAGCAAAACTCCCAAAGTGTGCACAATGGGTGCACAAAAAAACAGAGGCTTAAACCTTATCGGCTTAAACCTCTGTATTTTCTGGTATTTTTTGGTGGGCACAGTTGGGATTGAACCAACGACCTGCCGATTAAGAGTCGGCTGCTCTACCAGCTAAGCTACATGCCCATTACCGGC
>Ga0209430_1001789_pt1 | contig 15043 bp, 16 predicted proteins | sample BarGraIncub1133A_FD_184504 | JGI IMG/M metagenome (GOLD analysis project Ga0209430, IMG submission 184504) | Arctic peat soil microbial communities from Barrow, Alaska - Barrow Graham LP Incubations 11-33A (SPAdes) (version 2) | ecosystem: Environmental > Terrestrial > Soil > Wetlands > Peat... | reverse complement strand
TGGAGCCGCCGTGCCCGTGGTACATCGCGGCGCCGATGCTGCTGGTCGTCCCGTCGGTGCCGGTGCCGGGCACCGCGTGGTACTGAAGCGATTCCTCACGCGAGTCGTACTGCGTCTCATCGTCGATGGAGATCGGCGTGCCGGCCGGCAGCTCGACCTCCTCGACGCTCGTGCGGTCGAGCCTGTAGAGCCGTGTGTGCTTGATGTCGAGCGCCAGCGCCCACACGGGCGCCTCGTCGTGGAGCGAGGAGTAGAGCGGACGCAGGTAGAAGCGGTCGCCCACCACGCAGAGCTCCGGCATCGACTGGCCGAGCCACAGCCCCTGCGTGCCCGCGGCGTCGGCGAAGTACGCGACCCCGTGCGGCCCACCCGACCACGCGCTGCCGTCGGTCGCAAGGTCGGTCGCCCCCGCGAGCAGCGAGTCAGCCTCGGTCGGTGTGATGTCATCGCCGATCAGCCGTTCGCGTGCTTGTTTGACCAGGTTGCGCAGGCGCAGCCGGTCCGCGTCGGTGTGCGTGCCGGTGTGATCGGCGGGCAGGTAGATGGAGACGGACGGCCATACGGCGCGTCCGGCGAGGCTGAGCAAAAGATTCCGATCGAGAGCGTCCATGGCAAGCGCCTCCACGGTCGTGGTGTCCCCGGCCTCACTAAAGAGGGTTCCCCCTTCGGGTACGGTAGAATCCATCGAACCACCCGCGTCTTTCGAAAGGCCCCGTGCGCGTATGAGCCGCAAGAGAATCCTCACCGGCTACCGTCCCACCGGAAAGCTCCACCTGGGACACTGGTTCGGCAACCTGCAGAACATGCTCGAGTTGCAGCATGACTACGACGCCTTCTACTTCGTGGCGGATTGGCACGCGATGACCACGATGTGGTCCGACACCCACGAGATCCGCCGCTACACCGAGGAGCAGGTGCTCGACTGGCTCGCGGCAGGTCTCGACCCCGAGAGGTGCACCATCTACCGCCAGTCGGACGTTCCCGAGGTGGCCGAATTGGCGCTCTACTTCACCATGGTCACCCCGATGTCGTGGCTCGAGCGCGTGCCTTCCTACAAGGAGCAACGCGACCAGATCACCGACAAGGACCTCGGCAACGTGGGCTTCTTCGAGTACCCGCTGCTGCAGGCCGCCGACATCACCATCGTCAACGCCGACCTCGTGCCCGTGGGCGAGGACCAGCTGCCGCACGTGGAGCTGACGCGCGAGATCGTGCGCAGGTTCAACAACGTCTACGGTGGCGGCGCGGACGGCAAGGGCTTCCTCGTGGAGCCTGCGGCGCTCATCGCCAAGATCGGTGCGAGAGTGCCGGGCACCGACGGCCGCAAGATGTCGAAGTCCTACGGCAACGCGATCTTCATCTCCGACGGTCCCGACGAGATCCGCGCGAAGGTCATGTCGATGATCACCGACCCCGCGCGCAAGCTGAAGACCGATGCCGGCGACCCGGACGTCTGTCCGCTGCACCAGATCCACAAGCTGATCGCGCCCGCGGGCGAGATCAGTGAGTGGGACTCGTGCTGTCGCAGCGCCGAGTGCGGCTGCGTCTCGCACAAGAAGAAGCTGATCGAGGACCTCACCGCATACCTCACGCCCTTCCGTGAGCGCCGGATCGAGCTCGCCGAGAAGCCCGGGTACGCCTGGGAAGTGCTGGCGGCCGGCGCCGAGCGCGCGCGTCCCGTGGTCCGCGAGGTCATCACCAACGTGCGTCGCCTGACGCACATCGAAGCCGAGTAGGGGCGAAGAACCGCACCAGTGAGCGCCTACAAGGTCAGGACCGACATATTCGAGGGACCGTTCGACTTGCTGCTGCATCTCGTGGGCAGGCAGAAGCTCGACGTCCGCGACATCCCGATCGCCGAGATCGCCGACGAGTTCTGCGCGCACATCGAGCAGATGGTCGACCTCGACCTGGACGTGGCGAGCGACTTCCTGCTCGTGGCGGCCACGCTGCTCGAGATCAAGGCGGCGGCCCTGCTGCCCAGCGAGGGCGACATCGACCTCGACGAGTTCGAGGACCTCAGCCCCGAGGAGGCGCGCGCGCTGCTCGTGGAGCGGCTGCTCGTCTACAAGCAGTTCAAGAGCGTGTCCGGCGAGCTGGCGATGCGGCTGGAGTCCGAGGGGCGCATGCACGCGCGCGCCGCTGGGCTCGAGGAGCCGTTTTTGAAGCTGATGCCGGACTTCCTCGAGGGAGTGACGCTGCGCGGGCTGGCGGTTCTGTGCGCCGACCTCGTGGAGAAGCGCGAGATCTTCCTGCTGCAGGCCGAGCACGTGGCCTCGATGCCGGTGCCGCTCGAACTGCACATGGAGTCGGTGCGCCGCAGCATCCGCGCCAACGGCACCGTGCGCTTCTCGGAGCTGATCGCGGTCGGCGCGTCGAACGAGATCCTGGTCGTGACGTTCCTGGCCATCCTCGAGCTCTACAAGCGTGGCGTGCTGAACATCAGCCAGGATGCGATCTTCGGTGACATCGTGGTGTCCGAGTTGGAGGGTGGGAACGACGATGAGTGACCCCGTGCTGCGCGGAACGCTTGAGGCGCTGCTGTTCGTGACCGACGAGCCGCTGCCGTCCGCTCGCGTCGCCAAGCTGCTGGAGATCAGCGAGACCGAAGTCACCGACGCGCTCGCCGCGCTGGCGGACGAGTACGCGCGCGACGAGCGCGGCTTCCAGCTGCGCGAGGTCGCCGGCGGGTGGCGGATGTACTCGCACCCCGCGTATCACCCGGCGGTGGAGAGCATGATCCTGTCGTGGGACACGAGGCGCCTCTCGCAGGCAGCCCTCGAGGCGTTGTCGGTGGTCGCGTACCACCAGCCCGTGTCGCGCCAGGGTGTCAACGCCGTGCGCGGCGTCAACTCCGAGGCGGTCATCTCGTCGCTGCTGGAGAAGGGCCTCGTACGCGAGGTCGGCCGCGACCGCGCACAGGGAAACGCCGTGATCTACGGCACCACACGCACGTTTTTGGAGAAGTTCGGGCTGAAGGACCTGGCGGAGCTGCCGCCGCTCGAGGAGTTCGCACCCGACGTGAGTACCGAGACGGCGATACGTGAGCGCCTCAACGCCATTGAAGGCCCGGAGGCTGAAGACGATGACGAAGGAATCGCAACCGTTGACTGACGGAGAGAACACGCTCCCGATCGTGACGGGGGATGAGCGCATCGTGCCGATGCGCCTGCAGAAGTTCCTCGCGCGCGCGGGCGCCGCATCGCGCCGCGGCAGCGAGGACCTCATGACGGCCGGACGGGTGACCGTCAATGGCGAGGTCATCACCGAGCTGGGGTTCAAGGTGGATCCGCTCATGGACGAGGTGGCGGTGGACGGCAAGCCCGTGACCATGGAGCAGGGCTGTGCCTACTACGCTCTCAACAAGCCGCGCGGCTACATGACCACGATGAGCGACCCGGAGGGCCGGCCCACGGTGGCCGACCTGTTCCCCAAGGATGCGCCGGCGGGGCTCTTCCCCGTGGGGCGACTCGACTTCGACACCGAGGGCCTGTTGCTGCTGACGACCGACGGCGACCTGGCGCACATCCTCCTGCACCCGTCGCATCACGTGACGAAGGTGTACCTGGCGACCGTGCAGGGAGTACCGAGCCCGGCCACGCTCGCGCAGCTGCGCATGGGCGTGGAACTCGACGACGGCATGACCGCGCCTGCGGGAGCCGCGATGGTGTCCAAGACCGGCGAGGCGAGCCGCGAGGCCGGCCGCTCCGTGGTGGAGCTGCGGATCCGCGAGGGCCGCAAGCGCCAGGTGCGCAGGATGCTCGCCGCGGTGGGACATCCTGTGACGCGGCTGGTGCGTGTGTCGTTCGGGCCCGTGACGCAGGGGGATTTGCCGCTGGGGGAGGTTCGCGCGCTGAGCGAGGATGAGGTTGCGGCGCTGCGGGTGGCGGGGCGGTAAGGGGCGTCGGCTCAGAGCGCAACGGGCGGACGGGCACGCAGCACGACGCCTTCTCCGACAGACTTCGTGACGCGCTCGGCAGGTACCTGTGCGATGGCGAGGGCGGCACGTGCCCGCACGAGGTCTGCAGGCACCACGGAGATTGTCCCGGCGAGTTGTGGGAATAGGGGAGACGCGACAACAGGCGTTTCCGCCGGCATAGGTATACCCTCTGGGGTATACCTATGCCGCACTCCACCAAGGAGGCACCCATGCAGCTCGACTACACGGTTCCCACGGCGAAGCCCTTCGACGAGGCGGTCGACGCGGTCAAGACCGCCACGGCCGGCGCCGGCTTCAAGGTCCAGTTCGTCCATGACGTCGCCGCGACCCTTGCCGAAAAGGGCTTCGATCGCGAACGCGTCACCATCGTCGAGATGTGCAACGCGAAGTTTGCGAGCCAGGTGCTGGCGGCCGACGTGAAGATCGGACTTATGCTGCCGTGCCCGATCATGGTCTACGTCGAGGCCGGGCAGGTCTTCATCTCCACCATGCGCCCCTCGCTCATCGCCTCGTTCTTCCCCGCGGCGGGGATCGCCGACGTCGCCGGCGAAGTCGAGACGATCCTCATGCGCGTCATCGACGAGGCCGCTGCGTAGCACCCTTCGATGTCAGACCGGTCGCGTACCGTCATCCCGACGGCAGGCCCGCGACTTCCTTGACAATCGAATGGAGCTGCACATGAAGGCATTGATCGTCGAACAGGCGCGAATGCTGCTCACGGATGAGGCGGACGACGGCGACGCGATGTGCCGCTTCGTCGGAGGTACTCCCGAGGTCCGCTCTGTGGACGCGCGAAGTCCGTTGCGCGCCTACCGGAATCGCGACGGCCTCTCTCTCGGTCTGCAGCCCAACGTGTTGGGGACACTACTCTTCCGCGAGTTCCACCTCATCGGCGAGCGCGACGTCGTGCTGGGCAACGTCGTCTTCCTCGGGGTGGACGGCTCGGGAACCGTTACCGACGTGCCCGATTGGGTCGTCGAGCTCGCAAAGGGGATGGTTCCCGATGCCACGCTGATCCGGCAGGCGCTGACGGGTAGCGTCAACTGACGAGCGTGGGATTCTTCGGACGGGTATATGTTTTGTGCGCCGGGGTTACAAGCAGCACGCCGTCAAAGGAGGATCGGATGCGTCTTGAAGGTAAGGTCGTGGTGATCACAGGAGCCGGTTCGGGCATGGGCCGTTCGATGGCCAACCTGTTCGCCGCCGAGGGCGCCAAGGTGGTTGCCGCCGATTGGCATGCGGGCTCGCTCGATGAAGTTGTGGCGGAGGTGCGCGCGGCCGGCGGAGAGATCACCGGTGTGCAGGGCAACGTCTCTTTGAAGCAAGACTGCGAACGTCTCATCGACGCCGCGGTGACCGCCTACGGCGGCGTCGATGTGCTCTGTAACAATGCGGGCGTCATGGACCAGTTCCAGGGAGTCGCCGAGCTCGACGACGACGTCTGGGAGCGCGTCATGGCGATCAACGTCAACGGGCCGATGTTCCTTACCCGCAAGGTCGTCCCGATCATGATCGCGCGCGGCGGCGGGTCCATCGTCAACACGGCGTCGGCGGCCGGTCTCGGCGGCGGAGCGTCGGGAGCGGCGTATACCGTCTCCAAGCACGGACTCGTCGGCCTGACCCGCTCCACCGCGTGGAGCTACGCCCTCAAGGGCGTGCGCTGCAACGCGATGGCATGCGGCGGCGTGGAGACGAACATCATGCAGAGCGTGGACATGTCGAAGATGGATCCCGTAGGCGCGGCCCGCTACGGCGCCTTCCAGGCGTTGATCCCCGCGATGTTGAAGCCGCGGGAGATCGCCGATCTGGCACTCTTCCTCGCGTCCGACGAGTCCAAGCACATCAACGGTGCGATCATTCCGATCGACGCCGGGTGGACCTCCGTGTAGGTCGGCCTCATCGAATACCGCAAGACACCGAAGGCCGGCTCCCTCAGTGGGAACCGGCCTTCGAGTCGGCGGTCTCATCCGTTTCGTGGGTGAGCGACCTGACGTGTGCGTGCAACTAGTGCTTCTGAGTACCCATGTGGCTCTGGGCGGCAGCATGCGAGTTGCTCTGCATGCTGTTGGCCTTGGCCTTGTTCACGTTCGCCATATGCGAATCGTGGTTCTTCTTCGCAGCGGGCGACATCTTGGCGGTCTTCGCGCGGTGGTCCTTGAGCTGCAGCGTCGTCATCCTGTGACCCACGGTGATGGTGCGGGTGAGGACGTGTCCGTTGGCGAGCGTCGCGGTCACCGTGTAGGTGCCGTACGGGACGCTGCTGAACCGGACCCAGCCGTGCGAGCCGGCAGTGGCGCCGAAGCTGCCGCCGGTCGCGACGTTCACCATCGTGACGGTGGCGCCCGAGTCGCCGCGATGCGTCCGACCCATGACGTGGATCCGCACCGTGCTACTGGCCACGACTGTCGCGGGAGTGTTGGTCTCGTCAGGAGTGGGCGTCACGGTGGGCTCGACCGTACCGGTGGGCGTGACCGTGCCGGTAGGCTCGACCGTGCCCGTGGGGAGATCCGCGGCGACCTGCACCGAGATGCTCTCTCCGGCAGGGCCGGCTGTCATTGCCGGTGCGGCCCATGCGAGGGTCGCAGCGGACGCAACGCCGACTGTGGCGAGTGCGAGTGTGATCAGTGCTTTTACTGTTCGACTCTTCTTCATATGGCTACCTCCGTCTTTTGACTGCCTTTCGTGCTGGCACGCTCTACAGCATGGACCGCTCGCATGAGGGACTTCTCACGATCAGGGACGAACGGCAGTGGCTCTTGTGATCGAGGCCTCTGCTACACTCGCCCCGTTCACAACCGCACAACGCACCCCCGACGGGTGCCCGCGAGCGCCTCTGACCCGGCGACCGCGGGAGAATAGGGAAGTCGGTGAGAATCCGGCGCTGTCCCGCAACTGTGATGGGCCGCATGCATGTGGCCATAAGCCAGGAGACCTGCCCGCTCGGGAGCGACCGCACGATGAGGCCTTCGAGGAAACGAGGCCCGCGTCGCCCGGCACACGGCGCCTTGAGGTCGAGGACTCACGCCCGTCGGAACACACGGCACCTTTCCGAGATGGCCCCCGCACACGCGGGGGCCATCTCTGTTTCCAGGATCGTCCTCGCATCACGTACGGCGCGGGTTGTGGGCCGAGGAGAGCCCGGGAACGACGAAAGGACGCACGAAGATGCACGCACGCACAACGGTTCGAAAGTACGTGATCGCCGCCGCGGCGCTGTTTGCCGCGGCACTGCTCGCACTCCCGCTCGCGGGATGCAGCTCCAAGTCCGACGGTGCGCTTGCACCCGCGCCGGCCAAGTCGGCGGCCGCATTCCCGGTCACCATCACCGATGACGCCTCGCGCACGGTGACCATCGACTCCGAGCCGAAGCGGATCGTCTCGCTCGCGCCGGCCAACACCGAGATCGTGTATTCGCTCGGCCTGATCGATCGCCTCGTCGGTGTCACCACGTGGGACGACTACCCCGTCCAGGTCAAGGACATCACCAAGGTCGGCGACTTCACGACACCCAACCTCGAGGCGATCGCGGGCGCCAAGCCCGACGTCATCCTCGTCACGGGCGGCGTGCAGGCCGACATCATCAGCAAGCTCGAGGGCCTCGGCGCCAAGGTCGTGGTCGTCGATCCGCAGAACCTCGATGGTGTGTTCGCGGCCATCAACACGGTCGCCAAGGTCACCGGCTCCACCGCCAAGGGTGACGCGGTCGTCTCCGGCATGAAGGCCGACCTCGCCGATATCAAGGCCGCGCTCGGTACCGCGCAGCCCGTGAACGCGTTCATCGAGATCGGTTGGGGCCCTCTGTACACCGCGGGCCCGGGCACGCTCCTCGACGATCTGTTGACGCAGGCCGGTGGCAAGAACGTCGTGACCGCGACCGGTTACGTCGGCTACTCCGTCGAGCAGCTCGTGACCGACCAGCCCGCGGTCTACCTCGGCACGTTGTCGTCGATCACCGACACCTCCACCCTGGCCACGCGTCCCGGTTACTCCGCCGTCGCCGCGGTCAAGTCGGGCCGCGTGTTCTCGCTCGACGACAACCTCGTGTCGCGCCCCGGCCCGCGCGTGGCCGAAGGCGTGCGTGAGATCGCCCGTGCCCTGCATCCCGACCTCATCAAGTAGGGAAGCGCCGACTGTGGGAAGGACCGGGACCAGGCGTGCGGCGTTCGTGCTGCTGCTCCTCGCGGCGGTGCTTGTGGTCGCCTGCATCGCAGGGGCCGCGTTCGGCGCGGTCCCGGTCTCTCCCGCGGACGTGACCGGCGCCATCGGCGCCACGATCCGCGGCGTCGAGCTCACCCCCGCCCAGGCGCTCGTGATGGACCTGCGCCTGCCGCGCGTGGCGCTCGCCGCGCTCGTTGGCGCATGTCTGGCGTCGGCCGGCGTGCTCTATCAGGCGCTCTTCCGCAACGCGCTCGCCGACCCGTACATCCTCGGCGTGTCCAGCGGGGCGGGTCTCGGCGCCGCGCTGGCGTTCGCCGCCGGTGGCGCGGGAGCCGCCGCCTTGCTGGCGCCACCGCTTGCGGCCTTCGTCGGCGCGCTGGCGACGATCCTGCTGGTCGCCTCGCTGGCCACGCGCCGCGGCGTCATGGAGACGCTCTCGCTGCTGCTCGCGGGCGTGGCGGTCTCCTACACGCTGGCGGCGCTGACCTCGTTCGTGCTGGTGGTCCGGCGTGAGCAGATGTCGCGCATCGTCTTCTGGATGATGGGCGGGCTGCAGGGCGCCACGTGGGCGCAGGTCGGCATGGTGGGGGTCATGCTGCTCGCAGGCCTCGCCATTCCCTTCCTCTACGCACGCGAGCTCAACATCATGCTGCTTGGCGACGAGCGCGCAGGCGAGCTCGGTGTGGATGTCGAGCGCGTCAAACGCGTCATCCTCGCGGCCGCCTCGCTCGTGGTCAGCGCCGCCGTCTCGGTGAGCGGCCTGATCGGCTTCGTCGGTCTGATGACGCCGCACGCCGCGCGCCTCGTGCTCGGGCCCGATCACCGGCTGCTTCTGCCGGCCTCGGTGCTTTCCGGTGCCATCGTCATGGTGCTCGCCGACCTGTTCGCGCGTGTGGTCCTGGCGCCGGTGGAGCTGCCTGTGGGCATCGTGACGGCCCTGGCGGGCGGTCCGGTGTTCGTTTGGCTCCTTGTACGGCAGCAGCGGGGAGCGTCGCTGTGAGCGTCTCACTGCGCTACACGGGCGCCTCCCTCGGCTACGACGCCCCGGTCGTGAGCGACGTCTCGCTCGAGGTGCGCCCCGGCGAGGTCCTCGGCCTCATCGGCCCCAACGGCGCGGGCAAGACGACGCTCGTGCGCGCCGTGAGCGGGGGGGCGCGCCTGTTCTCGGGCGCGGTGACGGTCGGCGACCGGCCCGTCGGCGACTACTCGCGCATCGAACTCGCGCGGCTCGTCGCGGTGCTGCCGCAGACCACTCCCTCGACCTTCGCCTTCACCGCGCTGCAGTTCGTGGAGATGGGGCGGCACGCGCACGTGTCACGCTTCGGGGACCTGCGAGCGGCCGACCATGCCGCGGTCGGGCACGCGATGGAGCTGACCGGCACCATGGGACTGTCCGGACGCCGCGTCGACGAGCTTTCGGGAGGCGATCTGCAGCGCCTCACGCTGGCGCAGGCACTGGCCCAGGAGCCGAGTGTGCTGCTGCTCGACGAGCCGACGAGTCATCTCGACCTCAACCACAGGTTGCAGGTCTTGGACGTGGTGCGGACGCTCGCCGACGGAGGCCTCGCCGTGCTTGCCGTCTTCCACGACCTCGACATGGCGGCCCGCTACTCCGACCGTCTCGCCGTGGTTTCCGATGGCGGCCTGCCCGTGCAGGGAACGCCCGCCGAGGTGCTCACGCGCGAAACGCTGCACGATCTGTTCGGTGTCGCCGCCGTGATCGGTACCGACCCGGTGACCGGCTCCGTGCAGGTGCTGCCGATCATGCGTTCGCAGGTCCGGGAACGCGCCGTCACGCGCGGGCGCGTGCTCGTGATCTCCGGCTCCGGCAGCGGCGCCGCGATGATGCGTCGACTCACGCTCGAGGGTTTCGAGGTCTCCTGTGGAGCGCTCTCCACACTCGACACGGACGGCGCCGTTGCGAGTGCGCTCGGGCTCGAGCTGCGTGAGATCGAACCGTTCGTGGCGATGACCGCCGACGACACGACAGCCGTCACCGCCAAAGCGGTGAGCGTCGACGCCGTCGTGATCCTGGCCACGCCCTTCGGCCCCGACAATCTCGGCAACCTGCGCGCCATCGTGGGCGCCGGCGTAGCTGATCGTACGGTGCTGGTCGGCGCACTGACGCCGGAGCTCGACTTCTCCCGCGGCGAGGCCGCGGAGCTTTGGAACTCACTCGTCCTGACCGGCGCCCGCGAGTGCGCCGATGCCCGTGATACTGTTCGCGTCCTCGAGGAGGTACTCGGCCGATGAGCCTCGTAGTGTTGACCGGAGCCGCGCGCAGCGGCAAATCGCGTATGGCGGAGGATCTGGCCATCGCGCGTGATCGCGCGGTGGTGGTGGCGGTCGCCGGCTGGGGCGGTGACGAGGAGATGGATCGCCGCATCGAGGCGCACAGGCTCTCCCGTCCCGATTCGTGGAGCGCCGTGTCCGTGGGCGCCGATCCCGCGTGGCTCGAGCAGGTGCCCGGCGATGCCGTCCTGCTGCTCGACTGCTTGGGAACCCTCATCTCCAACGTGTGCTTCGAGGAGGTCGGCCAGGCGACGCTCGCGACCGCGGATGCGGAGGAGCGGGTCGCCGAGCGGGTGGACGCGCTGCTGGTCGCCCTCCTCGCGCGCAGCGGTGACTCGATCATTGTGACCAACGAGGTCGGCTGGGGTGTGGTCCCCGAGTGGGCGAGCGCGCGCTTGTTCCGCGACGAACTGGGCCGGGCGAACCGCCGTCTGTCGGATGAGGCGGATTCGGTCTACCTGATAGTGGCTGGAAGGTGTCTCGATTTGGCTACACTTCCCAAGGTGCCGAAATGGCCCTTGTAGACAAATCAACGTTGAACGCTCGCAACGGAGGACATACGTGACCGAACAGGAATTCCTCGACACGATCATCGCCACCATCCCCGCTCCCGACGAAGAGTGGGGCCCGCGCGCATGGGCGCGCCTCGACTCTCTGACCAAGCCGCCACGTTCTCTCGGGGTGCTTGAGGAGATCGCCCAGCGTCTTGCCGTTCTGCAGCGCTGCGAGAAGCCGGCCCTGCCGCGCAAGGCGATCGTCCTGATGGCGGCTGACCATGGCGTCACCGCGCAGGGTGTCTCTCCCTATCCCAGCGAGGTCACCGTCCAGATGGTGGCGAACATCGCGACCGGCGGTGCCGCCATCAACCAACTGGCCGCGCATGCCGATGCGAGAGTCGTCGTGGTCGACGTGGGCGTGGCGAATCCGCTTCTGCACACCAACGGCGTCGTGCAGGCGCGTGTCGCCGACGGCACCGCCGATATGACCCTCGGCCCGGCGATGACCCGCAACCAGGCGCTGGCCGCCATCCGCGTGGGCATCGAGCAGGTGGCGCAGCTGGCGACCGAGGGACTCGAGCTCGTCGGTACGGGCGAGATGGGCATCGGGAACAGCACGGCCGCCTCCGCGATCACCAGCGTTCTCACCAACGTGGACCCGGTCGACGTCGTCGGACCGGGCACGGGCCTGGATGCTGCGGGCGTCGCGCACAAGACCGACGTCATCCGTCGCGCCATCGAGGTCAACGTTCCCGACCCGCTCGACGCGCTCGACGTGCTCGCCAAGGTCGGTGGGCTCGAGATCGCCGGCCTCGTGGGAGTCGTGCTCGGCGCGGCCTCGCTCGGCATCCCCGTCGTGAGTGACGGCTTCATCTCGGGAGCTGCAACGCTCGTGGCGCTGCACTTGGCGCCGGCGGCCCGCCCGTGGGTGTTCGCATCTCACCGCAGCGCGGAGCCCGGGCACCAGGTCGTGCTCGAGGCGCTCGGTCTGCGTCCGGTACTCTCGCTCGACATGCGCCTGGGCGAAGGCACCGGCGCCGCGCTGGCGATGGAGCTCATGGATGCCGCCTGCGCCGTCATGAGCGGTATGTCGACGTTCGAGCAGGCCGGCGTGTCCGACCGCGAGGAGTAGCGTGACCGACCCCGCCGAGACCACCACGCCCGTCACCGCGCCTGCCGTCGTGTCTCCGCGGCCGCTGACCGACTTTGCGGCCGCGATCGGGTTCTTGACGCTGCTTCCCTTCGGCCGCACGTGGCCGGACGGCCGGGTGCCGCGCTCGGTGGGCTGGTACGGATGGGTCGGTTGGTTGCTCGGCGGTGCCGCCGGACTCGGCCTGGCCGCGCTCGCGCGTTGGGGCGACATGGCCGCGCCTGGCATGCCGCTGCTGGCGGCCGTGCTCGTGGTGTCGGCGTGGGCCCTGCTGACGCGCTTCCTGCACTGGGACGGCCTGGCCGACTCCCTTGACGGCCTTTGGGGCGGATCCACCCCGGAGCGCCGTCTCGAGATCATGCACGACAGTCGCATCGGCTCCTTCGGCGCCGCGGCGATCATGCTGACGGCGCTGGCGCAGGTCGCCGCTGCCGCCGTGCTCATCGCCGCGGGGCATCTGTGGGTGCTGGTCGCGGCGCCCGTCATCGCGCGGTTCACCATCTCGCTGGCGGCCTGGGAGCTTCCGGCCGCCCGCCGGGAGGGCCTCGGGCTCACCGCCATGGGACACGCCGGCGCTTACGACCGTCTCGTGGCAGGTGCATCCGCGCTCCTGTTGCTCGTGTTGCTCGCGACCGGCGCCTCCACGCACGCGTTCATCGTCGTTGCGGCGACCGGCGTGGTCGCCGGCTTGCTCGTCCCGCGCGCGCTGGCACGCGGGGTCGGTGGCATGACCGGTGATCTGTTCGGCGCGACCGTGCTGCTCGTCGAGACCGTCGTGCTGCTGACAGGAGCGTTCTTCTCGTGACCGACACCATCGATATCGGCATCCACCAGGCACCCGCCGCCGGCATGCCCGTCGAGGTGCTCATCGCACGGCACCCGCAGGTCGTCGCCAATCTCGAGGGAAGGTTCGTGGGCACGGGCGAGTCGCCCTTCACCGAGCTGGGGGAGCGGCAGTGCCGCGAGTTGGCCGCCTACATCGCCGCGTGGGGGCCGACGTCCGTGCATACGAGCCCGCGCAGGCGCGCGCGTGCCGTGGCCGAATCCGCCGCCGCCGCACTCGGGGTGACGCTGTTCGTCGACGAGGACCTCGCGGAGATCGATTTCGGTGCGGTAGAGGGACTCACCTACGACGAGGCCGTGGCCTCCGGGGTCCAGATCGACCTGCTCACCGGCCCGCCCGAGTCCAAGCCCTTCCACGACGGCGAGACCTGGCGCACCTTCTCGTCCCGCATCGCCGACGCCGCACGGGAGATCGAGCAGCACGGCCCGCGGATCGCCGTGGTGGCACATGGCGGCGTGGTCCGCGCGCTGCTCGCGTACTGGCTCGGCCTCGATCCGGGCGCCGCGTGGAAGTTCGCCGTGCCCAATGCCTCGGTGGCCACGATCACGCTGTGGGACGGCACCGGGACCCTGCGCACCTTCGGCGTGGGACCATGCGTGGAGTGCGCCGAGGAGCGGTAACCGCATCCGCCTCGCCTCGTCCTGAACTTGCCATCACCGTCGATGGCGGGGACAATGCCACCTACGCAACACGCGAACGCGAAACCGCGAGGAGCACACCGTGGACTGGGGCGCGCTCATACGACCGGAACTCGACGGCATGTCGCCGTACCGTCCCGGTCTGCGCGCGAGCCAGGTCCAGGAGCGCACAGGCCGCTCCGAGGTGCTCAAGCTCTCCAGCAACGAGTACCCGCTCGGCCCGGTGCCGGCCGCGATCGCGGCGATGACCGCCGCGTTGCCCGAGCTCAACCGCTACCCCGAGGGTGATTGCGGTCCCCTGCGCGAACGTCTCTCGCGGCACTGGGGCGTCGACGAGCGCTTCATCTGCGTCTCCAACGGCAGCAACGAGCTGCTCCGTCTCATCGGACAGGTCGTTCTGCGTCCGGGCGACGAGGTCGTCTACGCGTGGCCGAGCTTCGTCGTCTATCCCTCCGTGGCGCAGCTGTTCGGGGCGGTGTGCGTGCCGGTGCCGCTGACACCCGATCTTCGACACGACCTGCCGGCGATGCTCGCCGCGATCACTCCGGCGACGCGCCTGCTGTTCCTGTGCAACCCGAACAACCCGACCGGCACGATCTACGATCGCGGTGAGTTCACGGCGTTCATGGCTGCAGTCCCGGACCACGTGCTGGTCGTCGTCGATGAGGCGTACTTCGAGTTCGCCGACGACCCGTCGTACCCCGACGCGCTCGACGCCTTCGACGGACAGCGCCCGCTTGCGGTGCTCCGCACCTTCTCCAAGATCTACTCGCTCGCCGGCCAGCGCGTCGGTTACGGCTTCATGCCCGTACCTCTCCGCGATGCCATCGACAAGGTCCGTGAGCCGTTCAACGTCAACAGCGTCGGGCAGGCCGGTGCGCTCGCGTCGCTCGACGACCAGGTGGAGGTCGTCCGTCGCAAGCACGAGAACCGCGAGCAGAAGACCTACCTCTATTCGTGCTTCGACCGGCTGGGCATCGGCTACGTGCCGTCGCAGGCCAACTTCGTCTGGATCAAGACGAAGCGGCCGGTCGAAGTCTTCGAGGAGTTGCTGGGCGAGGGAGTCATCGCGCGCGATTTCGGCACCGCACCCGCCCTGCGGCTCGGCGTGGGTACCCCGAGCGACACGCGGCACACGATCGCCGCGTTCGAGAACATCGTGGGGCGGCTGGGTTCGATCTGACGCCGGCCGCGCGGTGGATCGGGACGTAAGGTCCGGCAGGTACCACTGACAGTCGACATCGAAAAGGACGTGAACCGAAGCCATGCTCATCGTCATGAGGGACCACGCGTCCCCTAAAGATATCCAGCACATCGTCGATCACCTGCATCAGGCGGGCGCGGAGACGCACCTGTCCCAAGGCGAGGTGAAGACCGTCATCGGTGTGATCGGCGAGCGCGAGCTCATCTACACGCTCGATATGGAGGGCTTCCCCGGTGTTTCGGAGGTCATCCGCGTACTCAAGCCCTACAAGCTCGTCGGACGCGACTTCCAGGTCGAGGACACGGTCGTCACCGTCGGGA
>Ga0209430_1001786_pt1 | contig 15063 bp, 18 predicted proteins | sample BarGraIncub1133A_FD_184504 | JGI IMG/M metagenome (GOLD analysis project Ga0209430, IMG submission 184504) | Arctic peat soil microbial communities from Barrow, Alaska - Barrow Graham LP Incubations 11-33A (SPAdes) (version 2) | ecosystem: Environmental > Terrestrial > Soil > Wetlands > Peat... | reverse complement strand
GGTTTCCCTCCCCCCGGTACTTAGGGGGGGGTGCCTCTATGGGGGGTATCTCCTACAGCGGCACTCCTGGGGCGCCTGTAGGGGGGGTATCCCTTACAGGGTAGCCAACGAGGCGAATAATCGAACCCCCCAGCCGTTGAGGAGGGCTCGCCATGTCGGTGCTGCGATCGACGCGCGTGGCCCTGAAAGCGGCCGGTTTGTCGTCGACGTCGGGTCCGGATGCGGGTTCTGTGGCGGTGTTGCTGCGGCTGGCGGCGGCGATCGACAACATGGCGGCGGTTGAGACGGCCTTGCTGAGCCTGGCTGACGATGGCGAGCGGATGCGCCGGCCGTCGTTGGACAACGTGACGATCCCGACGTACCTGCGTTACGCGGAGGCATTGGGCCTAACGCCGGCGGCGCGTGCGGCGAAGAACGGCGCGGCCTCGGATGAGTCTCAGGGGGGTGGCACTGGTGGTCGTAAGCCAGGTGGCGGCCTCTCCGCCGTCCTCACTTTCGCCGGTCAAGCCACGGGGCAGGTTGCTGGGCTCGATCGAGCCAAGGATTTGGACGAGGCCGCTTCGTGAGCTGACACCGGAGACGTCGCTGGGGTTCGCGGCGGTCAAGTTCGCGACCGACGTGCTGCTGCTGACGCTGATCCCGTGGCAGGAGTGGCTCCTGATCCACGCGTTGGAGCTACTGCCGAACGGTCGGTTCCGGTTCCGGACGGTGCTGGTGCTGGTGGCTCGCCAGAACGGCAAGTCGACGGTGAGTGTGGTCCTCGCGTTGTTCTTCCTCTTCGTGCTCAGGGTGGCGACGGTGCTGGGCACCGCGCAGGACCTGGACACGGCCCAGGAGGTCTGGGAGCAGGCGGTCTCGTTCGTCGAGGAGATGGACGACGACACAGACCGGCCCGTACGGCCCGACCTGAAGGCCGAGCACGACCACACGCGCCGTACGAACGGCAACATGGCCCTGGTCCTGACTCGTGCGAACCGGCATCAGCGCCGCTACAAGGTCAAGGCCGCGAACAGGCGCGCGGGACGCGGCTTCTCTGGTGACCTGACGCTCCTCGACGAGCTGCGCGAGCATCAGACATGGGAGGCCTGGTCGGCGATCGTCAAGACGATGATGGCCCGGCCGAACGGCCAGACGTGGGCCATGTCGAACGCCGGCGACATCACGTCAGCAGTGCTGCGGTTCCTGCGCAAGAAGGCGCACGAGCGCCTCGGCGATCCGGACGGGATCTGCGCACGGGACCCGGCGTCGAACGAGATGCCGTCGCGTGAGGATTTCGCGCGAATTGTCGCCGAGCTCGAGCTGGAGGACTTCGAGGCGTGGGGCGACGAGCTGAAGGAACTCGAGGAGTCCGCTGACGACCTCGGGATCTTCGAATGGTCGGCACCTCCTGAGTGCGAGGTCATCGACCCACGAGCGTGGGCCCAGGCGAACCCGTCGATGGGCTACCTGATCGACCCGAAGTCGATCCTGTCGGCGGCCTTGAACGACCCCGAGTGGGAGTTCCGGACCGAGGTGTTGTGCCAGTGGGCGGATGATGCGTTGACCGGACCTTTCCCCGTGGGCGCGTTCGCGAAGTGTGCGGCCGTCCGGGATCTGCAGGGCAAGCTGCTCGAGTCGGAGAAGCTGTCCCGCGATCGTCGTACGACGGCGTGCGTGACGGTCTCGGAGGATCGCGCCTGGTCGTACGTGACCGTGTGCGGGACCCGTGCGGATGGTCTGCCCCAGGTCGAGGTCGCAGCGACCCTGGAGGGCACGTCGGGGGTCGTGAAGTGGCTGACGGATCCGAAGATGCCGCACCGCCGGCGCTGGCAGGTGGCGGTGCAGATGGGCGGAGCGGCTCCGGAGACTGGCCTGGTGCCCGCGTTGAAGCGCGCCGGGATCCGTGTCGTGCCGTGGAAGCCGGCAGATGTGGCGACCTCGTGGGGCCTGATTTACGACGCGGTCAAGGACTGCCGGATCCGGCACACGTCCCAGAAGCAGCTCACCGATCCGGCGTCGAAGTCGAAGCTCAAGCCGACCGAATCAGGCGCGAAGGTCCTTGATCGTCGCCGGGCCCGCGGTACCGACCCGGTGCCTCTGGTCGGTGCGCAGGGCGCGTACTGGCTGTGGCAGCTGCGGACAGCCCCGGTCACGAAGGCCGCGGCCCCGGTGGTCGCCTCCGACAACAGCACCGTCCATGAACTCGACCGCATGAGGTTCTGAAATCTCCCGAAGGGGGCACTCGTGGTAGCTTCCGGCGCACCCGTGGTTGAGAAGGGCCTGGTCGTCTCGTCCGCCGGCACGCAGTGGTGGCCGGACGACGACGAGGACACCCCGGAGCTGCGGTGGCCGAATAGCGTCGAGGTGTACGACCGGATGCGGCGGCAGGACTCGCAGGTTCGGTCATCGCTGCAGGCGGTCAAGCTCCCGATCCGGCGCACGACGTGGCGGATCGACTCGAATGGCGCCAGGCCGAGGGTTGTTCAGGCCTGCGCGGACGAGCTCGGGCTTCCGATCGTCGGGGGCGCGCCGCGTCCAGTACTGCGGACCCGTGACCGGTTCTCGTGGGCGGATCATCTGCGGCTCGCGCTGTTGAACCTCGACTACGGGCATTCGTTCTTCGAGCAGACATACCGGATCCAGCAGGTCGCAACGCCGCGGTACCCGAAGGGGTTCGCGCACATCCGTAAGCTCGGTTGGCGCCCGCCACGCACGATCTCCGGGGTGGATGTGGCCCGCGATGGTGGTCTCCTCGCGATCCGGCAGTACGGCGTCCAGGACCCGATCCCCGTCAGCCAGCTGGTCGCGTACGTGAGCGAGCGTGAGGGCGGGAACTGGCTCGGCCAGTCGCTGCTTCGTCCCGCCTTCAAACCATGGACGCTGAAGGACCGTGCGCTGCGCGTCCAGGCGCAGACCCTGGACCGGAACGGGCTCGGTATCCCGGTGTACGAGGCTGGCCCCGAACCCGACTACGACGGGATACAGCCGTCGGACCGCGAGAAGGCGGTCGAGAGGGAGATGGCCGCGGGCGCGAAGCTCGCCCAGGCGTACCGGGCTGGTGACAACTCAGGCGCAGCGATCCGTAACGGCTCGAAGCTGTCGCTGATGGGCGTCACCGGAACGCTGCCGGATTCCGACAAGCCGATCCGCTACTACGACGAGCAGATCAGCGCCGCAGTGCTCGCCAACTTCCTGTCGCTCGGCGGCGACAACGCGACCGGGTCGTACGCGCTCGGCAAGACGTTCGCCGAGTTCTTCGTCCAGAGTTTGCAGACGGTCGCCCTCGACATCGCCGACGTCGCCACGATGCACATCATCGAGGACTTCGTCGACATCAACTTCGGCACCGACGAGCCGGCCCCCAGGATCGTGTTCGACGAGATCGGCGCCCAACAGCTCGCCACGGCGCAAGCCATCAAGATGCTCATCGACTGTGGGGCGCTGATGGCTGACATGCCTCTCGAGATGTTCCTCCGCGAGCGCTACAGCCTTCCTGTGGCAGATCCGACGACAAGCCGTGTCGCACCGACACCGACACCCAGCATCCAAGGAGGAGGGGCGTGATCTGCGCTATCGCCACTCCGAAGCATCCCGAGGGACGCACGGGGACATCAGCGGGATACCAGGCGCACCGTGCGGCCGGAGAGAAGCCGTGTGACGCGTGTCAGGAAGGGCACCTAGCCGCAGGACGAGGCAGGTGGGCAGTGATGTCCGCTCACGACCTCGAGATTCGGCGATTCAAGAATCGCGAAGAGCAGGAGCGCCGCCGGCTCGACAACCCGGAAGCCATGTGGTTCGAGAAGCACACCTACATGGCCAAGAACCGCGCCATCATCCGAGCCGCGAAGAACCGACCGTGCGCCGACTGCGGGGTTCATTACCCGTACTACGTCATGCAGTTCGACCACACCGGCGACGACAAGAAGTTCAACATCGGCCAGATGGGGCCAACGTCGAAACGGAGCATCCTCCTCGACGAGATCACCAAGTGCGACGTCGTGTGCGCGAATTGCCACGCCGAACGAACGCACTCCAGAGCAGCAGCCAGGAGGTCCGCATGACGACGTGGTACCAGATCCGCAACGAAGCCGCGACGCCGAGCGTCGCTGAGGTCGACATCTTCGACACGATCGGCTGGGAGGTCGACGCCGCGACGTTCATCCGTGACCTGCGCGCTCTCGACGTCACCCAGATCCACCTCAACGTGAATAGTCCTGGCGGAAGCGTCTTCGACGGCCTCGCGATCCTCAACGCGCTTCGTCAGCACCCAGCCACGGTTACGTCGAACGTGCTCGGCGTGGCTGCCTCAGCCGCGTCGTTCATCGTGGTCGGAGCCTCCGACCACGTGTCGATGGCTGAGAACAGCACGATGATGATTCACAGCGCCACGGGCATCGTCCTCGGCAACGCCCAGGACATGAAACAGGCCGCCGACTGGTTCGACCTGATCGACAAGAATCTCGCCGCGATCTATGCGGCGAAGGCAGGCGGCACGGTCGCCGACTGGCTCGACGTGATGCACGCCGAGACCTGGTACCTGGCCGAGGACGCCGTCAAGGCAGGCCTGGCCGACAGTGTCGACAAGTCGCACCGCGCCCCGGCGCCCGCCGCCGCGAAAGCTGATCCGAAGAACTCCGCTGCCGCGACGCTCGCAGACGTCGAGTCGGCCCTCACCCTGTCCGGCGTTCTCGCGCAGGCAGTGCTCAACCCCCCCGATCTCCCGGCCGCTCCCGAGCCGGGTCCCCAAGAAACCCACCAGGAGGAGGACTCCATGTCCGTACTTTCCGATGGGCTCCGCACGCGGCTCGGGATCACCGATGCCGCCCTCGACGAGGACGGCCTGTTGGCCGCGATCGACGAGGCGCTCGCCGAGCGCGCAGAGCCCCACATCCAGGTCCCGTCGGCTCTGCCGGCCGGAACCGTCGCCATCGACGAGGCCACCTACGCCCAGCTGCTCAGCGACGGCAAGGCGGGTCGCGAGGCCCGCGACAAGCAGATCGAGGACGGCCGCGTCGCGGCCGTCAATGCGGCGGTCCAGACCGGGCGGATTCCGTTCGCCCGTAAAGACCACTGGCTCGAGCAGATCACGAAGGATCCCGGCGCGGTCGAGACGCTGAATGCGCTCGCCCCTGGCCTCATCCCGACCGAGTTCATCGGTCTCACCGGAGGCGTCGACGAGGCGTCCGACGATGACGCCAACTACCGCAAGCTCTACCCCACGAAGGAGGCCTGATCATGGCCGACCACCTGCTCAAGTTCAAGCCGGGACAGTCCGTGACGTTCACGGCGTCCACGGCCGTCGTCGGCGGCAACGCCGTCGAGGTCACCGGCAACCGCACGGTCGGTGTCGCGGCCGCGGCCGCGTCGACCAAGACCATCGGGTCCGCCGCCCACGACGCCGCGATCAACGACCCGGTCATCGTCCACCTCCCCGGCCCTGTCGACACGTTCATCTCCGCCGCGGCCATCGTGGCCGGCGCGGAAGTGGAGAACGCGACCCTCGGGAAGGTGCAGACGGCGACGACCGGGCGCATTCTCGGCATCACTCTGACGGCTGCAACCGCTGCCGATCAGACCGTCCAGGTCCTGCGGGCCTGAGAGAGGACCTGAACACTCATGCTCACGTACCCCATCCCGGGCTCTACGCTCACCGGGAGCGCCACCCTCGTGCAGGTGCTGGCGTTCCTCAAGTCGCCGACTCAGCTCGCGCGTCGCTTCGCCGAGATCCTCGCGGATCACAACTTCCTGTCTCACTACCTGCTTCGCGGCAAGTGGACGATGCAGGGTGGCGCCATCCTCATTCCCGTCGAGGGCGTCGCTACGGGCGGCACCTCCGAGACGGTCGCGCCCGGCGGCGAATACCCGCTGCTCGCGCTCCCGGCCGACTCGGCGCTCCTCGTCGCAGCCCTCAAGAAGGGCCTCGGCACCGAGGTCACCGATGAGGAAGTCGGACGTCTGCTGATGGATCCGGTGGAGAGGGCCATTCAGCTCCTCGCCCTCCAGACCATCATGGACTTCGACGCTGCGTCCCTGTCGGTGATCAACGCCGCCGTCACGGCAACCCAGGCCTGCTCCGCATTCTCGACGGCCACGAACCTCGTGACCGGCATCGAGCTGGGGAAGGCCAAGATCAAGGGACTCCACAAGGGCTACAGGGCCACCTCGGTCGTCCTCACAGGCATCCAGTGGGCAACCGTCGCGGCCCCGCTGCTGTCGCTGCTGCCCCGCGAGACGGAGAACCCGCTCATCAACGGCGGCGTGCCGAACATCCTCGACGTCGACTGGGTTTCCAGCGACGACCTGCCCTCCGGGTGGGTTCCGATGCTCGTCGACGCCAACAACCTCGGCGGCATCGGACACGAGGACATCCCGTCCCCGGAGTATGTGGCGCTGTCGAGCATCGCGGACAACCAGTCCAACGTCGAGGTCGCTCGCTACCGCGAGAAGAACGACGCGACCCGGATCCAGATCCGTAAGGCCGACGTTCCTGTCGTCCGCAACGCGGATGCGGCGCTCACCCTCACCGGCACCGGGCTCTGATGGCTGCCTACGTGGTCACGGCTCCGGCCGTACAGGTGGTCGTCGAAGCTCGCGTGTACTTCCTCGAGCGCGGCGCGTCCGTGCCCGAGGGGGTCGCCGAGGATGTTCTCGCGCATCTCGTCGGGATCGGCTACATCGCCGAGGCCGAGGTCGAGGCCGAGCCGGTCCCTGATACCGAGAAGCCACTCGACAAGATGACCACGGCCAAACTCGTCGAGCTCGCGGCATCCGAGGGCATCGACCTCAGCAACGCCACAAAGAACGCCGACAGGGTGGCCGCGATCGTCGCCGCCCGCGAAGCGTCCACCGAACCGGAACCGGCCGACCCCGGCGCAACCGAGCCGGTACCCGCCGGATCCGACTCGTCCAACCTGTAACACCCGACACCAGGAGAGGGGGCGATTCCCGCCATGCTCGTCTACAACGACCTGAAGCCGTTCGCGGCTGATCTGACCGAGACACAGTCCGCGATCGTGATAGCGGCCGTCGAAGCCGAGCTCGTACGAATCGCCCCCACTCTGGTAGATACCGCAGACCCGACCGTGATGCGGATCCTGCGCGCCGCAGCCCTGCGGTACACCGAATACCTCAAGAGCGGCGGCCGCCATCTGGTCGTCCGCGACAGGAGCCGTGGCCCGTTCATGAACCGGGACCAGATGGCCCCGTCGACCGGCGATTCGGACATCTTCACCGTCTCCGAGATCGACAAGCTCAACGCCGCCGCCAACGTCATCCCGACGACCCCGCTCGTCGCCTCGCCGGTCGGAGAGTTCCCCTGCTCCGATCTGGGGCGCGTGTTCCGATGAGCTCCGTGGTCGACATCACGATCACCCGCGGGACGACGACCACCAGCACCTATGGCTGGGTCGCCCCCGCGTACGCGAACGTCGCCGGCGAGCAGCCGGCCCGCGCGTACCTCGAGAACGCCACACAGGACCTTCTCCAGACCGGCGACGCCCTGACAGCCTCGGGCGTCACGTACGCCGTCGAAGCGGTCGGCTGGTGGCCGCCGGACAGCATCGAGGCGGTGCTCGCTAGCACCGACCTGCCTGACACGTGCACGATCGATCGCGAGACTGTCAGCGCGTTCGACCCGGCCACGAACATCGTCACCAATACGTGGGCTGTGATCTGGTCCGGCCCGTGCGACATCCAGATCGGGGCCGGCACGACCCCGGTCGTGATCGACAACGCCGCCGAGCCCACGGTCGTCCTTCGTGGCCTCGCCAAGATTCCTGCAAGCGTCACCGACGTCGAACCGGGCGACAGGCTGACGGTCGTCACCTCCCGCGACGCGCGGCTCATCGGCTCCCATCTGTCCATCTCTGCGGTGCAGATGGACACGACACCGGCGCTGCGCATCCTCAACGTGTCGGACGTCCGATGAGTCTCGAGGTCGGCGTCGAAGATCTGTACTCGTTCGCCGACGAGTTCGTCGCCAAGAGCGGGCAGGTCGGCGCCGGCGCGTCCAAGGTCCTTCACGACGCGGCTGCCGCGGCTGAGGAGTATCAGCGGGTCCACCTGGAGCCGTACCGCGACACGGGTGCCACGATCGACTCCGTCGGCACCGACTACACCGGCGACGGGCGCTTTGCCGAGATAGCCGCCAAGGTCGGCGTCGCCACCTGGTACTGGTTCTTCAAGGAGTACGGGACGGTCAACGAATCCGCTGACCCTGTCGTGGCCCGCTCCGGCGACGCCGCTGACACGGTCCTCGTCCTCGGCCTCGACGACGTCCTGAAGGAGGCTGGGGCCGAGTGAACGTCTATGACGTCATGACCGTGGTCGACGCTCACGGCGCGACGATCGCCAACGTCGAGTGGACCAACGAACCGGACGCCGGCCACGGCTACGCGATCGCTGACTTCGGCGGTGCGCTCGCCACTCGCTCCGGGAATGACAACCGGTTCGACTTCTCGATCCGTTGCTGCGGCTTCACGAAGGACCAGGCGCTCAACACTCTCAAGCTGGTCCGGGCCGCGTTCACCGACTGGCGTCCCTGGCCCACCACGACACGCGGCGACGTGAAGGCCGAGGAGCTCGACTGTGGTCCGGAGCTGTCTTCTACCGCTGTTCCGGGCGACCTCCGCTGGTCGTCCACCCTACTGATCCGCATCGAAACCTAGAGGAGAAGCCATGCCCGATGCTCAGAAGCCCAACACCAACGGCTGGTACCGCGTTCACGCGATCGACGGTTCCGGTCTCGACTACTCGACCACGATCTTCGACCCGGAGCGGCACGTGATCGTGGACGGCGACGCGTCCGACGCGTACGGCCGCCCGCTGCCCGTCGGGGTCTCCGTCGGGGTCTCCGTCGGGGTCCCCGAGCCGAAGCCCAAGCCGAGGCCCAGGCCGAAGCCCAAGACCACGGACAAGACGTCCGCCAACAAGCCTGAGGAGGCCACCAAGTGATCACCGATGTGTTCCCCGTGGGCGTGATGTCGCCCGGAAACAACCTCGCCATCGCCGTACCGACGCTGACGACCCCGCTCGCCCCGAAGATGGCCGACATCGCCGCGACTGCGCTCGACCTGACGGACTACATCCAGGCCGACGGCTGGTCGATGAAGTTCGACCAGGCCCGCGACGACGACACCAGGATGGGCGACTCGTCGAAGCGCGAGACGTTCGGCATCGCGACCATCGCGATGACCGAAATCTCCTACATCTTCAACCCGCAGGGGGTCGGCACCGAGACGGGCAACAAGGTGCCGTCTGTCCTGATCCCCGACACGTCGATCTACATCGTGATCCGCCTGGGTAAGGCTCGCGCCACCGCCCTCGCGATCGGCGACGTGGTCGACGTGTACCAGGTGCAGCTTGGCAAGTCGGCGCAGTTCCCGCAGCCGACGGGCAAGTATCTGCGGATCGTCCAGTCCGCCTTCACGCGGGTCGCGAACGCGATCGCGCTCGTCGCCTGATCCACCCCTCAATACCCCCGGCGGGGTTGGCTGCCACGGGCCGCCCCGCCGGGTTCTCCGTGGACCCCGTGGCAACCTCCGTGGAAGGAACCATCATGATCGACCTCAAGGCCGCACTGGCCGAACGCCGCAAGTCGGCAGAGTCCGCGCTGCGGATCAACGTGTGCCTGTCCCGTGACCTCGTCGACGAGTTCGAGGAGCTCGACGAGCAGCGGACCCAGATCATCGCCCCGTTCGAGATGCGCCGTCAAGGTGTCGCCTCGGATCTGCGGATGGGTGACGACCTGGCGCAGTTATCGGGGGCCATCAGCGCCGATCAGGCCGCGGCCACCGCCGACATCGACGCGAAGATCGCCGACGTACAGGCGCGCGGCACCGAGTACACCGTGCAGCTCGTCTTCGCGGTCCTGCCGCCCACTGAGTACCAGGCGCTGGTGAACGTCTACCTCAAGGGCGATGCGCCCGACATCGAGGAGTTCTCCGCCGCGCTGCTCCGGCAGACGTTCCGCGGGGTCCAGCAGGATCACGAGCCAGTGGGCTCCGTGACCGGCGAGGACACCCCCGTCACGTGGGTGGAGATCTCCGAGGCGCTGAACTTCGGGGAGGTGGACAGGATCGCCCAGCAGGTGCTGATGGCGAACCGTGGCACCGTGGCCGCCCCTTTCTCGCGGAAGTCCTCCGCGACCAACCCCTGATCCTGGCTGATGTCGAAGAGGCCCACAGCCTCGGCATCAGCCTGAAGCGCTACCACGGGTGGGAACCCCGGACCTGGGTCCGGAAGGGCTACCTCGAGATCGAACCCGAGTGGGACGCCGACGAGCGCGACATCATGCGGGCCCGGCGTGCGCTCGAGATGGACCGCTGCCCAGGTTGCGGCGGCTGGATGTCGCAGACCCTGACCGACAACGAACCGGTCGATGACCAGCCCGACCACTACTACGCGGTCGAGCCGCTGTGGTGCCGCAAATGCGTCGCCCACGAACAGTGGCGCGAGACGAACAACGCCATGGACAAGCAAGCCGCCGGGACGATCGCCGACCGTCGCGTCGCCGCTCGCCGTCTCGTGTCCGAACGAAGACCCCTCCCCACGACCTGACGAAGCGAGGTGACGGCCATGGCACGTACCGTCGCCGTCAACCTCACCGTCACCGGCGTCGCCGCCATCAAGGCCGGCTTCGCCGAGGTCGCCGCCGCATCATCGTCGACGGCCGGCCAGCTGGAGAAGCACTCGACGAGCGCCAAGAAGCTCGGCTCGTCGATGCTCGAGATGGGCGCCATCGCGGCCGGCGGCATGGGTCTGATGGTCAACGCCGCGATGGACTGGCAGTCCGAATGGACCGCGGTCGCGAGGACCGCAACCGGCACTTCCGCCCAGCTCGACGCGCTCCAGAGCTCCCTGCGCACCATGGCGACGGAGATCCCGACCTCCGCGAAGGACATCGCCGCCGTTGCCCAGTCTGTCGCCGAGCTCGGCGTCGCCGCCCCGAATGTTGCCGCGTTCACGCGCGTGATGATCGACCTGGGCGCGACGACGAACATGACCGCGACCGACGCGACGACGAGCCTGGGCAAGTTCATGGCCGTCATGGGCACCGCGTCGGGGGATGTGGGCCGGCTCGGGTCGACGATCGTCGCGCTCGGCAGCAGTAGCGCCGCGACCGAATCCGACATCGTCTCGGTGGCACTGAAGATCGCCGGCGCGGCCAAGACGATCGGCATGACCGAGGCCCAGACCCTGTCGTTCGCCTCGGCCCTGGCCAGTGTCGGCGGCGAGGCCGGGGCGTCCGTCTCCCAGGCGATGCTCAAGATGAACGCGGCTGTACGGGCCGGTGGCGACGGCCTGGACGCGCTCGCGGCCACGTCAGGCATGACCTCGGATCAGTTCGTGCAGGCGTGGGGCACGGACGCCGCCGGCGCGACCGCCGCGTTCGTCACGGGCCTTGGCAAGATCCAGTCCTCCGGCGGGTCCGTGGATGATGTTCTGTCCCGTCTCAAGATCAGCGCCGGCAAGCAGTCGGATGCGCTCCGGCGTCTCGCCGCCGACGGTGACCTGCTGACCAACTCGCTGAAGACGGGCGAGAACGCCTGGTCGTCGAACACCGCCTTGGTGACTGCAGCCACGAAGCAGTACGACACGGCCGAGTCCCGGATCACGATCGCCTGGAATCGGATCAACGATGCGGCGATCACTGCCGGCGGCAAGATCCTGCCCATGGTCGCGAACCTTGCCGACGGTGCCGGGAAGGTGGCCAACGCGTTCGGCAGTATCCCGGGTCCGGTCCTGTCCGTGCTCGGGTCGCTCGGGACGGGCGTGGCCGTGATCGGCCTGGCGGGTGGCGGGCTGCTGAAGCTCGCCTCATCGGGTGCCTCGGCGAAGAAGGCGTTCGACGACATGTCCACGTCGTTCCCGAAGACAGCGTCGGCTTTGGGGGCGGTCGGCAAGGCTGCCGGAGTGGCGGCCATCGCGTTCGTCGCCTTCCAGCTCGCGATCGCCGTTGTAGATGCCTTGACCCCGGAAGCCTACGGCAACCTCAACGATGCAGCCGAGGCCATGGCCAAACTCAGCGGGGCTAGTAACACCGCCGACGGAAACCTGAACAAGTTCTTCCAGGACGCAAACGGCGTATGGCAGGGTTTTGGTTCGACCGACCTCGTCACCGGGGTCGACAACATTGAGTCAGCCTTCGCCCGTCTCAGCAAGCCAGGCTTCCTCGATCAGATCAACAACGTCGGACAGGCGATCGTGTCGGCCCTCTCGATGGGCGGCGCCAAGACCGATATCGCGAAGATCACTGATCAGTTCGCGAAGCTCGACCAGGGCCTGGCCGCGATGGGCGCCAGCGGTGGCGCCGACCAGGCCGCTGCAGCATTCAAGAAGGTCGCCGCCGCCGCGGATGACATGGATCCGAAGCAGCTCATCGCCCTGTTCCCCGAGTACGCCGCACAGATCACGGCGGCAGGTGTGGCGGCCGGCTACACCACCTTCACCTCTGAAGAGCTCGCCGCGGCGATGCGGGGCGACCTTCCGGCCGGGATGACGGCGACCCAGCAGGCTGCGTACAAGGCGAAGGTATCGACCGACGACCTCAAGTTCTCGATGGACGACCTGGTCAAGTCCATGTTCGCGGTGGGCTCGGCGGCCCTGAAGACGTCCGGGACGCAGATCGGATTCCAGTCGTCGATCGTCGATGCGACGAAGTCCATCAAGGAGAACGGCAAGACCCTCGAGCTCAACACCGAGCAGGGCCTCGCGAACCGGACCGCGCTCGACCAGATCGCGTCCTCGGCGCAGGCATACATCTCGCAGCTGACGGCGACGAACGCGGAGACGTCGAAGGTCGTCGACACGACCCAGCAGGCCCGGGATTCGTTCATCGCGACAGCCGTGAAGATGGGCATGTCCGCGGCGGCGGCCGCCGCACTCGCCGACTCGTACGGCCTCATCCCGGACGAGAAGAAGACGGACGTCACCGCCCCCGGCGCATCTGAGGCTCGCGGCTCGGTAGAGGACCTGAAGGCGTCGATCGCGACCCTGCCGCCGAGCGTGCAGAGTTGGATCCTGACCATTCTCGATCGGCAGGGCGTCACCGCCGCGTACGCCGAGCTCAATGCCCTCCAGGGCAAAACGGTCAGCACATACGTGAACGTGATCGTCAGGGCGCCCACGGGCAACGTCGGCGGCAACTCAATGGTCGCCATGGCGGGCGCAGACGGCATGCTGATCGAGCCCTACGCCGCCGGCGGCCTCCGCGAGAACCATGTCGCCCAGATCGCCCGCGGGGGCGACTGGCGGTTGTGGGCAGAGCCGGAGACCAAGGGCGAGGCGTACATTCCGTTCGCCCAGGAGAAGTGGCCGAGGAGCCGCGAGATCTGGTGGGAGACGGGCAAGCATCTCGGCATGGTCGCCCACGCTGACGGTGCCCTGTACAGCGGCGGCCAGTCCGCCGCGCCGGCCGTGAACGTCGGCGCCTCGAACTTCGACGTCTACGTCCAAGCCATCCCGGACGGTGAGTACGTCCGCACTGAGGCCCGTGTCGTGTTCGGCCAGGAGTCAGCCACGCTCAAGCGGCAGAAGGACAGGGCGGGGCGATGAGCAGCACTATGACGGCCACGGCGGCCTTCACCCCGGGCCCGTCGGCGCGGATCACGATCACCGGCATCGTCGGTGCCGCCTCGGTCCAGATTTGGCGCGGCGACGGGACCCAAGAGACCCGGGTTGCTGGCGACGATCTGCAGATCCCCGCCGGCGCGGTCTACATCACCGACTATCGGCTCCCTCCGGGCCGCTCCGTCACGTACCGGGCGGTCCTGTACTCCTCGATCGGTGCCGTCGTCGAGACCGTGTCGACGTCTCCGCTCGCGGTGCCTGCGCTTGATCAGAGCATGGCGTGGGTGATGGACCCTGAGGATCCGACCAACGCGATGCTGCTGCCCCTCATGGACGGCACTGATGGCCAGGTGGGCCACAAGTCGGCCGGGGTCGCCGTGCCACCGCTGATGGGGCTTTCGATCTGGCTCGGCGGTCCTCGCAATCAGCGGCCGCGTCTGTTCGTCATCAAGACCTCATCGACGGCCGAGACGACCCAGTTCGCGCAGATGATCGAGCCGGGTGGGCAGCTGCTGATCCGGCCCAGTTTTGCGATCCGACACGACACGGGCCTGATCTACATGGGTGCCGACTCGATCCCCGAAGGCCCGCGGCACCCGTACGAGGGTCCTGCGCGGTGGACGATCGACGGCACCGAGGTCGCCGACGACGCGTGGCCGGTTGTGGTCGCCGAGCGCACCTGGCTCGACCTCGAAGCCGAGTGTGCGACCTGGCTCGACGTCGAGGCTCGGTACGCGACCTGGCTGGCTGTGGAGCAGGGCTGATGTACCCCGTCTCGAGCGTGTTCGCCCGTGGTCTCGGCTCGCGCGCATCGACGATCACCTCAACCCTCGGCGGACTGTCGCTCGGCCAGGTCAACGCCGAGTCCGGGAAACTCTCGTGGGCCTCAGACGGGCGCAAGGTGACCGGCAAGCTCGACTTGAGCGTCCCTGACCCGCACGGCATCCTCGCAGCGCCGGACGGGCCTCTCGGCTGGATCGGCCAGCAGCTGGTGTTTAGGTCCGGCATCTCACGCTCCTCGTACGAGGAGCAGATCCCGTGCGGGTCGTACCGGATCGACGACTCGGGATCTGGCGAGCAGGCATGGTCGATATATCGCAACTATCTGCCGGCAATGCTCGGCGACGTCTGGTCGGACACCTGGTCGGACACCTGGCCGGGCTTCCTGACCAGAACCCCGACAGGCCCTCTCATGGTCGTGCGCCGTGGCGGGAAACTCTCCCCGTCCGCGGTGGACCTGCTGTCCATCCTCGAGGAGGACGACCTGATCGGCCTTGAGCAGCCGCTTCCCGGGGCCACGATCCGCTCCGAGGCGCTGCGTCTCGTCGGTGGCCGGATGCCTGTCGCGTCGTCGTGGCCCGGCGTCGCCGACCCGTCCGTGCCGGCGTCGGTGACGTACGACACGAACCGGCTGACCTCGATCTGTTCGCTCGCTGCGGTGGTCGACGCGGTTGTGTGGGCCGGCCGTTCGGGCGAGCTCCAGTTCTTGCCTCAGCCGGCCGTTGGCGCCACCCC
>Ga0209430_1001785_pt1 | contig 15075 bp, 7 predicted proteins | sample BarGraIncub1133A_FD_184504 | JGI IMG/M metagenome (GOLD analysis project Ga0209430, IMG submission 184504) | Arctic peat soil microbial communities from Barrow, Alaska - Barrow Graham LP Incubations 11-33A (SPAdes) (version 2) | ecosystem: Environmental > Terrestrial > Soil > Wetlands > Peat... | reverse complement strand
CAAGCGGATGCGGCGGAATGGAGAGTTTTTATGAAAAAACTAACTATAAAAGAAATAGCGAAACTTGCAGGGGTATCTGCTACTGCCGTCTCCTTTGCTATAAATAAAAAAGATGGTATCAGTGAGGAAACTAGAAAGAAAGTGCTGGAAGTCATCAAAAGGACTAATTTTATCCCCAGCCTAAATTCAAGAAGATTGTTCTTTAAAAAAAGCTATAATATCAGTCTTGCAATTAAGCAAAGTTCATCTCCATTTTCTGACTTGTTTTATTTTGAAATCACCAAAGGTGTTCTTGAAAAAAGTAAAGAATATGGATATAACATAGTTTTTACAGATATCCTTCTAGAAGCTGGTATAGTTCAAATTCCAGAAATAGTTAAGCAAAATGATACAGATGGTATAATATTTTTTCAAGATACTGAACAATCTATTTTAAATGAAATTGAAAAACTTGAAATACCATATATTATTGTAGATGCGCACACCTCAAATTCCAACTTCACATATGTAAATGCAGATAGTGAGCTTTCCTCCTATACAGCAACAAAATACCTGATTGGCCAAGGGCATAAAGGTATTGCGTTTATAGGATCAAGCTACATTCCTGATTATTATCTACAAGCTTTCTCTGGGTATAAAAATGCTGTACAAGAAATAAACATGTCCATTCCGCCTTCCTGGATACAAATTAATGCAATAGATGAATTTTCAGCCTATAGATGTATGGAAAATATTTTAAAAAGCACCCCAATTCCATCAGCAGTTTTCTGCGCAGGTGATATTTTTGCAATAGGTGCCATTCGCTGCGCTAAGGATTTAGGATTTAAAATCCCACAGGACATATCTTTTATAGGAGTAGACGATATCCTTTTATCAAGGTATATAGAACCAGCTTTAACTACAATAAAAATTGATAAACTGCAAATGGGTATTCTTGCAATGGAATTGTTAGTAAAAAAAATAAACAGTGAAAATGTAGAAAGCATAATTGTTGAATCGGATAAGATTATTGAGAGGAGTTCCGTCAGAAATATGTATTAAGCACTTGCTATTTCCTATGAATATTTTCATAATATCAAATATTGTGTTAGATCCTATATTTCCAACAACTTATAAAGTATCAATTCAAAAATACTCTTAGAAATATAAAAATGTAGTCAAATATAGAATCGAAAAAATATAAACTTTAAACTTGATGTTTTTAGATTCCATTGAGAAATTATGTTAACTGTCCAAAATATAAATTGCATTCGCAGCACCTTTTTTTCTAACAGCGTAACAAACAATTATTTTAGTCAGTAAAATCTTGTTGAATAATATTCTTTCCCAGAACCATTAATCTGAAAGTACCACCATGTGCATGAATGAGAACCATGTTGTTCTTATGGAAGAGCCTCAGCTTTATGCCGCTAAAGTGCTTTGAGAAAGCATCATATTAGACCCACTGCTGAATATCTTGATATTGCAGTTCTATTGGCAATATAGTAGTCAGTCGTTTTTGTTTTGCGTGAGGCAATATCCAGCCCATAGTGACGAAGAGCAGCAATATCATCATAGATAGATTTGCGCTCAGCTGAGATACCTAACTTTTCAAGCTCGGCAATCATTTCATAAAGTGATATTGTGTTGTCTTCGTCTGTCTTTTCAAGCAGTATTTTCATTAGGTATAATGTTTTTAGTTTTTGGTTTGAGCTTTTTGGCATTGTGAACACCTCAAATTATAAATATCAATTAATGTTTTTTACATAAAATATTTATCCAGAATTCATCTTTCCTGTCTGGACGTACATCTTGGCTCTTCCAGACTCTAATTACTATTAAATCATCCTGTTTTTCAATAAGGCTTTTCAATGTTTCTTCATTAACTAGCCTTGCCCAATATCAACAAGGTGGTAATAATCAAAATCCGGATAAGCAGAATATTTTTTTAATAAAAAGACCTTTCTAATGCTATTTAAATAACCACCTAAATAATTAAAAATATCTCAATCAGAATCTAGCGTACTTGATTCATATTGTTCTTCTACTTCAGCCGCTTTTTGTTTAAAACTGTTTACATTTGCATATATCTCCTGTGCCAATATTGACAAGGTAGCCTTTTGAAACACCTCATCATCTAAGTATCTAGTTACAATATCATCATTTTCTTTCATTCGTTGCATCATCATTTTCTTTAAAATTTCTTTTATTCCAAGTTCAAACTTGTCATAAGGATTTGTTTTGGCTTTTCTTACAACTTCGCCATTTTTTTGCGCCTTCTCCATAATTTGCTCAAAGAAAAGTCTATCTTCATCAGTAAAATCCGTTCCAAATTTATCATTTAATGTTTCTATAATAACCGATAGTGGTACTTTAGGGTCTAACGCCTTTTTGGTTCCTACCTCTGTTGGTGCAGTTACCTTTATATTATCACCATCACTTAAATCAATCTGGTGCTCAGATATTTTTTGGTTTCTAAGATGGGTCAGTATAATATCATCCTGAGGATTTTCAGGGTTTTCATTATTAGTTATTTGTAAATGTGGTAACAAAAATCTTGAAAAAGTATAAAGTTTCTCCCATTCTTCATCTGTGTATGTAATTATTTGACTAACAAAAGCATATAGTCTCACAAAACTTGTCATTTTGTTTTTAAATAGTTCCTGATCGTCTTTTTCAAGCTTATTGAAATTGATTTTTGCAATTTGAACAAAGCCTTCCATTTTTGCATGATCACTAGGTTTTTGCTTCTCTAATGGTTTATAGAAAATTTGTGCAAATCCTTCAATCTCGATATTTGTGTAAACCCTCATCTTGTCTAGCTCTGATTTAATTGCTTCAAGAAGTGTTGGGTCCGTTTCTTTTTCTAATTCTGTGGAATCATAATATGGTTTAAATGCTGCATATATATCTGCTGGCTTGTTAACAAAGTCAAGTATAAAAGGATCTTCTTTCCCAGGATAGGAACGATTTAATCTTGAAAGTGTCTGCACTGCTTGAACTCCATCCAAACGTTTATCAACATACATTGCGCATAAGAGTGGTTGGTCAAATCCTGTTTGATATTTGTTTGCAACTAGTAATATTTTATAATCTGATGTGGCAAACTTCTCAGGCAACTGCCTTTCAGAAATACTTTTACCTGTTGTTATATCAATATTCATTTTAGGTTCTGTGTAGGAAGGAAAGTCAGAAGCAGCATCCGGATCTTTTACCTCCCCACTAAATGCTACAAGTGGACGTATATCAGTATATTTCTTTTCTTTAATATATTCTTGTAAGGCTAACATATATCTTACAACCTGCAACCTAGAATCTGTAACAACCATTGCTTTAGCATTACCGTTTAGTAAATGTTTAACTTTGCTTCTAAAATGGTCAACTATTATCTCAATTTTCTGATCAATATTGGTAGGGTGTAATTTAAGATGTTTTGCTACCTTTTTAATTCCCTTTTTTTTAGAAAACCGTTTATCATCTTCAATCTTACTTGCAATTTTATAAAAAGTATTATATTCAGTATAGTGTTTTAATACATCTTTGATGAATTTTTCTTCAATTGCTTGTCTCATAGAATAAATATGAAATGGGTGGTATTCTCCATCAGCACCTTTTCTACCGAACTGCTGCAAAGTTTTTCCTTTTGGTGTAGCTGTAAATGCAAAGAAACTAATACTTTTTTGTTTGCCTCTTGCCTGCATAACTGCATTCAACCCGTCTTCCCAGTCACTATTTTCATCGAGTATAGTTTCTACACCAAGGATACCTTTTAGTTCTCTTACGCTTTCTCCTGTTTGGCTTGAATGTGCCTCATCAACGACAATTGCGTACTTCCTACTTGCTATTTTTTCTTCCCATTCTTTCGCTCTAATTCTTGAAAACTCATCCGGATTATAGACACTGTCAGCACCAGCGACACGAAGCAATCCTTTTAATACAAAAGGAAATTTTTGAAGAGTTGTAATTATAATTTTTGTACCATCAACCAAACTTTCTGCAAGTTGGGTTGAGTTTTCATCAATGCACTTTACAACACCATCTTTATGCTCTATTTGATAGATAGCATCTTGCAATTGTTTATCAAGAACCGTTCTGTCAGTGATAACTACAACACAATCGTAAATAGGCAAATCTCCATTACTGTGTAAACATGCAAGCCTGTGAGAAAGCCATGCAATACTCTTAGTTTTACCACTGCCTGCGCTATGTTGAATAAGATAATTATGACCAACGCCTTCATCTTTCGCTGTTGAAATCAGCCTTCTAACCGCATCAATTTGATGGTACCTTGGAAAAATCATTTTTTCCTTGATAACTTTCTTTACAGTTCCATTTTTATCTGTAACCTTTTCTTCTTCTTTTTCAACAAACATAAATGTACCAAAAATATCAATAAAGCTATCTCTCTGTAAAATATCTTCCCAAAAGTATCCTGTTTTATATCCTGATGAATGAAGCGGATTTCCTGCTCCGCATTTAAGCTCGTCTGGATTACTACCTCTATTAAAAGGTAAAAAGTATGTCTTATCCCCCTTTAATTCAGTGGTCATATATACTTCCTCTGGGTCAGCAGCGAAATGAACTAAAGCTCTCTTTTTAAAGCTAAAAAGTGGTGCTCTAAAATCTCTATCATTGCGATATTGATGGATTGCATGTTTATATGTCTTATGCGTTGCTGGGTTTTTAAGTTCTATAGTTGCAACTGGTAAACCGTTTAGTGCAAGAGTTATATCCATTTCGGATGTATCCTTTGGATGGCACATAATTTGCCTTGTAATTGTAAGTACATTTTTATTATATAATTTTATGACATCATCACTGAGATTATGAGCAGGCTTAAAATATGCCATTTGGAAACGTTTGCCTCTATATTTGAAACCATGACGAAGCACGTCAAGAGTACCATTTGTGTCAAGTTCCTTGCATAATGCTATAATAATTTCGGTATTCATATCTTTACCCTGCAACTTGTACATACTTTCCCAAAGCTCAGGTTGTGTGCTCTTTAAAAAGTTTATTATATATGTAGGGAAAAGGGCTTTTTCTTTATCCCACTCCTTTTTACTTCCCTCATTATAACCTTTTGATAATATTATTTCTTCTACATAGCTTTCAAAAGCAAATTCATTGATTTGTGCCATTATCCTTCCCCCTTCACGATTTGTTTTTCCTTATATTCTTCATTACAGAATTCGAATTTCTCATACTTTAACCATTCCGCCATCCCATTTATATCAGGAAAGAGTTGTTTGTCAAAAATTCCGTACTTATCAAGTTCTTGTCTGATTTTTTTGTGAGCTGATGCCTTAATAACAATCTCAGTATAAATAAATTCATCAAGTGACTCCATTGGCTTATAACAAGCTAAAAGCACTCCATCTTGAGCTCTTATTCTTGGTGAAACGTGAGGAGGATTATAAATATAATTCTTAGATATCTCAAATGGTGTTTTCAAATTTTCCACTTTATGAGAATCTACTCTCTCACTCTTTAACTCTTTTTTATTTACTATTTCTATGGTCTTTTCATAAGACCCATTTTCATTTTTTTCTTCATCAATAATTCCAAAAGCTGCATAAGGATCATCAGTCTCACTTTCAAGATTATCATTTTTATCACTCTTACAGTCGTTTTGTTCTATGACATTTTCTTGGGTATTTTCTCCAAGATATGATTTTGGCAAATAAACTTCAGGTTCTCCTATCAAAATGTAAACTACACTATCCATTAGCTTGCCTTTTTCATCACTCTTTGTATTACGAGTTGCAAAATACAAGGCAACTAATGGATTAGTAGTCCAGTCCATAAATCTTGTAGGAAGTCCATGGTGTTGTGCAAGGGCTAAGAGTTCCCACATATCCTTTGCTTCATAGCCTGCATGCCCACGCAAATGATTTTCAAAAATCAAAAGCACTTCTTCTTCATACTTTCGAAAATTATAGGGTAATTTATTTGCTAAAAATCCATATCTACCTATTGATGGTTTCAGATAATATCCGCCCTCAATCTTACATTGCTGGCCACGGTAGTACAGCTTGCCTTTTTCTATTCTATTTATTTTGTCTAAATAACCTTGAAGGCTAAAAACATACCCTTCTCCCAGACTACTCACCCCTCACGTCTATTTTTCCAGTTACTGCAGCAGATATTAAAGACTTTTGATATTCCTTTAACTTTACAATTGAGGATTGTGTTTTAATAATTATTGCATCTAATCTTGCTGTCTCATCATCAAGGTAGTTTGCTATGTTAATTTGTTCTTCAATGGAGGGTAAACATATTTTCTGTTTTTTTACCAATTCACCCGTAATTAGTGGTTGAGCCGTTTGGCTTGCTAAACTATTTAGGTTCATGCTAAAGAGAAAATATTTGAAGTAGTCTAAATTCATTTTACTTTTACTGTATCTATAAATAAACAAAGCATTATCTGTAATCCAGCAATTAAAATTAATTCTATGAATATTTCCACATAATGCACCAACCCTTCCAATAACTATCGTTTGTTTATCACAATTATAGGTGTTTGAATAAGCCATTATCCCATTTCCTCCAATAACAGGATAATCACCATTAGTGTCTAAATACTCTTTTTCAATGAAATCACCACTTTTCACACTTCCATACCATTTAAAACTTGACACAATCCATTCTTCTGGAATCTCGCCAATCCATTCAATACCACTTGATTTCATCTTTGCGTTAGGTTCAAGCCCTTTAGTAACTGTATAAGAAATAACAGCATTTCTTTTTTCTTTAAGCTTTTCTATTAGCTTTGATTTTGCAGTAATAATGCTTTCAATTCTTGCAGTTTCACGGTCAAGAAATTTTGCTATAAGAATTTGTTCTGGTATCGGTGGCAGTATAACTAAAGCATCTGCAAAATCAATAGAAGTAATCCCATACCTTGTTATCCCATTAGCTCTATGTTCAAACCAACTTCTAAGTATATCTGAACCAAATAAATACTTTTGACACTTTATATCCAGCTTTTCTTTAGCTCTAAAACGCATAAGATGATATCCAAATAATGTATCTATTAAATCTTCTATTACCACAGTTGAATGTCCTATATCTTCAGGAGTTTCAGATGAATTGGTAAATAGTACATCACCTTTTTTCAAAAGACATTTATTTACCTTATTTTCATCTGCAGAAATTATCAAATAATCATCACTACTCCCAATTTCCGAAAGGCTATTTCTATATACATCCATATAATGAACCGATTTATATAAAAGTTCATCTTCTCTTATTTTCTTATCAACCCCGCTAGAATCAAGCTCACCTAAAAATCTTAACTTCTTAACTTCCCATTTAACAGGTATTTCAGAAATCCAGTTCATTCCACTGTCTTTGTACTCAGGGTAAGCCTTATATTTCATTACTCTTGCCCCCTTGTCCCCAAAAGCTCAAACAATTCTTTTTCAATAATGATTATTTCTCGATCAATATCATCAATTGATCGAGGTGGTGTATATACATAAAACTGCCTTGTTAAAGAAATTTCATAACCCACTTTGGTTTTACTATAATCAATCCAAGCATCAGGCACATGAGGTAAAACCTCTTTTTTTAAATATTCGTCAATATCCTGTTTTAATGGTACATTTTCAGTATCTCTAAGATCACTATCCGCTTCTTTTTCTCCTTTAGCATTGGTACATATTTCAGCAGTTTCATCCTTTTCACTCAATGATTCAACTATTGCTTTCAACTCATTTGCATTTAATCTTATATCCTTTTTCTTATCAGATTTTCTTAGCTCCATCAAAAATACTTTTCTGTCTTTATAAAGTTTTTCTAGGGTGAAATCACCAAACTGAGTTAAGAATTCAATTAATTCATTTTGACGCATTATACCTTGTTCTTCATCTCTTAATCTCTCTATTACATCCTTTTTTTTGCTGACTGCTATATTTTTAAAAATCGAATTTTCTTTTAATGATTCAATCCTCTCCGTGTTAACACAGAAATTAAGCCTTAATGGTCTTTCAACTGTAATTTTGTTATATCCAAAATCAATATTATCAAAAATTTTACTAACTGCCCTAACATATGTTCCACTATCATTTGTAACCGTTACGATTTCATCATGTAAAAAGTTATCATAAACTTTTGTAATAGCAGTTATATAATCATTTGTACCCTTTTCACCGTCAGGTATCATCTTTCGTTTATTACCTAGACTTTTATCCATTTTTTTGTAGAATTCCCTTGAATCTATAAGTTGAACTTTTCCTTTTCTCTTTTCATCTTTTTTATTTGATAAAATCCATATGTAAGTAGAAATGCCTGTGTTATAGAAGAGTTGATCTGGTAAAGCAATTATTGCTTCCAGTAAATCATTTTCTTCAATTATCCATTTCCTGATATTACTCTCTCCTCCATCTGCATCACCTGTGAACATTGGTGATCCATTAAAAACAATTCCTATCCTGCTACCATCTAACTTTTCTTGTGGTTTATATGGTGTCATTTTTGAAATCATATGTTGAAGGAACAGTAGCGATCCGTCATTAACCCTTGGAGTTCCGGCACCGAATCTACCATCATATTTTAACTGCTCAGCTTCATCATTAATGAATTTTTCCTGTTGTTTCCACGATACTCCAAAAGGAGGGTTTGCAAGCATATAGTCAAAGCGCTCATCTTTAAAACCATCTTCTCTAAATGTACAACCAAGTTTTATATTATCTGCATTTTGCCCTTTAATTAGTGTATCAGCCCTACATAAAGCCCATGCTTCGTCATTCCAATCCTGCCCATATAGATGAGTTTCAGCTGTTTTGTTCAATTCTTTTATGTACTCATTTGCAACCGAAAGCATACCACCAGTACCACAAGCAGGGTCATAAATCTTAACAATTTTATCTGTTAGCTTCATTTCATTCTCTGGGGAGAGTAAAAGATTTACCATCAACTTGATAACTTCACGTGGGGTAAAATGTTCTCCTGCTTCCTCATTAGATTGCTCTGCTCCGATCCTAATAAGTTCTTCAAATATGTAACCCATGTTAATGTTATCAACTTTATCCGGTGATAGATCTACTTTTTGAGAAAATTCTTTGATAACTTTATACAATAAGTCCTTTTCATTCATTTTTACTATCTCATCATCAAAGCTGAAGCGTTCCATAATTTCTGATATATTTGCCGAGAAACCATTTATATAGCTCACCAAGTTTTGGGCTAAATTATTTGGGTCATTAAGCAATTTTTGCATATCCAGCTTAGACAAGTTATAGAATGGAACACCTGTAATACTTGTAAGTTGAAAATCAATATAATTTTGTGATTTACCTTTTATATTTTCATATTCTTTCAGAACTGCTACTTTTGTGTTACTTAAAATACAGTCAAACCTTCTTAGGACTGTAAGCGGTAGAATTACTTTTCTATATTCATTTCTCTTGTATGGACCTCTTAACAGGTTACAGATATTCCATATAAAGCTTACCATCTCTTGATGTGTGTTATTTCGCATTATTCGTCTCCTCATATCAATTCCGTTTTATCAGTTTGAAAATTTAACTGTATTATTTGTGTAATAAGTGTGAAAACACTAAAGAATCAATACCTCAATATAATCGATTATATCACTTGCGATGCACGTTAAAATATATATTGACAAAATATTTATTCAATCCCTACTTTTCGACAAAGTCCGTTATAGTCAATGTACATACTCCGCTGCTTTGAAATTATTCTAAACAAACATCAAAAGTTCTCCATTTTTCTGTGAGTTTATATTTCTTTTTATCACTTATTCTCATGAAAAAAGTATTACTGAAAATAATACTTTTTTTCATAATCTTAGAGTTAGCCTGTACTAATTGATTCGGGCGCGTTTTCATTTTCCCAAAAATTTTGATACTTTTCCATAACTTGAAATAACTACTTCTTTCTTTGCCCTAGTTAAAGCTACATACAACAAAGACCTCTCAGCATCGTATAATTCCTTTTTATTTACCGGATCTGTTGCGTTATTAAGTACAGTATTGAGAGGCACAACACCATCATTAACCCCCACAATTATAACACAGTCAAACTCAAGTCCTTTAACCCTGTGCATAGTGGCAACTCTGACACCAGATATACTTCTATCCTCTGTTTTTGAGTTCTTAATTTCATATAAATTTATGTCCTTATTGTACAGGAATTTATGAATTATATCTAACTGCTTATTTGTTCGAGCTACGATGCAAATTGAATTATTATCAATGTTCAATGCCGTCCACTTTCTTATCGTTTCATATATTCCCTCGTTTTCTTCTGCAACGTTGTTGAAATTTAACACTACTGGTTCTTTCCCGTGTGTAAGAGATAAATATCCTTTTCCCTCATCAACGCCATTCTCCAAATCATCAATTGGTAATTCTTTGATAATATTTTGAGCAAATCGCCCTATCTCTTCGGTCGTACGATAGTTGATTTTTAATGTTCCAGTTCTTCCAATCGTATTTATACCACAGTCTTTAAGTATAACCTTTTTCCCATATATTCTCTGGTGAGCATCACCCACAATAAAAATATCGTTTTCATGTTCTATTCCAGCAATCGCTCTGATTAATTTAAATGACACAGCACCAAAATCTTGCCCTTCATCTACAATTACAGCTTTATATAATTCTTCGTTGTTTGAATTAGTAATAATATCCTTTGCTCTTACTGCTGCACTTGCTCCATCTATTATCTTTGTGTTTTTCAGTAGTGTCACATATGCATCTATTACACCCCAAACATTTGACTTTTGTCCACGATTCAAGGCAACACCACGCCCCACCCGATTTATAAGTCTATATTCATCAAATGAATTTATTTCATTTGCAAGCACAACTTTTTCATACTCTTCAATATAAAAAGCAATTGGCAAATCGAGGCCATTCCCACTACTAACAATAGCTCTTTTCCACATTTCCTTTACTTCATTTCCAAATATAAGTTTTTCTTTAATACGGTTTTTTAACAGAAAATCACTTATCCATTTATCTAGGTTTACAATTTCGATTCTACCATAAATTTCTGGTCTGCACATTTTTTTTAGGTTTGTAGCTATATCTCCCGCAAGGCTGCTTGAGAAGGTGGTAAATAGTACTTTATCTCCATGATTTTTAAACACTTTTTCTGCGAGCCATTTAGCACGATGCATTGCTACAACCGTTTTGCCCGTCCCTGCGCCTCCTAGTATTCGAGCAGGCCCAGAAAAATTCTTTTCTACAACATTTCTCTGTAAAAGGTGTAAAAATACGCGCCACTCATCTAACGGGTTTTTTAATATTCGTCTTAGTTCTGCATCTCCTTCGTCATTATCCACCACATAAAACTGTTTTTTGTTTGTTGAATCAGTAACTGCCTGTTCAACGGTTTGTATTTCGTTTATGTCAACAACATTTTGTGTAACCATTTCCGCAACTTCATTAAATGAGAATCCAGCTGCTAAATATGACAAATATTCAAATGCAACAGCTGGCAAAAATTGCTTTGCTTTTACCAAATCTTCTTCTTTATGTATTGCTCTAATTATAAATAAAAATTTGGACGATATATTTATTTGTTCAAACTCTATGTCACTAATGAAATCAAATAAATTACCCTCAATAGTAATATTAGGCAGCATTTCTGCAACCTCTTCTTTTGTAATAACATCAAAAATTTCAACAGCATTATTTGACGGATTTACAATAATTTTTTTTCGGCTAGCCCAATCGTATGCTTCATCGTGCGAGTCGACCCAAAGTAATGTATATACGTTCTTTGCATCTTCACTTGGTATTCTTACAATTGCACGATAGGATCCATTAACACGAGCAGAGCGCAAACATGAATCTATTGTCGCTAATTTTTCGTAATTTAGTCCTCTTGCTGTAGGATCAATTGAGAATTTTTCTATAAAATTAAATAAATCAGGCAAAATAGCATTTGGTAGCCTTTTTCTCGCCTCAAAGAATGTATCTGCATATGCAATTGCTACTCTATTTTGAAATTCTGGCAATCTCACAACCTCCTTCTAAACTCACCTTAACTCATCTGCTAGTTTTTTAGCACATTTATCACTTATTACATACACCATCCAACCGCTTTCCGTAAATTTTTGCACCACTTCGACATCATCATTATTCAGCAACAATGCAATTTTTTTCTCATGCCAAACCATTTCAGCTTCATAGCCTAGCACACCATATTGTTCCGAGCGAATTTCATATCCAATTTCATCTGGTACTTTTGAAACTCCGTTTTCAATCAATTCCATAGCAAATTTATAGCTTGGATCATCATCAGGATTCATTAAAAGTTTAAGAGCATTTTTCCATTCAGCACTAATTTCTATTTTATTTTTATAAGCTATGTTCGTTTCCTTTTTTTTCTTCTTATTTATATCTTTGGGAACATATGTAATGTTTGAATCGGTTCTTTCAAGCAATATCCACTCAAGATATTCCTTTGCCATTCCACGAGCAAGAATATCATGTTCCATTTGATTTCCATAACTTCTTAAGCAACCATAGCAGGTCGTTTCCTCACCGCATCCACAGTGACCATCAACTCTACAATATGCCGCTTTTAAAACAGTTTCAAGTTGTAAGTATATTCGTTTGACATGTCCTGCACCTCCAGCTGCTTCATCAAACAAAATAATAGCCGGATGAATACCTGACCTATCTAAACATCCATTTATATCATCTCGTGAAATGCCAAGCGCATCCGAAGCCCCTTCTAATATTGCGTAAAGCAATGTCGCCCATTGGTCGTGGTCTGCTACTTGTTTTACATATCTAATTGGAAATTCAAGTCTCAATATATCACTGGTGAAAACATGTCCTAACGCAGCAATAATAGGATACTTACTAGGACAGTCGTTGCCCATTCTGTTTTTGTGTGTAAAATCCTGCCGCACCGCTTGTGCATAGCCACAATACTTGCAAATAAAAAGTCCCGCATCATTACTACCCTTATTCATAAGTACTAACTTACCCTGCGGTGAATACATTGCATCAATTATATTATCTGCAATGTGTATTTCTACATCTTTGCGTTCTTTCTCTTGATATGAGTCAAGAGCTTCAATGCCACCAAACTGGACTTTTGTAGGATAGAACCTTTTGGGACGACTTTCACCTACCTTTTTTGCCTTTTCTATCCATGATGTTGAGAAACCGAATATTGGAATAATAAATTTATGTGCCTTCATTTGCTTACCACAAGTACATGACTCCACCTTCTCATCGTCAGATTCTTCCAAAGTAGTAACTCCAGCTGAAAGAGTCGTACGTTTACAATCCGAACATTCGAAATATCGATAAGTAGGCCATTCTTTATCTCTTATTTTATTTATTGAGTGGCTTGTCCATATTTTTCCTGCAGCTATAACTTCACTTCCTGGTGCGTATTCAGAAATTGCCATCTTCAAGTCTCTTGACAAGTCAACTTCTTTTGCTTCTGCTGTGTTATTTCGTATATCAAGCTTTACAACATCAACAGGAAATCCATATTTGGGGATAACTCCACTTGACGCCAGAAAATTAATTGTCTGTTGCTCTTCAAATGTATTAATTAATCTAACTATATCGTCCGAATACTGTTTTCTTCCATTTATAAGAGTTTCATTTCTCTTTTTTAGGACTTCATTCAAATCCTCAAAGTCTCTTTGCTTTTCCTTAATTGCATTCGTAAGAGATCCATCTTCACCAACTAATTTATCAACAAAACTCCATTTCTTTATTCCTAGACGCACATTTAATTCAATTGGTAATACTCTTTGTATTGATTCTATCAAGTCCAATGGTCTATTATCTAATTCTCTTTTTAATACCTCAACCACAGTTTCTCTGCCATCAGAGCCTGTAAGTGCGCGAACTTTCCCTTTGAAATATCCTTCATGTTTTCTAAAAAACCAAGCCAGCACTATTGAATTTATATGTCTCCCTGCAATTTTATCATTACTCATTTCAATGTAAGGCGATTTAATTTTGCCACTAATAATTTCAGATGGATTAGCATAATAGTTTAAATCGTGGCTACTGCGTTTAGCATAGGTTACACAAAATGCTGTGGCTGAGGTTCTACGACCTGCACGACCTGCTCTCTGAATGTAATTAGTTGTTTCAGGTGGCACATTTCTAAGTAAGATTGCCTCTAACTGTCCCACATCTACACCCATTTCAAAGGTTGTAGAGCAACTAAGCACATTAACCTCACCATTTTCAAATTTTGTTTGTATCGTACTGGCAGTATCCTTGTTTAATTGAGCGGTGTGTTCTCTTGAAATCATAGGAATTAACTTTTCCTGATTATATGCCTTTGAATAATATGGGTCATTTCTAAACTCTTTTGCTGATAATTCTTCCAGTAAACCTTTACATCGAAATTGAGGGCAAATGTTCCTAATATTATGAGCGGTGATTTTTCCACACCGCTTGCAGCTGAAGACTTTGTCATCTTCGTTGTAATAAGTAGCAATCCATTTTTTATAATTTATTCTAGTTAATATACCTTCAGTGCCTACATTTTCTTGAGTAAAATAGCCTTTTCGGGATAGTTCCAAAATTATATCGTACATACTGTTTAAAATTACTAATCCTTTTTCCTTTGCTTTAACTTTTTCAATATCTGTGCTTTCTAGTATTTTTTTAATATAATCAAACCTTTTATTATTTGCTGACCCAACAGGTAGAAAACTCGCTATATAACTGCTACGATACTTTCCACTTTCTTCTTTCCTAAAATATACATTTCGGTTGCGTGGCTGAAAATTCTCGTTTTCCGGGTCAATATTATCGGGGTATGTAGTTGCACCCGATAAGCGCAAGGTGTCCATAATCATTGTACAGAGCGTCCAAATTTCATCTGCTGAAAATCCCCATCTACCGTTTTTAATTGCAATTTTTTCGGGAGCAAACTTAATATATCCTCTACCTTCAAGACCTTGCTTTCTCTCATGTCCCATATATTCTTTAAATAGATAAGTTCCTGCAATGTTCTCTTTTTCCATATTAGAAAGGTCGTCAATTTCAGGAAAAAGGGATGCTTCTTTTGCCTTCATTACAAGTATTGGTATCAAGTCGCCTAGTAGCAGCCCTCCAGGCTTATTACGAAGTT
>Ga0209430_1001779_pt1 | contig 15106 bp, 17 predicted proteins | sample BarGraIncub1133A_FD_184504 | JGI IMG/M metagenome (GOLD analysis project Ga0209430, IMG submission 184504) | Arctic peat soil microbial communities from Barrow, Alaska - Barrow Graham LP Incubations 11-33A (SPAdes) (version 2) | ecosystem: Environmental > Terrestrial > Soil > Wetlands > Peat... | reverse complement strand
AATTAAATGTAATATGGGTAGTTTTGACTACCCATATTACATTTAACAGTAGGTTAGTAAAATTTCCTGGTGGGGTACGAAGGCAACAACTATCCATGCGTTACCACAAGTTATTAAATATTTAGAATCTCAAATTATATTGCATTCCTTTATTTTGTTCTTATAATCCATGTAATAAATTTACTATTTTAAACTAAAATCAAAAATTACGGGGGTTAGGGCTTAAAATCGCTACACCATATTATTTTATGATAAAGAAGAGGAAGGCGCTACTGTAAATATATATATCATATTATAAGTAAAAGGAGCGATTATGAAAAAATTTAAAATTACAAAGGTTATTATTATATTGTCAGTCACTACCTTTTTATGTTTAATAGGGAATAGTGCTAATCGAGAAAAAGCATCTTTTGTAAAGAGTGATGGTTTTCATAAAATAAGCAATACATTTCAATTTATAACAAATACTTTGAAGGTTAAAAAGGAGAATGAAGAACTAAAAAAAACTAATGACGAGCGCCAAACAAAGGCCCTAGAAGATGATGAGTTAATAAAACAGAATGAAAGAATGAAGAGTATGCTTAAGTTTTCAAAAAAAAGAGTTGAATACAATTATATAGGTGCTAACATAATTGGGAATAAAAATGGGCTTACGATTGATATAGGTGAAGATAAAGGAATAAAAAAAGGAATGATAGCTATGACAGGACAAGGATTAGTAGGTCAAGTTATCGCAGTTGGTAGCAATTGGTCTATACTTAAATGTTTAAATAATGAAATATTTTCTGTCGCGGCTCTTGTTCAAGGTACAAAAGCCGATAATGGTATTATTACCGGATATAAAGATAAAAATAGTAGATTAATTTTAAAATTGGATAAGCTTTCTTTAAGATCTGGCATCAAAAAAGGAGATGTAATAGTAACATCTGGACTCGGAAGAATGTATCCATCTGGAATTAAGATAGGAAAAGTTTTAACTGTTCACGACGATAAAAGTGACCTAATGAAAAACGCTATTATAGAGCCTTATGTTGAGTTTTCAAAGCTTGAAGAAGTTTTTATTGTTATATCAAAAGATCCTAGTGGAATACAATATTAGAATTTATATTATGAAGGCAAAGTACGTCTAATATTCCTTTAAGGAGTATGAAGAGCATAACTGCTGTCAACCGCAAATTTTAACTAGTATTTTACCTATCCCCTAAAATGTATATTCGATAGGTAAAATACTAGCTAAAAATATTTGAAAGTTACACAATTAATATATAAAAAGTGATTCGGATATGATAATTAAGAGGTAATGCTACACTATTTAGTATCATCACTTTAATACTCGACCGTAGGCAGATTTTGTTATTTTGAAATATTTGGTTATAGTGAAAATATAGTTAAAAAGAAGTTTTTATGAAATTTTTTTGGATAGTATTTGATTTGGTTCTAAGTGCATTTTTAGGATTTTATATAAATTTTTATATTACAAGTAATCTTGTAGCACATTTCTTTTCTGGTTATATCAGTGTATATATATTACTATTTTATATTTTTCTAATAATGCAAATTCTACTTATATTTTCTATAATAAGATTGTTTAAAAATAAAAAAATAGACAAAAATTCATATAGAGTAATAGTAGGCTTATATGCTTCAATAATGATAGTATTACTGTTTGGTAGACAAGTTATGGAGACTTCAATAAATTTAAAGCCTATTGATTTAATAAAATTTAACAATAAAAGTGCATTTTCACAAAATATATTGAATATTATATTTTTTTCTCCAATAGGGTATTTAATAAAAGATATTGACTTGAAAAAGGCTATTCCGTATTCTTTAATCGGTATATTTTTAATAGAATTAATTCAGTTAGTAACTAAAAGAGGATTTTTTGATATAGATGATATTATTCTTAATATGATAGGAATATTTATAGGTTATTATGTAAGCAGAAAATTCAAGTTGGAATTAGTATCAAAATAACCGTTTTGTTTTTAATTGAATTTAGCGCTGTTATTTTATTACGTAACATTGGAATTATAATTGAACTAATTATAAGGACAACGCCTAAAACTGCAAAAATGCGATTGCCAGTAACATTTTTGTCTGCTAATTTCCCGTTTTTTAGTAATTCAATTATTTTATAATGTGTTAATAAGATATAACTTTTTAAAATTAAGATCATATTAATTCCCACAAAAAAAATCATTGTATATATATATAGCTTTTTAAATTTATTGAAAGATCTATATTCCCGATTATCTTTCCAACAATAAAATAAAATCCTTTAGAAAATATAGTTCCTAAAAGAAGTCCAGATAGAATGGAAGCAATTGCAATTAAAACATTTTCAAATACCATTATTTTTTTTACGTTGCTATTAGTCATTCCGATTACCATAAAAAGAGCATAATATTTTTTTCTGAATTTAATAAAGCTATTATGGGCATAAACTATAAAAACAAATGAAAATATTGCCAAAACTAGACTTGGTGCATACAAATTGCTTGATATCATAGAATCTATTTTGGACGAATCATTAAAATCATTATTTGTCATTATAGTTGGAAATAAAAAAAATATCATGGTTGAAAAACTTCCACATAGAATATACAAGTAATATTGTCGTATGTTGTTTTTAAACATTCTAAAAGAAATTTGTTGAAAATTCATCATCATTCCCTCCTAGAACAGTAAGTTTCTCCATTATTTGTCCGAAAAACATTTTTCTATTAGTACCACTCTTAGTTATTTCTGAATTAACTAACCCATCTTTAATAAAAATTATTCTATTACAATAACTTGCTGTAAATGGATCATGGGTTACAACTACTATTGTATTTTTCTTTGAAATATTTAATTTTTCAAAATACTGCATTCCAATATTCGAAGATTTCGAATCTAGATTTCCAGTAGGTTCATCTGCAAATATAACATTAGGGTTATTTATTATTGCTCTACCAATAGCAGTTCTTTGTTGTTCTCCTCCTGAAACCGAATAAGGATATTGATTCTTAATACTTTCAATATCAAGCATATTCATAATATATTTTATCTTTTTATTTAATTCTTCCAAATCATCACAACAAAAGCTTAATGGCAACATAATATTTTCTTCAATAGTTAAACTATCTAACAAATTAAATTCTTGAAATACATATCCTAAATTATTACGCCTAAATAAAGTCATCGAATTTTTAGACATTTTATTGATATCTTGTCCCAGAATTTCTATTTTTCCTGACGTTGCATTATCTATCCAACTAAGTATATTTAAAAGTGTAGTCTTTCCGCTTCCCGACGGTCCCATTATACCCATGAATTCACCTTGTTCTATTTTTAGATTAATACCATTAAGTGCATTTGTTTTAGTAATATTTTTTTTGCTAGTATAAATTTTTTTTAAATCATTTACATTCAAAACTACCATTATAGATTCTCCTAACATATTTTTTATAAGCTTCCTAAGAAAACTTTACCAGTAATATTTGCAATAATCATACACATATGTATTTTATGTACATGAATTACAAATAAGTTTTTCAAAAATAAATCTCTGTATTTAATTTTGAATGTATTATTAATTAGGCAATTAATTCATTCCATAAAAAAAGAAGGTATTACCCTCTCTTATATTTTATATTCTACTTTATACTGTGATCTTTCGAAGTCTTTACCACTTGCTCTATCCTCGAATGTAGCTTTATATTCAATATTATTAGCAGAATATTGTTTTAGGGCTTCATACTACCTATCTGTGTTTTATTCCTTGGTACTCACATAACTTATATAAGCATATATATTATTCATTATTTACAACTCCCATGAATTATTTACCATGAGATTATTATAATGTGTCTCATTTAACTATAGTTTTTTGATACACTTACTATATTAAAGTGTTCGTTTAGATCTAATATACTAAATGGACTAATTATATGTATATTTATCACCACATAATGCCACTTTGAAGGTTATTAGTTCAAGTTCTTCTGAGGTATACTCCAAACGAAATATGGAAATTGCGAAATATCATTAAAAAATACTCATTGATTTAGAAAGTCGTATAAATATTATTGCTTTATCAATACTGCTTTTGAACAATCATTAACGTATTTGGAATCTTCAAGCTTATCCTGTACTTTACTTTTCCATTCCTCTTTTTTTAATAATCCTGATAAATCTTGACCATACCACTTTTCAACAACAGAACGCGAAACTTTATATGATGAGCCAGTAAAGTTGTAATTTATCACTTGAAGGTTATCAATTAGAGCAAATGCAACAGTAGAATTGTATATCAAAGCTTTATTCACCTTATTTCCATTAATATTTGCTATAGTATCCTGATATTTCACTTCTGTTGTTAGCTTATCTGGAAATAATTCAAAAGACATTTCAATATTATTTAAGGGTAATTTGTGAAATAAATTAATTATATTGCTCGAATTGCCCATATATTTATTTCTATATTTTAGAACATTACTTATGTCATGTGTTATGGGATTTTGCTGCTGAACCATATACTGATAATTTCTCTGATTATTCTTTGGTATAACAATAAACTGAACTAGTCCAAATAAAACTATTCCTATTATTGCTAATGCAATTATTATATTATTCCTCGTTTTCATTATCTTCACCCACCTCATATTTTAAAATTAGTTTTGGAGCCGAATTAAAAATCAATGGAATTATGATTGAAATAAGCGGAATACCATATCTTATTGCTATTTCAACAAATTGATATGGACCTGTGATAATAACTGGTCTTGAAAACCAAATGTTACTTCCAAACTGGATTGCAGTGGTAAAAAGAGTATAAACTACAATAAACAATAACCACATAATCCAAGAAACTTTTTTAACCTTAAAAGCAGATTGTATATTAATAAAGGATTTACACTGAATATACTCAGATTGTTTTTTTGAGTTTAATAGCAAATACTTTATACCAATTGCAATACTGCAAATAAATATAAATATATTTAATATAAACCCTACTCCAATAATTACAACAGGTATAGTTATTATCCATGCTATTATAAGATAGAGTAAAACTATTTGTATATATTCAAGATTATATTTATTTATAAATACTTTTCTGTTCCCGTCAATAAGATAATCTATGCTGCTAATGCTTCCTTTGGCTTTTTTAATAGCTTCGCTGAGATCCATACCATTTGCAGTTAGATCGTCTACCTTTGCCTCAAGGTTACTTAAAACCTCATATTTCAATTCATTAATTTGTTTGCTTGATTTATAGTTGCTAAAAATACTATTAACATGATTTTTTAAGCTATTCATAAATATTATCCCTCCCTTTTAATAAGTTTATCAATTAAATCCCGTGCTATTTTCCAAGCTGAAAGTGATTTTTGATAATTATCTTTGCCAAGGTCTGTAATTTTATAATATTTTCTTCTACCACCCTGACTTTCACTTCCCCAATATGATTCAATAAATTTTTGGGACTCAAGCCTTTTTAAACTTGTATACAATGAAGGTTCCTTTAATTCATATTTGCCTTCACTATTTTTTGAAATAGCTTTAATTATTTCATAGCCATAGTTATCTCCATCACATATTACCCGAAGTATGATTGAATCTATGTTGCCACGAATTAATTCACTGCTAATATTGCTTTTATTCATAATGTTCACCTCGTAATTATAATTTAACACACACTACTATGTATGTCAATGTAATATGTGTTAAGTACGGTTTTATGTCTTAGAGTGGTTTTTGTCGACAATGTTGGCGCTACCCCATAAAGTAAGCCCAATTAGCTATTATTGTAAGTTGTACTAATATTATATATACTATTAAACATATGGATAATATAAAACACATCAATAAAAACGGTAAATAAAACTTAATTAATCTATAATTATAGATTAGGTATTTTAGCGAATGAGCTATCTACTGTAAACTATGGAGGTGCAAAATTTGAATGAGAAAATACTTGTAGTAGATGATGAAAAAAGCATTTTAGATGTATTGGCTTGTGCATTAAAAAGAGAGGGTTATTCAGTAGAAAAAGCTTGTGATGGACAAGAAGCCCTTGATAAAGTAAAAAGCTTTAATCCACACATAATAATTCTTGATTTAATGCTACCTATAATAAACGGATATGATGTTTGCAAAAAAATAGAAAATGAGAATATTGGGATTATTATGCTTACAGCAAAAAATGATATTGTAGATAAAATAGTAGGCTTAGAACTAGGAGCAGATGATTATTTAACAAAACCTTTTGATCTAAGAGAAGTTCTTGCAAGGGTAAAGTCTCTGGCAAGAAGGTTTAAAAAAACTATAGATGTTAATGGTAATGATAATCTAATTCGCATTAATGATTTCAGTATTAATAAAAAGCAAAGAGCTGTAAGTTTAAAAAATGTAAAAATAGATTTTACACAAATGGAATTTGATTTGTTATATTTACTCCTTTTAAATCCAAAGGTAGTCTATTCCAGGGTACGACTTTTGGAGATAGTATGGGACATGGAATATGTTGGTGGTACACGAACAGTTGATACACATGTCCAAAGAATTAGGAAAAAGCTGGGTGATACGTATGAAAATTTAATACAAACTGTTCATGGTGTGGGCTATAAGGGGGTTGATGAATTATTTGAAAATAGGAATTAAATTCAAACTTATAGCTTTTACAAGTTCACTTATATTAATTATTATATTATTTTTAAGTGTTTTTGTACTTAATGGAATAAAAAATTATCAATATAAAGAAGCTCAATCCACTTTGTTTAAGCAAAAAGATATGTTTGAGCAGTATTTTAGTGAGCGCTCAAGCATAGGGGATAATGGCACTAGCGATAAGGCTCAACTTGCTAGAGGAAGTATATTTAATAAGCCTTGGCTTAGAACTATACCTGCCAGTGTATACGATACGACCGGAGAGCTTCTTTCTGGCTTTAAGGTAGATGGTAAGTTAAATGAAAATGGAGAAAAAAATAATATGATTAAATATGCTATTCAAGGTAAAGTATCAATTACAAAAAATAATGATGTAATATATTTTTATTCACCAATTAAATATAAAAATGGTATAGTAGCAATTTTAGAACTTGAATATTCAGTTAAAGAAAGCAGTTTATTCTATGATAATATAAAAAAAATGTTTTATGAAACAGGTTTTATAGCTTTAACTTTTGGTGTAATTCTTGGTATACTTTACTTTTTCAGCCTCACAAGAGATATATATAGAATGAAAACTTCAGTAGAAAATATTCAAAAAGGTGATTTTCATAAAATACAACTGGTCAATCGTAATGATGAATTAGGGGAATTAAGCAAAGGTATAGTATTCATGAGTAATACTATAGAGAAAAATATTGAAGATCTTAAAGTTGAGAGAAATTATTTGAACAAAGCAATAGATAAATTACAAAAAATGGGCAAAAAACAAAAGGAGTTTATAGGCAATGTAACACATGAGTTTAAGACGCCAATTACTACTATAAAAGCATATGCAGAATTAATTGGGATGTATGAAAATGACTTAAGTTTAATTAATGATGGGACCTTAAATATATCAAAAGAATGTGATCGTTTGGCAACTATGGTAGATAAGGTTTTAAATTTGTCTGCTTTAGAAAAATACGACTTTGAAACACGTAAAAAAGAAGTAAATTTAAAGGAGACAGTTGATGAGATTTGCGCGCGAATCATGGGAAAAATAAAGAAAAATAATTTAACTTTCAAATCTAATATTGAAAATATTATTGTTACAATAGATGAAGAAAGCTTGAGACATATTATTATTAATTTAATTGATAATGCTATAAAATATAATAAACCTAATGGAAGTATAGATATTGACTGTCATAAAACTGGTGATAAAATCACTATAATAGTTGCGGATACAGGAATAGGTATCTGTAAAAAAGTTTTGCCTAAAATTTTTGAACCATTTTATAGAGTTGATAATCATAGAAGTCGTGAAACCGGAGGAGTTGGCCTAGGACTATCCATAGTAAAAAAATTGGTTGAAAAGCAGCAAGGAACTATAAATGTTGATTCTAAGTTAAATGAAGGTACTATTTTTTCAATTGAATTTTTTCTATAGAATTTACAAAATTGTGACATTTGTTTATAATTTTGTGAAAAGTTTTTGTTACTATAAAATTAGAAAGAAAAAAGGAGGAAAATCCAATGGTTAAAAAAAAGATTTTACCCCTGATTTTAATGGTAGGCGTTGTTGGTGGCATAAGCACATATGCAATAAAATATCATACTTCATCTATACAAAAAATAGAGATAATGGCATATAAACCATCTGCTCAAACGAATGAAAAAGGATATCAAATCGATAAATATCAAAATATTGAAAGTGCTGCTTGGATTAATGACCATGAGGTTTTAACATTAACTAAAAAGGGAGATTTTAAAAACCCAGATTCTACTGTACCTATAAGATACTGCAGTATCTATAATCTAAACACAAAAATTTCTAAAGACTTTAAGGATGTAAATATAAATGAATTTATGGGTGTCTCTCCTGATAAAAAGTATGTTCTTTATGCAGAGGCAATATTTATTCCTAAAGTCGAAAGTTCGCAGTGGCAAAATGCTGTCGATTCTGGAGATCTTTTTCATAAAAATGTAAAATTATTAAATTTATCTACAGGTGAAATTACGAATGCAGATACACAAAAACTTAATGGTAATGCAGAATTTATATGGGTTAGTAACAATAAAATTTTAATAAACTATTTGCATAAATGGGAAATCATCGATACAGCCAGAAAAGTATATGCAAAGGGCAGCTACAATGCTGGTAAATTTGATGGTGCTTGGATATCTGGTGTTGATGATATTAAAGATTTAGGCCCTAGTGTAGAAGGTAAATTCTATTATACTCAAGACAAAAATGGAAAACAGGGAGTTAAATTATGCACTGTGGATGTTGTGACTAAAAAAATAAAAACTATTTTTTCAAATAAAAACTCTCTTAATGCAGATAAAAAAGGAAAAACTATTGTAATTGATAATTATATTAATAATTTTGGAGCTATTATCATGGATGAAACCGGCAAACAACTACAAGATATAAAAGGTAGATATACTGATGACTACGTACTATCACCTGATGGAAGTAAGGTTGCTTATATAGAATGTACTAATTCTATTAGTACTACTCCGTATCTTTCTCATGACCCCGATCAATACCTTAAAATCATAAATGTTAAAACAGGTGCTGTAAAAGAAATAGTTAACAGTTCTACTTTAAAAGATAAAGGTGCAAAAATTTATTATACTATATTAAAATTAACAGATAAAGATGGTAAGGAAGTAGAAAAGAAGGTACCTGTAAGAGTTGGTATTTCGAATATTTGTTGGGATAGTGCAAGTTCTGCTTTATCATTTACTTATGGAGATTCTGGCGCTGGTAATATTAAAATAGATACTTATATTGTTAGTTTGGATAAATAGCAATTTTCGACATTCATGAAGTGAGTGTATATTTTTATATTATACACCTTTAAGGAACTCCTTAATAAATTAGTTGTTAAACAATACAAAAATTTGGAGGCTTAAATGATTAAAATATTGTTTTCAATGAATATTCTAATAATAACAATAGCATTATTTTTTTGGGCTATCGGAGTGAGGTCTTTTAAAAGGGATAGTTACAATAAAAAAGGTATTAACTATATACTTCAAGGTACAAGTATTACAGGCATATGTCTCATTATAGCGTCCATACTTTTAGTACCGACCTTTTTCCCAGTATAAAATAATCTTTGATACGTTCTTGACTTTCTTTAAATAGTTATATTAATGAATATTTAAAAAATGTGATAGGTAAAAACATAACTTATTCAGCTGGACAAGCTAGTAACCTTGATGATGCTACTCATGGCACCAAAATATTAGGAGATGATTTAATTGATTAAAACTAAATTATTAATAAAGCAATTAAAAAAATCATCTAAAAATTTATCTGTAGAAAACAGTAAAATATATGATGACATTTTAGTATATATACTATCGTCGTTTATACATAGAGAAGATTCTGAAAAATTTCTTAGACAAACATTAGACAACTTTTTAAATGCAGAGCAGCAAGGTAAAAATATTGAAACATTGCTTGGAACATTGGATATTGACCATTACTGTGAAGAAATAGTAAATACCTATAAATCAAGCTACAATTATATGTCACTTCGTGGCAAGTATATTATGCATATCAGAAATATGTATAATAATATTTTTCACTAATTATATTAAATAAAATTAAATTAGATTTATATTAAAGAGGTGCCTCATGGAAGTATTAACTATTAAAGAAAATAGACCTATGAAAATTAGAATAATCTATTTTGCTATTTTCCTTGCTTTATACCTTGGTGTATCAATATATTTTACCAATCATTTCTACTATGGTTCTATAATTAATGGAATTAATGTTTCCGGTAAAACTGTAGAGCAGGTAGATAACGAAATATCATTAAAATCAAAAACATATACACTTGAGCTTAAGGAACGTGGCGGTGTTAAAGAACAAATTAAGGCTATTGACATTGGACTTAAATACAATGCAAAGGGTAAAATTCAAGTTTTGAAAGACAATCAGAATTCTCATTCATGGATTTTTGCACTTTTTAATTCAAAAGCCTCTGAAATATCTGGTTTATACACTTATAATGAGAAATTATTAAAAGAACATTTTAACAAGCTTGCAAGCCTTGATAGCAAGAAAATAATTGAACCTAAAAATCCTAGCTTTAAATATTCAGATAATGGCTATGTGATTGTCGAAGAAGTTAATGGAAATAAAGTTAATAGCAAACTTTTATATGCAAATGTAGTAAATGCAATAATTAAGGGAGAGACAACAATAGATTTGGAGACAAAAAAATATTATATAAACCCAAAATATACAACAGACTCCAAAGAAGTTAAAAACACTAAAATTTTACTTGATAAATATATAGCCTCAAAAATTACGTATACATTTACTGGTGGTAAAGAAGTTATAGATGCTTCTGTAATTCATAACTGGCTTGAAGTTAATCAAAACCTTGTAATTTCATTTGATAAAGATAAAATGGATACATATGTAAGAAAACTTGACGATAATTATAATACATATGGTAAGGATAGAACGTTTGCTACAGCTCTGGGAACAACGGTAAATGTCAGTGGCGGCGATTATGGATGGTTAGTTAATCGCACAACAGAAATTACTGATTTAATGGTGGCTATAAAAGCTGGACAAACCATAACAAAGGTGCCTAGATATGCCCAAACTGCTGCAACTCATAATGTTAATGATATAGGGAATACTTATGTTGAAATTAATCTTACAAGACAGCATTTATGGTTTTATAAGAATGGTTCGCTTATTGTACAAGGTGACGTTGTTACTGGTGGCGTTAGCACTCATCATCAAACACCGACAGGGGTTTATAGATTGAAATATAAAGTAAGAAATTTCGTATTAAGGGGTCCAGGTTATAATTGCCCTGTAGCAGTTTTTATGCCTTTTAATGGTGGAATTGGAATACATGATCTAGGTAGAGATTTATATGGCAGAAATGTATATTTGACAAATGGTTCCCATGGTTGTATAAATTGTCCACCTAGTTTAGCAAAAACTATATATAATAATATTGATGCTAATACTCCAATTATTTGTTATTTGCAATAATATAATCAAACTTAAGTGTAAATAAATTATGTCTACTATCGATATAATCAAATGCCTTTTTATAATCTTTATAGTTTACAATATGTTGCATTTCATAATGCAGAGCGTTAACCGAGGTTAGTTAAAAACAAAAGTTGTTATAGCTACTGATATTATAGGTATTTCTTTGATTTCTATAAAAGGTATCAATAATGTAAATTATAACAGTAGTACAAGCAGGGGGTTGTGTAGTGAATAATGCCCTACAATATTTATATGATCATAGCCAAGAGGAGAAAGTTATTTTACGTCATCCAATTTCAAGAAGCAAATCTAAAAGGGAAAAAGAATACTACAAAATAAATTAATGCCTTTACAAGTGCTATAGATACTGGGGATAGTATCAGTAATATTGCTGCTATCTCTGAAGAAACTGCTGCTGGAGCAGAAGAGCTAGATGCATCAAATCAAGAGCAATTGACAATTGTAAATAATCTAGCTAATCAAATGATAAAATTAACTGAATGCTCTATATTGCTTCAAAAAAGTATTGAAGAATTTATTGTGTAAAAACAAATAATTACACACCTTTTTCATACAACATAATAAGTTTATAAAAAAATGAATGACGTGTAAACAGTGGTTCCACGTCATTCATTTTATATGAATATATAACATATAGCCACAAAGTGAAAGTAACACAATTGGTATTGTGTTATATTCAAAATACCAATAAGAGATTAAAATTCTTAATCTTTAAGAATTTTAATCTCTTATTGGTTGAAGTTTTAATTATTTAAAAATGTCTTTTGCAACTGAGACAGCATTTAGTACTCTTGGAAAACCAACATAAGGAATACATTGTAAGAAGATCTCTATAATTTTTTTCTTAGATATCCCGACATTCAACGCTCCATTAATATGAACTTTTAACTGGTTCTCACAGCCGCCTAATGTTGTGAGTGCAGATAAAGTAACAATTTCTCTTTGCTTTAAGTCAAATGTTGGTCTAGTATAAATATCTCCAAAAGCAAACTCAATGATATATTTTCCTAAGTCAGGAGCAATATCTTTAAGAGAGTCAATTACTTCTGTACCTCCTGTTCCATCAACTTCTTTAAGTTTGTTTATACCTTTTTCATATCTATTTTCCATTATTGAATTACCTCCTGTTATTTGATAAACTTATCATATATGATGGAGTTAACTCCATGTCAATAGGAAGGTGATTGTATTGAATTATTACATTGGAGAATTTTCTAAAAAGGTTAATTTAAGTATTGATACGTTACGATATTATGAAAAAATTGGCTTGATATACCCTAAAAGAGATAGTATTAACAAAAGATTATATTGTGAAAAGGATGTAGAATGGTTAAAATTTATAATTCGTTTAAAAGAAACAAATATGCCGATTAAACAAATTCAATATTATTCTCAATTGCGGTATGAAGGGGATACTACAATAGAAAAACGATTGGAATTATTAGAAAAACAAATGGATAGATTAAAAATCGAGAAAATTAAAATAGAAGAAAACACAATGCATTTAAATAAAAAAATTAATAATTATAAGAAAATGATTATTAAAAACAATAAATAGTATCTTCATTCATCTAATGGAAAAACGTTAAAAGGATAAATAACGAACTTTGCTTATAAGTATATAAATTTGATATTTATTTTTTTGAATAAATTAGATACTGATAGAATAGATGTATAATTAAAGTAAAATTATTCATTTGAGGTTTATTGTGGGAATATCAGATGTGTTTAAAATTAAAGAATTTAAAAGTAAAATTGAAGCTTTAGAAAAAGAAAAATAAGGGGGGAAAAATAATGAGTCCTGAAAGTTCCATTATTAAAGGTAAGAAAGAAAGTCTTTGGACAACTAGTTTCTTTATTTTATGGCAAGGACAACTTGTTTCAACATTAGGAGACGCAGCTTACAGTGTATCATTAGGATTTTGGGTGCTTGCAGTTACCGGTTCGACTGCACTAATGGGAATGCTCATGGCTGCATCGACGTTACCAGGTGTATTGGTATCGCCATTCGCTGGTGTATTAATCGATCGCCATAACAGAAAACATTTATTAATTTTAATGGATATGATAAGAGGACTAAGTATTGTGCTTGTTTCGGCTGCCGCCTTTACAGGAATAATAGCAGTTTGGATGGTATTTGTAGCGGGCATCATACTGAGCATTTGTGGAGCTATATTCCGTCCTGGTGTTAATTCTTCAGTACCCTATATTGTTTCTACATCAAAATTGTCAAATGCAAATGCTATGTTATCAATTGCTTCCACTGGATCGAATATGCTTGGTAATGTCGCTGGAGGATTCCTTTTTCAACTACTTGGTGCACCATTTTTATTTATTTTTAACGGTCTATCGTATTTATTTTCTGGAGTTTCACTATTTTTTGTGAACATTCCTAAAAATGAAAACTATAATAAGCAGAATGTTTGGAAAGACATGAGTGACGGTTTTCATTTTATGTGGAAGCTGAAAGGTTTAAGATACCTATTACTGATGGCAGCAGTTCTAAACTTTTTTTTATTCATTGTACTCATTCTTTTATTGCCCTTATTTCAAAGAACTCCTTCTCTTGGAGCAGTCAGATACGGTGTTGCCATGGCATGTTTTATGGGAGGTGCTATGGCTGGGTACGTTTTTTTATCTGTTAAATCCATTCCACCTCATAGAAAGTTAAAATTATTCATTATATCGATTGTAATATTTAGTATAAGTATTATTATTGCAATAAATCAGTCGGTTTTTGTGATTATGGCTATATTCTTATTTATTGGCGGATTATTTAATTCAATTGCAAATGTAATTCTATTATCTACAGTACAAGCTGCGTCACCTAGCGAAATGATAGGGAAAGTAATGGCTTTTATGAGTATGACTACTCAAGGACTTACTCCCTTTGCCATGGCGCTTGGCGGTGTACTAGCTGGTTTTATTTCAATTAGAGTTATTATTTCAGTTTCCTTATTTTTGGTGGTTATTATAATAATTCCATTTTACTTTGTAAAATCTTTTAAGAAATTTATAAACTACGATTATGAAAAAGATATACAACAAACATAGCATCCTTAACTAATTTCTATATTTTGAGTTTTAATTATTTTAATATAAGAAAACAACTAAAACAACTGTAATTGATATATTGATTTATAGGCTAGTTATTAAGTAAGTATAATATAAGATAAAAAAACAAACGTCGTGAAAAGTGACCTTCACGACATTGCTTATGTGCTCTTATCTAGCCTATACCCTCATTCATAATTTTATCATATGCAATAAGGCTCTATTTAACTCTTATATTCCGCTAAATGAATTGTAAAACTAATTATTTACTTAAAAGAAATTATTTTACAATTATTTACAAAAAGGATTATTGAATTATACGTCGAATATATCCATAAAATACTTTTTTAAGGGTGG